>Ga0213824_1000711_pt1 | contig 23140 bp, 22 predicted proteins | sample MC6MC0906MG_FD_179892 | JGI IMG/M metagenome (GOLD analysis project Ga0213824, IMG submission 179892) | Enriched soil aggregate microbial communities from Iowa State University, Ames, United States - MC6-MC0906-MG | ecosystem: Environmental > Terrestrial > Soil > Unclassified | place: USA: Iowa...
GGTGAACTCGTTTTTACAAAACTTCTTCTGCATTATCTAGTTTTGAGGGAATGAAAAATTTCTCTTGCAAAAAATAAAAAAGACATTATAATAAAATAGTGTCTAATACATAGTCTGGCAATAATGGCGAGAAGGTCACACCCGTTCCCATACCGAACACGGAAGTTAAGCTTCTCAGCGCCGATGGTAGTTGGGACATGCGTCCCTGTGAGAGTAGGACATTGCCAGGCTGTTATATAATTATTCCGCAGTAGCTCAGTGGTAGAGCTATCGGCTGTTAACCGATCGGTCGTAGGTTCGAGTCCTACCTGCGGAGCCATTCTTGTGCAACTTAGAAAATCAGCTATGCTTCCATAGCTCAGTAGGTAGAGCACTTCCATGGTAAGGAAGAGGTCAGCGGTTCGAGCCCGCTTGGAAGCTTACCTATATTAATAATAATTCGGCCCCTTGGTCAAGCGGTTAAGACACCGCCCTTTCACGGCGGTAACACGGGTTCGAATCCCGTAGGGGTCATCATTTTGGAGGATTAGCTCAGCTGGGAGAGCATCTGCCTTACAAGCAGAGGGTCGGCGGTTCGATCCCGTCATCCTCCACCATAATAATTTTATGTTAACTGTGCCGGGGTAGCTCAATTGGTAGAGCAACTGACTTGTAATCAGTAGGTTGGGGGTTCAAGTCCTCTCGCCGGCACCATGTTTTTTTATTCCTAATAAACTTCTGCGGAAGCATGCAAATAATCTCATTAGGGATTATAGGCATCCAGAAGATTTGGATAACTATGAGTTGTTCAACTTTATGTGGAGGGGTAGCGAAGTGGCTAAACGCGGCGGACTGTAAATCCGCTCCCTCCGGGTTCGGCGGTTCGAATCCGTCCCCCTCCACCATTTATATTTTTAAAAATATTGGACATACTAGATAGTATAATTTCCTTATTGGGCTATAGCCAAGCGGTAAGGCATCGCACTTTGACTGCGACATGCGTTGGTTCAAATCCAGCTAGCCCAGCCATATTTAGTGAGCCATTAGCTCAGTTGGTAGAGCATCTGACTTTTAATCAGAGGGTCGAAGGTTCGAGTCCTTCATGGCTCATATTTTGTTATAGTAAAAACCCAGATGATTTTAATCCTTGGGTTTTTTATGTGTAAATATGCGGAAGTAGTTCAGTGGTAGAACACCACCTTGCCAAGGTGGGGGTCGCGGGTTCGAATCCCGTCTTCCGCTCCAGTTTAATTGGGGCCTTAGCTCAGCTGGGAGAGCGCCTGCTTTGCACGCAGGAGGTCAGCGGTTCGATCCCGCTAGGCTCCACCATCACACTACATATTTGCCTTAAATCAGATTGCTGATTTAAGGCTTTTTTTATTGAAAAATATAAAGTTTTAATTCAACTTCCTTTAAATATAGACATTGAAGACAAACCGGCTTCAAAAAACCGGGAAAGTGTCTTTAATAAGCCCGATTAAAGACAAAACGCCCTCAAAAGATAGGTAAAATGTCTCCAATAACAAGTCCAATAGTTTTTAATAATTGGTCTTACTCTTTTGTAATTAATTACATATAGCCCTAAGATAGAATATTCCGTATATATATACATGGTTTTGTCGAGTTGAGTCATTTGGATGAAAGCGGTTAAAATAATAGATATTAAGGGCAAGGGGGAATGCGAACGATGAGTAAGAAGCTTTCGATTATTGGTATGCCGATGGATTTAGGCCAAATGAGACGAGGAGTAGATATGGGGCCAAGTGCAATCCGTTATGCGGGAATTAACGAACGACTATCGCCTCTATTTGATGACATTCATGATTTAGGAGATATTCCAATCGGTAGACCAGAAGTTGTGGTCGATCAAGAATCTAATCTACGAAATTTAGATTTAGTTGCTGAAAAAACTACCATGCTTGCAGAAAAGGTTGATGAGGCCGTTAAATCAGGTTCATTTCCACTTGTACTTGGCGGTGATCATAGCATTGCAATAGGAACATTAGCCGGTGTCTCAAAGCACTATAAAAACCTGGGGGTCATTTGGTATGATGCACATGGAGATTTGAACACAGCTGAGACAAGTCCTTCGGGTAACATTCACGGTATGCCACTAGCATGCAGCATAGGATTGGGCCACACAAAATTAACGGAAATCGGGGGCTTTTTTCCAAAGGTTAAACCTGAGAATGTAGTGATAATTGGTGCTAGATCTCTTGATGACGGTGAGAGACTTTTAATAAAAGAAACAGGAATAAAAGTATATACGATGCATGAAATTGACCGGATGGGGATGGCGAAGGTAATGGAAGAAACCATTGCTTATCTTAAGGAAAGAACCGATGGGGTTCATTTATCACTTGATTTAGATGGTTTAGATCCGAGCGAATGTCCTGGTGTAGGTACACCAGTGATGGGCGGCATCAGCTACCGGGAAAGCCATCTGGCAATGGAAATGCTTGAAGAGGCAAACATTATTACTTCAGCGGAATTTGTGGAAGTAAACCCAATCTTAGATGAAAAGAATAAAACAGCATCTATTGCAGTTGGGTTAATGGGTTCATTATTTGGTGAAAAGCTTTTATAGAAAAAAAGCAGCTGCATCCTAAACCATGCAGCTGCATTACTTTTTAAATTGATTAAATTCATTTAATAAAAGATCCAGTCTCCGACTAGTGTCAAGTACCAGTTGATTGGCTAATGAAGTTTCAGATGCTATTCGGACCATTTCGTTTCGACAACTTTCTATTTCATCTATTAATCCGGTTAATTGAGTCCCCATTTATGCTGCCTCATTCCTAGTTTTATTAACTGTATCTCCTTTTGGAAAAACTTTAAACTTATTTTACCCCTCTTTAGTAAATTTTTGTTAAAATTATAGGTATTGAGAAGTTTTTTCGTACAAAACGAAACTTTTTCGCATGCGATTCGTATTATCGTATAGCAGCATTGGAGCTGAGAGAATTTAATGGAAGCTATTGTAAAAAAGAGAATAAAACAAGTCATCAAAGGTGATCAGGATGCCTATGGTGAAATCGTTGAAATATATAAAAATAGTGTCTATCAGCTATGTTTCAGAATGCTTGGGAACCGGCATGAAGCAGAGGACATGGCGCAGGAGGCGTTTATCCGTGCCTATGTGAATATCCGTTCGTTTAACCAGGATTTAAAATTTTCCACATGGCTTTTTCGGATTGCAACCAATCTTTGTATTGATAGAATACGAAAGAAGAAACCAGATCATTATTTAGATGCAGAGGTGGCGGGAACAGAAGGGTTAACCATGTATTCTCAGATTCCTTCCGATACGCCGCTGCCGGAGTCGGAAGTAGAAAGTTTAGAACTGCATGAGATCGTACAGAAGGAAATATTAAAGTTGCCGGAAAAATACCGTTCTCCGATTGTATTAAAATATATTGAAGAGTTGTCCTTAAATGAAATAAGTGAAATTCTTGATTTGCCTCTAGGAACGGTAAAAACTAGAATTCACCGTGGCCGAGAAGCATTAAGACAACAATTACGATATGTGTGATAAGAGGTGAAACTATAAATGTGTCCAGAACAGATCATCGAACTAATGCATGAATATTTAGACGAAGAAATTGAACCTGAAAAGGAACGAGTATTGAGAGAACACCTCCAAAGCTGTAAAGAATGTGAAACCATCTTTAGTGAATTAAAAAAGACCATTGCCTTTGTAAAAAGTATTTCACATATGCAGGCTCCAGCTGATTTTACGGCAAATGTTTTGGCACATCTGCCAAAAGAGAAGAAAAAGGTTGGGATGCAGCGCTGGTTTAAGAATCATCCCATGCTTGCAGCGGCTTCCGTTTTCTTGATTTTAATGATGGGAAGTTTATTTTCCACATGGAGTCAAGATCGAGAGTTTTCGGTTTCGAAGCAAAAAAACTTAATCGTAAAAAATAATACTGTCATCGTTCCTGAAGGAGAAACAGTCAAGGGTGATGTCATCGTTCGCAATGGGAAATTGAAAATAGAAGGTGAAATTCAAGGGGATGTAACTGTCATCAATGGCGAAAAATATTTAGCCTCGGCAGGTCACGTAACGGGTCAAATTGAAGAAGTGAATGAAGTATTTGATTGGATTTGGTATCACATGAAACGAACGGCCCAAGAAGTTATCGATATCTTTGATCACCCTGAAACCCAATAATAACAAATCACTCGTACTAGAGTGATTTGTTTTTTTAACCAGATACATATAATAGATATAAGGTGTATGTATCCTGCATTAACGGGCAGTAAGTCACTTCAAGACTTTAAGAGACTGAATAATGTTAATTGGGAGATTAGCTGCTCGTACAAGCCTAATTGGTGAGATACAGTGAAATTTGCCGTTGCGTTTTTCATCGGCTTAGTTGAACCAATCGGGTTTGTACTGCCTCTTTATCAAGACGGTAGCCTTGATATTAGAAACAGTAGAACGGGACTAACAATTAGTGGGGAACGAGAAAACCCCCACTGATTGAAGTTTCACTTTATGATATAATAAATTGGTTCACTATACGTTTTAAGAAAGTTACGGAGGAAGAACAATGCAGTTTGTTGATTTCACTTTAGGGAAGTATTTAGCTAGTATTGTTGATATTGTCCTCGTATGGTTTGTCATTTACAAACTGATTAATGTGGTAAGAGGAACGAAGGCAGTTCAGTTATTAAAAGGGATTCTTGTTATTCTTCTTGTCAGAGTGGTCGGTGAGCGGCTTGGTTTAACTACAATAAGCTGGATGATGCAACAGGCCATAAATTGGGGATTTCTTGCTATTATCATTATCTTTCAGCCAGAGCTTAGGCGTGCCCTTGAGCAATTAGGAAGAGGAAAATTTTTTTCAAGAAGCAGTACGCAGGATGATGATAATCAGGAAAAGACAGTCGAAGCCATTGTTAAGGCGACCGATTATATGGCAAAACGTCGAATCGGGGCATTAATCTCAATTGAAAGAGAAACGGGCATGAGCGATTACATAGAAACAGGAATTCAGTTAAATTCCAATATTTCTTCGGAGTTGCTTATTAATATTTTTATTCCAAACACACCTCTCCATGACGGTGCGGTTATTATCCAAAAAAATAATGTTTCAGCAGCAGCATGCTATCTTCCTTTATCCGAAAGTCCGTTTATTTCAAAGGAGCTCGGCACAAGGCATCGCGCTGCATTAGGAATAAGTGAGGTCACCGATAGTGTGACAGTTGTCGTGTCAGAAGAGACAGGTAATATCTCCCTAACAAAGAATGGAGAACTACATCGCGATTTAAAATTGGAGAAGTTAAAAGAAATACTTACGAGTGAAATGGTGATTAATAATAAATTAAAACAGGCTTCTTCAGCTCGTTGGAACTGGAGGGGGAAAAATAATGGATAAACTGATGGATAATCCTTGGTTTTTAAAAATCCTTGCCTTGTTATTGGCTGTCCTGCTTTATTCTTCTGTGCCGCATAAAGGGAATGATGTCAATGTTCCTGGAGAGCAAGCGACAGAGACCATTCAAGATATGCCCGTAAAGGTTTATTATGATACGGAAAATTTAGTTGTGTCCGGTATTCCTAACACGGTTGATGTTACCATTAAAGGCCCTATCACACATGTCCAATCTGCCAAGGCATTAAGAAACTTTGAGGTATTTGTGGATTTGACAGATGCTAAGATTGGCAAACAGAAGGTGAACCTCAAAGTAAAGGATTTATCTGATAAATTGAAGGTAACATTGAAGCCAGCTAGTGTGAATGTAACGATTCAAGAAAAGATTACGAAGGAATTTAAAGTCGAAGCAGAAATTAATAGGAGTCAAATCGAAGAGGGTTATTCTGTGGGACAGCCTATTGTAGAGCCAAATAAAGTGAAAATTACTGGCGCCAAGGATGTTATTGACCGAATAAGCCATGTCAAGGCAACCCTTGAGGAAAAAGATAAATTGAAAGATACCATTACAAAAGATGCCCGCATCCAAGTACTCGACAAAGAACTAAACAAGCTAGATGTTGTCGTGAAACCAGGGACAGTTAAGGTTACCATTCCAATAAAAAGTACCATGAAGACCGTTCCGATCAATGTGGTGAAAAAAGGAACATCTCCACCCGGCGTTACGATTGAATCAATTGAACTTGATGCAAAAGAAGCGACCATCACAGGGAATGAAGATGTTCTAAAAAATACAGAAAATGTCCGGGTAGAGGTGGATATTAGTAAAATTTCCGAAAACACCACACTTACTTTACCAGTAATCATTTCAAATGGGATTACAAAGGTGACTCCACAAACGGTAAATGCAACTGTAGTAGTCAAAAAACAAGAAGAGAAGACCGTCTCAGGAGTACCATTAAAAATACGGGGTTTATCTGATACCTATAAAGCGGAGATTAATGACCCAACAAATCATACGATTAATTTAGTGGTGAATGGCCCAAGCGAATCAGTAGCAGGGCTTAGACCTGAAGACTTTACTGTTTTTATTGACTTGTCTGGTTTAACAGAAGGAAGTCATGATGTCAAAATTCAGGTCGAGGGTCCAAAAGATGTCAATTGGAAACCTGACAAAGCGACAGCAAAAATTGCGATAACGAATAATGCATAAGATTCAGCAATTCACATGTTGAAGGAGAGATTTTTAAAATGGGAAAATATTTCGGTACCGATGGGGTACGCGGCGTTGCAAATAGCGAATTAACACCTGAAATGGCCTTTAAGTTAGGCCGCTTTGGCGGATATGTATTGACAAAGGATAAGGATCGTCCAAAAGTACTGATTGGCCGTGATACACGTATTTCAGGACATATGCTTGAGGGAGCTCTTGTGGCCGGGTTGCTTTCTATTGGTGCAGAAGTAATGCGTTTAGGCGTTATTTCAACTCCGGGTGTATCTTATTTAACAAAAGCGTTAGGAGCCCAGGCAGGTGTCATGATTTCTGCTTCTCATAATCCGGTGGCTGATAACGGGATTAAATTTTTCGGGCCGGATGGCTTTAAACTATCTGATGATCAGGAATTGGAAATTGAAGAACTAATTGATTTACCGGAAGATCAATTGCCACGCCCAACCGGTGCCGACCTTGGCCAAGTTATGGATTATTTTGAAGGCGGACAAAAGTATCTGCAATACTTGAAAAATACTGTTGAGGAAGACTTCTCAGGCATCCATATTGCGTTGGATTGTGCTCACGGAGCTACATCGTCGTTAGCCAGCCATTTATTTGCCGATTTAGATGCAGACCTTTCTACAATGGGGGCATCACCAAACGGGTTAAATATCAATGATGGCGTTGGCTCCACACATCCGGACGCCCTAGCCGCTTTGGTAAAGGAAAAAGGAGCCGATGTTGGTCTTTCCTTTGATGGGGACGGCGACCGACTGATTGCGATTGATGAAAAGGGAAATATCGTTGATGGTGACCAGATCATGTACATTTGCGGTAAGTATATGAAAGAACAGGGCCGCTTAAAGCATGGTACGATTGTCTCAACGGTCATGAGTAATCTTGGATTTTACAAAGCCCTTGAAACCCATGGAATTCATAGTGTGCCAACAGCAGTGGGTGACCGCTATGTTGTAGAAGAAATGAAGAAGAATAGCTTTAATCTTGGCGGTGAACAATCAGGTCACATCATTTTCTTGGACTATAATACGACAGGTGACGGACTCTTATCAGGTCTTCAGTTAGTTAATATCATGAAAGCTACCGGAAAGTCTTTATCAGAGTTAGCAGGAGAAATGAAAAAATATCCGCAAAAGCTTGTGAATGTACGAGTAACCGATAAACATCATGTGACAGATAATGCAAAAGTAAAAGAGGTCATTGAGCAAGTGGAAGCGGAAATGGAAGGAAACGGAAGAATTCTTGTTCGTCCATCCGGTACAGAACCACTTGTCCGCGTAATGGCGGAAGCGGCCACAGAGGAATTGTGCGCATCATATGTTGATCGCATCGTCACAGTAGTAAAAGACGAAATGGAATTAAAAGAATAAGAAAAGTGAATAATTGTTTAAGCCATAGCGCCCAGCGGCTAGTGGCCATCCCACTCCTCCTATGATAAGTCACCATCGAATCACCTTGAGGTCCGTAATTCCTTTATCTTAGTCGGAGCGGGCTTCTGGCCATTCGTCGCTAACTGGGCTCTTCCACTTTTTTTGTGCATAAGGGAACGATTCAAATCCCTTATGCATATTTTATTATGTATGATCTTTGAATAAAGTTTTACAATTATTTTTTAAGTTGACGGACGACTGACAAATCATGTAAGATTAATCTGCTTTGTTATTTTAAAGCAGTAGTTCGTATTTTGCTTTGAAAGGAGGGCAGGAGAAGATACAGCAATTAAAAGCGCCTGAACTAATCTTCAGTGGTTAGATTAGTTGACGAGGTGGAGGTTTATCGAAAATTCGGCGGATACCTCCCGGCTATTACGCAGGGCCGATAATTTCTTCTTTAAAGCATAGAGGCAACTCTGTGGACAAAGAGAAGAAAATGCGCATATTAACAGAATGTTTAAAAAGGGTATAGACAGATACCTTACAAAAACAGAGATAAGGGGGCAAGTATGCCCTCAGAAGCACCTTGCCCCCTGTATCAGGGAGGAAATAGAAATATGTGTGGAATTGTTGGATATATTGGTAATAAAGACTCGAAGGATATTTTATTAAAAGGCTTAGAAAAGCTTGAATATAGAGGCTATGACTCAGCAGGTATCGCTGTGAAAAATGAATATGGAATTCATATTTTTAAAGAAAAAGGCCGCATTGCGGATTTGCGTGAAATTGTTGATGAGGATGTATTGGCAAACATCGGGATTGGCCATACACGTTGGGCTACCCACGGAGTCCCAAGCAGAGTAAATTCTCATCCTCATCAAAGTACTTCCGGACGCTTTACCCTTGTTCACAACGGTGTGATCGAGAACTATGATCTTTTAAAGCGTGAATATTTAAAAGAGGTTACTTTCGTAAGTGAAACGGATACTGAGGTCATTGTTCAATTGATAGAGCTATTTGTAAACGAAGGTTTAGAAGTATTAGAGGCGTTCCGTAAAACGCTAACCCTTTTACATGGATCATATGCCCTTGCCCTTTTAGATGCTGCGGACAATGACACCATTTATGTGGCGAAAAATAAGAGTCCCTTGCTTGTTGGGTTAGGTGATGATTTTAATGTAGTGGCAAGCGATGCGATGGCCATGCTGCAAGTAACAGACCAATACGTAGAGTTAATGGACAAAGAAGTTGTCATTGTCACAAAGGATGTAGTGACGATTCAAAACCTTAACGGCGAAGTTATTAAGCGTGCGCCATATAAAGCAGAACTAGACGCGAGTGATATTGAAAAGGGCACATACCCGCACTATATGTTAAAAGAAATTGACGAACAGCCTCTTGTGATGCGGAAGATTATTCAAACGTATCAGAATGAGCATGGGGAGTTAACGATTGACCGCGCTATCATCGATGCTTTAAACGAAGCCGATCGTCTTTATATTATCGCTGCCGGTACCTCTTATCATGCTGGTCTTGTTGGTAAGCAATTCATTGAAAAAATGGCGAAAATTCCGGTTGAGGTTCATATCTCGAGTGAAATTGGCTATAACATGCCGCTTCTATCTGAAAAGCCATTGTTTATCTTCATTTCACAAAGCGGGGAAACAGCAGACAGCCGTGCCGTGCTTGTGAATGTGAAAGAAATGGGCTACCCTGCGTTAACGATTACAAATGTACCTGGTTCAACACTTTCTCGTGAAGCTGATTTTACCCTCTTGCTTCATGCCGGCCCTGAAATTGCCGTTGCCTCCACTAAGGCGTACACAGCGCAAATCGCTGTTCTTGCAATCCTAGCTGAAGTAACCGCAAAGAGCCGTGGATTAGAGGTTGGCTTTGATCTTGTGAAGGAGCTTGGAATCGTTGCGAACGCAATGGAAGTTCTTTGTGATTCTAAAGAGCTGATTGAGCACATCGCTAGAGAGTTTTTATCAGTAACACGCAATTGCTTCTTCATTGGCCGTGGAATTGACTTTTATGTTGGTTTAGAAGGGGCATTAAAGCTAAAGGAAATTTCTTATATTCAAGCGGAAGGCTTTGCCGGCGGTGAATTAAAGCATGGTACGATTGCTTTAATTGAAGAAGGAACACCAGTTATTGCTTTAGCTACACAAGAAAATGTAAACTTAAGCATTCGCGGCAATGTGAAGGAAGTAGTAGCCCGCGGAGCAAGCCCATGCATTATTTCAATGAATGGTCTTAATATGGACGAAGACAGCTTCGTCATTCCAGAAGTACATGAATTATTAACACCGCTTATCTCTGTCATACCATTACAAATTCTTTCTTACTACGCAGCCCTGCACCGCGATTGCGACGTCGACAAACCTCGCAATCTTGCGAAATCGGTAACGGTTGAGTAGGAATGCATTAATAAAAGATTGATTTTGTAGACTTGAAAGAAAGATGTACCGTTTATAAAAAAGATGTACCGTTTTACCCCTTTAGATATGATTGTCTAAAGGGGTGTTTTTATGTCTAAAAGAAAAAGGGCATCTAATGTTGAAAAGTGGATTCAAGAAGGTCGAGGCACCGAAATTGGTACAGATTATAAGCCTTGGTTAAAGATTCAAGATATATCTTCAAAGGGTCGTTCCACTCGTTTAAAAGGAATAAAAACAAACAGACAGCATGAATTTCTGTCAGATTTAGTACGAAATTACTTTTATATAACTGAATGTTCAGATTTGGTTATTGATATCCGAGAACAATTTCCTTTACTACCATTGGAAGAAACCATAGTTTTATCTCCAAAAATATTTTCAGCTTGCAAATAAAAAAGACTGGTGTGCACCAATCTCTCAAAAGGTATCAGAAATAACAAATTATGTAGTGTCTTTGTTATCTTCTGTCCTTTTTCCTGAGATATTGAACCTTCTTTTTTCTTACTCCCCTAAATCTGCATTTAATCCCCTGTTTAATCGTGGGATAAAGCTTTATGTTTTACCTAGTTTTATTACTCGTGAAAACGCCTTTCTTAGTGGAAAATTTCCTTCTACTTATTAAAGCCCGAGCAAAAATTCCGTTCTCTCATACATTAATTAATGTATTTAGTTGGAGTTAAAAAAAGACAATGAACTAAAAATGTGTTGGTTAGAGTTTAAAAGGTTTGAATATGGGGACTTCTAATAAATTTTTTTTAAAACTAAATAGGGAATATACACAATTGTTACGAGGTGTGGAGATAATGAAGAAGACTACTCAACTCAAGGATATACTAAGTTCTCCCAAACTGAATTTTTTAATGGAAGCACATAATGGACTATCAGCAAAGATTGTAGAAGAAGCGGGATTTAATGGGATATGGGCCAGCGGCCTTTCCATTTCTGCTTCAATGGGGCTTAGAGATAATAATGAGGCTTCTTGGACGGAAGTATTAGATATCCTTGAATTTATGAGTGATGCGACGGAAATACCAATACTTTTAGATGGGGATACAGGGTATGGAAACTTTAATAATGCCAGGAGGCTTGTTAAGAAACTCGAACAAATAAATATAGCAGGAGTTTGTATTGAGGATAAGATTTTTCCGAAAGCGAACTCGTTTATTAATGGAGAAGCACAGTCTCTTGCTTCAATAGAGGAGTTTTCAGGAAAAATAAAAGCAATGAAAGATACTCAGCTAGATAAAGATTTTATGGTTGTTGCTAGAGTAGAGGCATTTATTGCCGGATGGAGTCTCAAGGAAGCATTAAAGCGGGCGGAGGCATATCGGAAAGCAGGAGCAGATGCGATTTTAATGCATAGTAAAAAATCCACAATTGAGGAAATAGAAATGTTTATGAAGGAATGGAGTGGAAGGCACCCAGTTGTCATCGTTCCTACGAAATATTATACCACTCCAACAGAACAGTTTAGAAAATTGGGAGTAAATGCTGTTATTTGGGCGAATCACAACTTAAGAGCATCGGTCAAAGCGATGCAAAACATATCAAAACAAATTCTGCAAGAGGAAAACCTCATTCATGTAGAAAATCAAATTGTAAGCGTTGAAGAAATTTTCCGGCTTCAAAATGCTGAGGAGCTTCAAACAGCAGAAAAAAAATATTTGCCTGGAACAACGGAAAAAGAACAGAGTAAGGAGATAGGTGGTTGAATGCTGGAGACAAAAACGTTTGGAGATTACCTTAAAGCACTTGGTTTTGACTTTTACACTGGTGTTCCTTGCTCATTTTTAAAAAATCTCATCAATTATTCTATCAATGAATGTAAATATATAGCTGCAGCAAATGAGGGTGATGCGGTTGCTATAGCTGCGGGGGCTTATCTTGGAGGGAGAAAACCAATTGTTTTAATGCAAAACTCAGGATTAACAAATGCTATTTCTCCGTTAACCTCCTTAACCTACCCCTTTCAAATTCCAATTCTTGGGTTCGTTAGCTTACGGGGAGAACCAGGATTGCAGGATGAACCCCAGCATGAGCTCATGGGTGAAATTACAGTAAAAATGTTAAATTTAATGAAAATAAAATGGGAATTTTTATCTCCAGTAGACCATGTGGCTAGAAAACAAGTTCAAAAAGCAGCCGATTTCATTGAAAAACAAGAAACCTTTTTCTTTTTAGTCAAAAAAGGGACATTCACAAGTGAAAAGTTAAATAATGACGTATCTGAGAAAAGCGAAAATAAGAAAACAACAAGGAAAACAGCTGATGATGAAGTGCCAAGCCGCTATGAAACTTTATGGACAATCAATCAATGTAAAGATGAGAATACCATCCAGTTAGCAACAACAGGTAAAACAGGTCGAGAACTATATGAAATTGAAGATGCGCCAAACAATATATATATGGTCGGTTCCATGGGGTGTGCTAGTTCTCTTGGACTTGGATTAGCCTGCACCCGTAAAGACAAAGACGTCGTTATCATAGATGGAGATGGTGCCATTCTAATGAGAATGGGAAGTTTAGCAACAAATGGTTACTATCGGCCTGAAAATATGCTTCACATATTGCTAGATAATCAGTCTCATGATTCAACCGGAGGGCAGCGTACCGTTTCCCATAATGTTAACTTTGTTGAAATTGCTGCTGCTAGTGGCTATGAGAACTCATACTATGTACACAGTTTAGAAGAGCTGCAATCAAAAATAGCAGAATGGAAGAAAACAAAGGGGCTCACTTTTTTATATTTAAAAATTTCTCCAGGGTCCAAAAAAAATCTCGGACGCCCCAAAATAGCCCCAGCTGAGGTGAAAGCACGACTACAACTATTTATCAATTAAAAACACAATGAGGAGCTGCGTTATGAAAAAATTGAAACGGAATATATTATTAAATCCAGGTCCTGCTACCACAACCGATACAGTTAAATATGCACAAGTAGTTCCTGATATTTGCCCTCGTGAAAAAGAGTTCTGCCAAATTATGAAATACGTGTCCTCAGAACTGACAAGGCTTGCCGCCGATACTGAGGAGTATACAACTGTATTATTCAGTGGATCTGGAACCTCCGCGGTAGAATCTGTTTTAAGTTCTGTTGCGAATGATGGCGTTGTCGTTATTATCAACAACGGTCTATACGGGGAACGGATGTGCGAAATTGCGGAGGCATATCGACTTGACTGGGTTGAATTTCAAAGTCCTTACGATTGTGCTGTTAACATAAAAGAGCTTCAAGAATTTATTATAAATTTTCCTCGTAAAGTTTCCTATTTAGCGATCGTTCATAATGAAACAACGACCGGATTATTGAATGATATTGAAAAAATTGGCGAGATCTGCAGAAGGCAAAATATTCAAATGATTGTAGATGCGATGAGTTCATTTGCTGCCATTCCTATCCAAATGAAAAAAATGAACATTAGCTATCTTGCTGCGAGCTCAAATAAAAATCTCCAAGGAATGGCTGGAATCTCATTTGTCATCGCTAAGAAAATAGACTTACAGAAACAAAAGGAGTTACAACCTGCTAATTACTATTTAAACCTATACGCACAATATCAATACTTTATCGAGAAGGACCAAATGCGTTTTACCCCTCCCGTCCAGACAATCTGTGCCCTAAAACAGGCTATCATAGAATTAAAAAAGGAAGGGATTAAGGAAAGGTATAAGCGATATAGTGAGTTATGGGAAATGTTAGTGACAGGCCTTTCACGATTAGGTTTAAAACATCTCATTTCAAAAGAGAACCATTCAAAACTAATCACTGCTATTATAGAACCTGATTGTGCGGCATATGATTTCAACCACATGCATGATTATTTTTATGCAAATGGGATCACCATCTATCCTGGAAAGCTTACTCATTTAAAATATTTTAGAATAGCGAACATTGGTGACCTAAATCCAGATGATATGGACCTATTTCTAACACTATTGGAGAAGTATCTACAAAAAATAGATTACTGCTCCAGGGAAAGGTATGATGAAGAATGCCAACATGGGACAAATGGAATAAATATTTAACCTTAATCCAAAATAAAGAACTTGAAAAACATCTTCCCGAAACGATGAGGTTTTCAACAGAGAAGGAACTATGGGACTTTACTGATAAGTATCCTTCAGTGATCTTAAAGCCTATAATGGGCAGCAGGGGGAGAAACATATTTAAAGTATCTGCACTTGAATCAGATAAGTTCGAAATTCATTACTTAAATAGCACAATGGAATTTATTGGAAGGTATTATACTTATTCCTACTTTAAAAAAAAGAAAGCTCCACGAAGAACTTATCTTGCTCAGAGGTATATCTCCCTAGCCAATATCCAGGGTCGTCCATTTGATATTCGGGTCATCGTCCAAAAACAAAAGAACTCGAATAATTGGGTCGTAACCGGTAAAGTTGCAAAATTAGCCGGGCAAGGCTTCTTTGTTACGAATAATCAGTTAAGCAGTGGATCCGTATTGCCTGTTGTCGAAGCAATCAAAGCCTCCAATATTCATAAAGCGGATGGTAATGGTGAAAAGCTTGTATCGGAATTAGAACGAATTGCCTTGCTTGCAACGAAAACATTAGAGCCACTTTATAAAGGGCATCGTATATATGGGTTTGATATGGGGATAGACAGTGACGGACACATTTGGATTATCGAGGCAAACTTACATCCTGCTTTGTCTCATTTTTATAAGCTCCAAGATAAAACAATGTACCGAACAATTAAGAAAATGCGTGGAGGAAAAATATTGAAAGTTCGTAGAGTTAAAAAAAGGAAAATTGGTAGAGTAAAAAAATTAAGATGAGCCTTTTTTATCAAATTATAATTAAAGAGCCTGATATACATGTTTTTATGCACTTCTTGTATATTTTGGCTCTTATTAGTATTTGTGATACGTCAGGGGTATCACTTGGCAAACTGAATTTCCCTTTGATAGATATCTAGATTGTCATCTTCATCGAGCAAGAACTGAAAACGAACCAAAATACCAAGGGACCAACTGGACATCCAGTAGATGTCTTTTTAAGTACACTCTTTTATCATGTTAGTATTTAAACAACATGGTTACGAACTCATGACCTCCTCCTATAGTCCAGAACAATAAATTGTCTCCACGGTAGATTTTTCCAGCTTCTATCCCCTCATAAAGAGCCACAAATGGACTGCTTGTACCAGTATATCCATATCGGTCTCCCACATAAATCATTTTTTCATCTGGAATATCAAATTGTTCTTGAATTTTTTTTATTATTACATGACCAAATTGAGATAAACAGAAATGATCAATATCTTGAATTGTCATGTTGTTTCTTTTTAGAATTTTTTCAAACACTTTATAGACGTAAGGTAAGGCCATTGCACCGTCAAATGGATGCCACAGCATTGAGTCTCCTTTTCCTTTGCCTCTTAATGTGTTTGATAATCCTTTCTCTGGATACAAAATATTGTCCCGATTACCCGAATCCACTTCAAACATTGCATCAATAAATCCAGACTGTTCATTAGTCTTTTCTAGAATAATTGCTGAAGAAGCATCTCCAAAATTCGCATAGGTCATGACATCATCTGGATTGGCTAATAAAGAAAGATAATCAGAACCTACCACTAATGCTGTTTTAACATGAGGATTAGATAACATATAACGTGATGCTTGTTCTACAGCAATCGTCATTCCAGCACAATTGGCGTTCATATCATAAATCACCATATCTTTTTTTCCTTGAATAGCATGGTGAAGGAATATCGCATTTGTTGGAACAATTTGTTCAGGTACTTGCGTAGAAAACACCAACATATCAATATCGTTACCTGTTAAACCAGTTTTCTTTAATACTTGTTTTGAGACTTCAACTGCCATTGTGATTGAATTTTCTTCTTCATTATCAATCACAAATCGGTTCTCTCTTCCCATAATTTCTAAAAAATGAGCAATATTTTTTCCTTTTTTTTCGAAATGGTCATAATAAAATTCATTTGAAACTGTTTTTTGTGGATGATACACATCTATTGCTTTAATTTTGATGTTTGTCATAATTGTTAAAGCATGCCTCCTATAAATAAAAATTCATGAGTAAATTAATATATAAATCCAGTTATATAAAAATTTGATTTTATAAGGATTGAGGGTCATTACTCAATTTAAACAAAAGAAGCAAGGCTTAAATAAAGCCTTACTCCTTTAATTACATGTCCTTTAATAAATTTCTTCAACTTCAAAGTTGGTAAGCCCTTCTTGACGTGCCAAACGATTTAATTGTAACTTAATGATTGGTTTCTTTTGAATCCCAACCAATACCTTTTTGAATCCTGAATCCTTGTACATGGCGAAACAAGCTTCAAGGTTTGGAATCATTTCTTGAGAAACAACATCTAAATCCCTGCAGTCAAATTGTAGAACAAATTCTTCTGGTTTAATCGTAGACAATTTTTGTTGATAATCCTTAATAAACTCTTGTGCTTTTTCAGGAGTGAATGTACCTCTCACTGTCAAATCAATGGTTTTTTCTGCTTGATTTACTTTTATTGTGAAACTTCCTGTATCTTGCATAGAATGTATACTCCCTTTCTCTTTATATATTAATTATTTATATATATATAATATCGGGGATTTTTTCCTCTAGTTTAGTATTTAACAACAATCTTCAAAAGAAGATACCAAGTAAGCCACTGTCATCACTTAACCCAATGGCTCAAAAGAATCGGGAAACGTACCGTTGGTATGTCCTTCGCGATTCTTTTTTTACTGATCAAACGTTTGATTAACAACAAAAATTTTCAATCAAACGTTTGTTTAAATGCGGTTAAAGCCCGGTACATCAACGATTTAGAGTGGGAAGAATAGGCTGAGTAACAGGACTGTGACTCAGACAACTTAATCGTGACCAAAAAACCTGGTTAGTGATTTTCTAACCAGGTTATTTTTTGTAATGAGCTAAGCTAATATCTTTTTTATAAAAACGTTTATTTTTTATTTCTTGTTACATTACCCTTAATATTATTAATATTAACCTTCCCATTTCCAGTCTGAGTGATTTCCACATCTTTAGATACATAATTGATATCAAGGGAACCGTCTCCAACATGAACTTTAGCTGATCCATCTATTTGATCGACTTTGATGTGTCCGTTAAGATTCATTATTTTTATATCTGAATCAATATTATGAAGGGACAGATTACCGTCTCTATTACTTATATCGATGGGGCCATCTATGTTCATCGCTTGAATCTTTCCATTTTTATTATTTAATGTAACCTTTGAAGCAATATCTCGAATTTCCATGTCGCCATCCCTATTCTCGATTAGTACAGGCCCCTCTGAGTTTGATACATTAATATCACCGTTTACATTCACAATTTCAATATTGGAAGACATATCGGATATACTAATATTTCCATCTCTATGTGAATTGATGTCTAACTGAAGGTGCTTTGGTATCTTAATGTGAAGGTCAACTGATCCTGACCCCATCGCAAAAAATTGACCATCAAATGTAGCATCTAAATAGGCGATGTTTTTTCGTTCTTTTAAACTAAATTTCAGTTTATCCATACTGATGCCATTAGCCTTTACTAGTGCAGTGACCTCAATCTTTTCGGTGTTCGAATGACCTACAATTTCTACCTCTCCATTTCTATTGTTTATAACAAGTTTGGAAATATCTTTTACTGGAAGTTCAACTTCCTTTGTAGTTGATTGTTGCTTACATGCTGAAATAAGAGTTAACATAGATAGAATGACAAAACACAGCATTAATTTTTTCATATATTCTCCTACTTTCCGGATTTGGATATCAGATACCCTTACAACAAACTAGTACTGTATTTTGTTAAGCTACGTCACGTTTGACAAAAATGGGGTATGATATCAGATGGAGTATCAATAGATGTAAGATAATAAATCCAACTGATAAACCTAGTGTCATTCCTTCAACTGAAGGTGTTCCGAATATAAATTGGTTAAGGTCTGTATGAGAAAAGACGAAATACTTCGTCCAGTTCCATCCATTCATTGCAATAGATAATATAAATCCAACTAATGTTACTAGAATGGAGATAACAATGGAAAATGTGGTACTCCGGAAGGCTGCGGAGATCATAAATGCCAATGTGATTGCCAGAAACAGAAACGGAATATTTAAAAGATAACTACCTATTAATGCTTGGAGTATAGGAACTCCTACAACAGTTTGATCCTTTACAAAAAAGTAGTTACCACCTAATCCGTCCAATCCGAATATGAAACTACTAAATAAAATAGCCGTCAATATACCAACTAATGTTAAAAAAAGCCCGAACAATATGGCAGCGGTATATTTAGCGAAATAGATTTTCGTCCGACTAGCTGATTGGGTTAGTAAAAGTTTGATTGTTCCAGAACCAAACTCAGCGGCTACAATTTCCCCGCCTATAATAATAGCAATAAGTGAAACGGCAAAAATAATATTACTAATCTGACCAACGGCAAAACTCCATGCATTTGTGTCGGGGGGAATATTATTCTCTAAATAATATTGATTTAGTAACAATTTTTTCTTAGCTTGTTTGTCTTCAATTATCAACGTATTTGATTTTTCTAATTCCTTACTAAGAGAAATATTCTCCTGTTCAAGCTTCGTCCTCCAGTCTTTTCCAAAATCAGTGTCTTCTGCTGTTTTTAAATTTATAATCTGGATTAATACATACACTATAACAAATGCGACCATAACCCAAGTGCGCTTACGTTTATATATTTTCATGTTTTCATTACGTATTAGGTTCATTGAATATTCCCTCCTGTAATTTCAATGAATTTGTCCTCAAGCGTCTTTTTGACAGTTTGGATATTATATACATTAATGCCTGCACCCAACAGCTGCTGACTTATTTCAGGTATGCGTTCTTTAGGAATGCGTACCTTAATTTGTTTTCGGTCCGCTATAATTGTTTTTCCAGCTAGGAAAGATTGAAGCACTTGTATAGCGTAATCTGGGCGATCGACTTCAAATCCTACTTCTGAACATTCATCTTCCACCATTTCCGATACATTATGGATGCCTATCAACTTTCCTTTGTTTAAAATGGCCACTCGGTCACACATCATTTCCATCTCGGACATTAAATGACTTGAAATAATAACTCCAACCCCTTCGTTTTTCACTATGGATATTAAATGTCCCCTCAATTCACGGATACCAGCCGGATCAAGTCCATTAGTTGGTTCATCTAGAATGAGCAAGGAAGGCTTATGAACCAAAACAACGGCAAGACCTAGACGTTGTTTCATGCCAAGTGAATAGGTACTGACTTTATCGTTAATGCTGTGATCCAGTCCTACTAACGATATAACTTCACTGATTCTTTTTTTCGTTACTTTTGAATTCATTCTTGAAAAATGAACTAGATTATCATATCCAGATAAGTATTTGTACAAATCAGGATTTTCCACAATAACCCCAACCTGTTTCATTGCTTTTTCAAAATGAAGAGAAGTGTCCTCTCCGTTAATGAATACCTTTCCTTCTGATTTGCTAACTAGTCCCACAATCATACGAATTGTGGTTGTTTTTCCAGCTCCATTCGGACCGAGAAGACCTAAAATTTCCCCCTTGTCCATTTCTAAAGATAAATGGTCTACAATAATCTTGTTCCCAACTTTTTTAGTAAGGTCACTTATTTGTAGTAACGACAATGACTATCACTCCTTCAATTCATAATTTGAATGAGATATAATTTATTTTGGAAACGTCTCAGACACTATCAATCTAACAAAGCAGCTGTCATAATCCCTAGTGACAAAATGTAATAAGCTTGATATGACAAAGAAAACATGCTTTTTTAAATCATTCTAATCACAAATTATTTTTTAATTGATCGGAGCTGTACGGATGCGTATTTTCAAAAGTCGATGGTCATGGCAAGATTGGTCCATTTTTACTGTACGAACGGTGTGGATCATTTTAGTCATCATTTTCATGTATAAAGACAAATCAAATTTTCCTTTTTGGATGGTTTGTATTGCTCTTCTCGTTTGTAGTACAATTCCTTTTTTATTTGCAGGAAGACAATATTACCGATATTTTATTTCTGAGTGTTTGATTGCCGGTGGCTTTTCGCTTTTTCTTGCCTACCATTTAGAGTTGACTAGGTTATTTGCCCCAATACTCTTTACAATTGCTTTTTATTCTCGAGGTAAACAGCATTGGTTTTCTTTGCCTATTTCTGTAATTCTGTTTATTTTAATTGCGGGTGACTCGGTAGTTTCATCACTGACAAGTCCTTTGATTTGGCAAAGCCTAATGGATGCCCTTATCTTTTATGGGGTTAGCTTCTCTCTACAGATGGGGGCTATCTCTATTAATGCAATTAAGCAAAAACTAAAACTAATAGAAGAACAATATTCGATTCTGGTACAATATTCATCACAAATCGAAAAAATGACTCTTCTGGAAGAACGATATCGTATGGCACGTGAACTCCATGATACGATTGGGCATTCATTTACCTCTATGATTTTAGGAATGGAAACACTAAGCCCTCATATTTATTCAAGTGAAGGAAAGACCAAGCTGCAAAGTATGCTCAAACTTGCTAGAACTGGATTGGAAGATATTAGACGGCAAGTGCATCAAATGGATCCCTTAGAAGAAAATTTGCCATTGGATCGTTCTCTTCTTCAAATCATGGAGGAGTTTAAAACAAATACAGGAGTACATGTTATTTTTCGCACAATGGGTGAACCTTATCCTGTAATGAAGCAAGCTAAACTTACATTGTATCGATGCTTACAGGAGACTTTGACTAATGCTAGCCGTCACGGTCAAGCTAGTTCCATACAAGTTCTTCTTCAATATGACCATGCTCAAATAATGCTGCAGGTACAAGATAACGGAAAAGGAAGCGAAAAAATTCAATATGGATATGGACTTTCAAGTATGAGGGAACGTCTTGCTATGCTGCAAGGCAAGTTCTACATCGATACTCAGAAGGATGAAGGTACAATTATCACCTGTATGATTCCAAATCAAACGAATGAGGGCAGTCATAAAATAAAAATTCTTATAGTGGATGATCAACCGCTAGTTCGTGAGAGTTTAAGGCTGTTGTTAGGGGAAGAAAAAGATTTTCAGGTGTTTATTGCTGGAAACGGAAAACAAGCAATCGAGGATTGCCAGAAAAATTGTCCCGACATTATATTAATGGATATTAACATGCCAGAAATGGATGGCATAACTGCTACAAAAATAGTTAAAGAAACTTGGCCGCATATACGTGTTATTATGATTACAACTATTGAGGATGTGTCTTATGCGGCAACAGCTCTGCGGATTGGAGCAGAAGGATACATACTAAAATCCGTTAATCCAAAGGAATTGGCAGCAACGATCCGTCTAATTTATGGTGGTGGAACGATGATCACACAAGATGTAGCACAACAATTACTTGAACATCAGATGGGGACTAAAGTAGAAAATCCTTATCAACTAACCGAAAGAGAATTGGAAATACTTCGTGGGTTGGCTGAGGGAACTCGTAATAAAATACTTGCTCAAAAGTTATACTTATCTGAAGGAACTATAAGAAACTACATTTCCACTATCTATTCTAAACTACAGGTACAAGGAAGAGATGAAGCTGTGGAGAAGGCGAAAAGAGAGAATCTAATTCAATAACTGTTCTTCCCTATTAGATTCTATTTTTATAAGGATATTTTTGTAGTTTCAGATTCAATTGCTTAGTCATATGCTAAGCAAATTTCGAAATGAAAAAAGCCGATTTTTCCAACGCTAAGAAATTTACCAGATGCAGCTAAGATGATTGTGGAAATCGATTTAAGTATTGAGGCATTAGGCGGTTTTTTAACTGCCCAATGCCTTTTTTAAAAGATAAGAGAATATAATTTGTGTTTCGGTGTCTATCTCGAAGTATCCTCCGCTCGTGCTTGTTGTCGGTATTAGGGGCGTACTAATTAATGAAGTGCTTTTACATTTGTATCATTTGAAGCGGACTTCTTTTGTTTTAGTATACCTTTAATCCAATCCTCATCAATTAGATAGAGATTGCGCCACTGCAACAAACCTTTTTATCCCTTCACTTAGTTGTTTTTCATTTGCGTAAGAATAGCTTAAACGTATCCAGGATGATAGTTGTTTTAATGGATCGCAAACTTGACCTGGGACAAAGGATATAGATTGTTCGATGCATTTTGTTAATAATAATTCAGTTGGAAGTTTATTTGAAAGCTGCACCCATAAACTCAGACCGCCTTTTGGACTGGTCCATTTCCAATCTGTTACCGCCAGCTCTTCTTCCATGATTTCCTTTCGGATCTGCAGGGCGATTCGGATTTTCTCCAAGTGTTGCTGCAATCTAAGTGATGAAAAGTAATGGAGAAAAATTTTTTGATTGAGAAGTGGTGAGCCATTATCAGTTAACGATTTTACTGTTATTAGTGATTTCATTAATGATGATTGACAAATAACAGCCGCAATTCTCAAACCAGGTGAGATATATTTGCAAAAGCTTCGGATATAAATGACTGTCCCGGCAGTATCATATGTGTAAATTGGCGGCGGCGGGGCATGATCAAAATATATGTCGTGATAGGCATCGTCCTCAATTAATAGACACCGATACTGTTCAGCCAATTCAACTAATTTCTTGCGCTGCCCAACTGAAACAGTAAAACCAGTCGGGTTATGGAATGTTGGGTTGAGATAAAATAGGCGTGGTTTATACTGTTTAAGATATAATTCAACCTGC
>Ga0213824_1000713_pt1 | contig 23037 bp, 18 predicted proteins | sample MC6MC0906MG_FD_179892 | JGI IMG/M metagenome (GOLD analysis project Ga0213824, IMG submission 179892) | Enriched soil aggregate microbial communities from Iowa State University, Ames, United States - MC6-MC0906-MG | ecosystem: Environmental > Terrestrial > Soil > Unclassified | place: USA: Iowa...
ATGCGTTGGCGGCTATCCTCACCGAAATGCGCTGTTCTCCTGCGTTCGAGAGCCAGCCGGTAGGGATCAAGAGTGGTCCGTTCATCAACTTTGTGGTGACTGGCAAGACCGATTTGCCGTTGATGGAGCTGGGCCGTCGGCTCAAGTTCATCGAAGCGGAAAACGGTCGCTATGCGCCTGACCGTAAGGGTTTGCCGCTGGACATCGACGTGCTGATGTACGACGGCTTGCTGGGCAGTTTCGAAGGGCTGGAGCTACCCCGGGCGGAGATTCTGAAGAATGCGTTCGTGCTGTGGCCGTTGTCGTTGCTGGCGCCTGAGCTGGTGCACCCCGGTGCAGGGCAGACCATGGCGCAATTGTGGCAGCAGGCGCACATTGACCAGGTGCTGGTGCCAGTAGCGTTCGAGTGGCGGGGGTTGCAGCTGACCCAGCCTTGACGGCTTTTCGCGCTCCCTCGTGGGGCGCCCCCGGCAGGGCCGCGCCCACAGGGCGGGTGGGTCAGCTGGCTTTGTAAACGGCGAGCGCTTCAAGTCGCTTGTGCTTTAGCGCTTCCCCCAGCTCTTGGCCCTTCAGGCCTGCCTCCACCAGCGGCTTCACATCCACCGCCCTGGCTGCTGATGCCGCACCACGCAGGTAGTCAGCTTGTGGATAAGCGTGAACCTCTTTGCCCAGTGCTTCCATTTCACACGCGTTGATAAAGTCCTCGAAACGCTGCGGGCGCCGGTAAACGTCGAACTTCTGCAGCAGCTCCAGCAAAGTCTCGGGCTCGAGCTCGAAAGCCCGGCGTCCCTGCCCGCCAAACTCACCCACCAGCGTGGATAGCTCCTGGCATTCACGCGGCGCCTTGAAGCGCTGGTTGAGTGCTTTGATGGAGGCTTGATCCAAACCGTGTAGCAGGCATGCCCAGCGCACGTGCAGGGGCTGATGATGCCTGGCGGCCTGGGTGAGCGCACCCAGTGAGGTTGTGGCCCTCTCAAGCTCAGGCATCAGCTCCTTCAAGGCCCCGCAGTCGCGCAACACTTGGATGAACACCTGAGGCTCGTCTTCCAGCAGTGCTCGCTCGATCTCCTTCCAGCTCCGTTCTGCGGTCAACGCCTGCAGTTCGCCCGAAGCACTGATGTGTCGCATCAGCTCCAGCGTTTGATCTGCCACCTTGAACCCCAGCGGCGCATAGCGTGCAGCAAAGCGGGCGACACGCAAGACGCGCAAGGGATCTTCGGCGAATGCCGGGGAAACATGGCGCAGCAGGCGCTTTTCGAGGTCGGCTTGACCCTTATACGGGTCCAGCACATTGCCTTGCTCGTCTTCAGCCATTGCATTGATGGTGAGGTCACGACGGATGAGGTCTTCTTCGAGCGTGACGTCGGGGCTTGCATGGAAGGTGAAGCCACCATAGCCTCGCCCGCTCTTGCGCTCGGTGCGCGCAAGGGCATATTCCTCGCCCGTCTTGGGATGCAGGAAAACCGGGAAGTCTGCACCGACCGGGCGAAAGCCCTTGGCGTGCATTTCTTCGACGGTAGCGCCGACCACCAGCCAGTCGATATCGCTGACCGGGCGCCCGAGCAGGCGGTCGCGTACTGCGCCGCCGACTTTGTAGATGTGCATGTGCAGCCTCCATTACTGCCGACAGGATACCCTGTCGGCAGTAATGGGTGGCGTACAAGCTAGAGGTGATGGATAACGGCGAGGTCCATGCGGCCATAGTCGCCGCTGTCGCCGTGTTCGCCCCGAGGCGGCATGTGGTGGGTCTTGACCACTTGATCGCCTTGCACGGTTTCCAGATGGATGTCGAAGCCCCACAGGCGGTGCAGGTGCTTGAGTACTTCTTCGGTGGAATCGCCCAGCGGTTTGCGGTTGTGCTGCTGGTGGCGAAGGGTCAGCGAGCGGTCGCCACGGCGGTCGATGCTCCAGATCTGCACGTTGGGTTCGCGGTTGCCAAGGTTGTATTGAGCTGCCAGCAGCTCGCGGATGACCCTGTAGCCGGCCTCGTCATGGATGGCCGGTACCAGCAGGTCGTCGCGTTGATCGTCGTCGAGGATGCTGAACAGCTTGAGGTCACGGATCACCTTGGGTGACAGGTACTGCAGGATGAAGCTTTCATCCTTGAAGCTGCTCATGGCGAACTTGATGGTCGACAGCCAGTCGCTGCCAGCAATGTCCGGGAACCAGCGGCGATCTTCCTCGGTGGGGTTCTCGCAGATGCGACGGATGTCGGTGTACATGGCAAAACCCAGGGCGTAAGGGTTGATGCCGCTGTAGTAGGGGCTGTCGAAACCAGGTTGGTAAACCACGCTGGTGTGCGACTGCAAGAATTCCATCATGAAACCTTCGGTGATCAGGCCCTCGTCGTACAGGTCGTTCATCAGCGTGTAGTGCCAGAAGGTAGCCCAGCCTTCGTTCATGACCTGGGTCTGGCGCTGCGGGTAGAAGTACTGGGCAATCTTGCGCACGATGCGCACCACTTCACGCTGCCAGGGTTCGAGCAGTGGTGCGTTCTTTTCAATGAAATAAAGGATGTTTTCCTGAGGTTCGGCGGGGAACCTCGCATCATCGCGTTCGCCACCTTTCTCGGCGCTTTTGGGGATGGTGCGCCACAGGTCGTTGATCTGGCGCTGCAAGTGTTCTTCACGCTCCTTTTGACGACGCCGCTCTTCCTCGGCGGAAATCGGGTAAGGGCGTTTGTAGCGGTCCACGCCGTAGTTCATCAAGGCATGGCAGGAGTCGATAAGGTCTTCGACGGCATCGATCCCGTGGCGCTCTTCACACTGTGCAATGTACTGCTTGGCAAACACCAGGTAGTCGATGATTGAACTGGCATCGGTCCAGGTGCGGAACAGGTAATTGCCCTTGAAGAAGCTGTTATGGCCATAGCAGGCATGGGCGATCACCAGTGCCTGCATGCACATGGTGTTTTCTTCCATCAGGTAAGCGATGCACGGGTCCGAGTTGATCACGATCTCGTACGCCAGACCCATTTGGCCGCGGCTGTAGGATTTCTCGGTACTCAGGAACTGCTTGCCATAGGACCAATGGTGATAACCCAGCGGCATGCCGACGGAGGCGTACGCGTCCATCATTTGCTCGGCAGTGATCACCTCGATCTGGTTGGGGTAGGTATCCAGGGCATAGCGTTCGGCCAGGCGGCTGATTTCCCGGTCGTAGGTCTGGATCAGCTCGAACGTCCACTCTGACCCGGTGGATATGGGTTGGCGTCTCTGTGCTCTGGCGGTCATGTGGCTAACCTGCGCTGGAAGAGTTCACGGAAGACCGGGTAGATATCGCCGGCCGATACCAACTGCTGCTGGGCGAATGTGTCGGGGAAAGCCTCGCCGATCCGCTCATACTCGTACCACAACGCCTGGTGCTCACGCGGGGTGATCTCGACGTAAGTGTAGTACTGCACATGCGGCATGATCTGTTTGGAGAGGATCTCCCGGCAAATGGGCGAGTCGTCGTTCCAGTTGTCGCCGTCGGAGGCCTGTGCAGCGTAGATGTTCCAGTCACTGGCCGGGTAACGTTCGGCCATGATCTCCTGCATCATCTTGAGCGCGCTGGAAACGATGGTGCCGCCAGTCTCGCGGGAGTAGAAGAACTCTTCCTCATCCACTTCGCGGGCGCTGGTGTGGTGACGAATGAACACCACCTCGATGCGGTCGTAATTGCGCTTGAGGAACAGGTACAGCAGGATGAAGAACCGTTTGGCAATGTCCTTGGTGGCCTGTGTCATCGAGCCAGACACGTCCATCAGGCAGAACATCACGGCCTTGGAACTAGGGTTGGGCTGTTTGACCAACAGGTTGTACTTGAGGTCGAAGGTGTCGAGGAAGGGCAGGCGATTGATGCGTGCCTTCAGCCGATCGATCTCTTGTTCGACTTCCTGGATATCGGTGAAGTTGTCTGGTTCCTCGACTTTCAACCGGTCCAGTTCTTTTTGCGCTTCGCGCAGCAAGGCGCGGCTGCTGCCGGTCAGGGCAATGCGCCGGGCATGGGCCGAACGCAGGGTACGAACGATGTTAATGCGTGACGGGTTGCCTTCATTGGCGATACCGGCACGTACGGTCTTGAAGGTATCAGCGCCGGTCAGGTGGCGTTTGACCAGGTTGGGCAGTTCGAGGTCTTCGAACATGAACTCGAGGAACTCTTCCTGGGTGATCTGGAAGACAAATTCATCCATCCCTTCGCCAGAATTGCCTGCCTTGCCGCGGCCACCGCCGCCGCCGCCACCCTGGGGCCTGGGGATGTGTTCGCCGGCGGTGAATTCCTTGTTGCCGGGGTGCACGATGGTCTGCTTGCCGCCACGACCGTGGTGCAATACCGGTTCATCGATGTCCCGTCCTGGAATGCTGATCTGCTCGCCATGCTCCATGTCCATGATGGAGCGGCGGCTCACAGCCTCTTCGACGGCCTTCTTGATGTGGTCACGGTAGCGCCGCAGAAAACGCTGGCGGTTGACCGTGCTCTTGTTCTTGCCGTTCAGGCGTCGGTCGATTACGTAGCTCATGGTCCCTCCGGTAGCTGGGAACAGCTGCACGCTTCAAGCTACGAGCTGCGCGTAAAAGCAGCCGCCGCCGCCCGCGGCTGCCACTGCAGCCTTGGGCGCGCGGTTTGTAGCTTGCCGCTTTATTGCGATTTCCTGACCCGCAGGTACCATTCCGACAGCAGCCGAACCTGCTTGTCGGTGTAACCACGCTCCACCATTCGGGTGACGAAGTCGTTGTGTTTCTTCTGGTCTTCTTTGCTGGCCTTGGCATTGAAGCTGATGACCGGCAGCAGGTCTTCGGTGTTGGAGAACATTTTCTTCTCGATCACCACCCGCAGCTTTTCATAGCTCAGCCAGCTTGGGTTCTTGCCGTTGTTGTTGGCGCGTGCGCGCAATACGAAGTTGACGATCTCGTTGCGGAAGTCTTTCGGGTTGCTGATACCGGCCGGCTTCTCGATCTTCTCCAGCTCTTCGTTGAGGGCGATACGGTTGAGGATTTCGCCGGTTTCCGGGTCGCGATACTCCTGGTCCTGGATCCAGAAGTCGGCGTACAGCACGTAACGATCGAAGATGTTTTGCCCGTACTCGCTGTACGACTCGAGGTAGGCGGTCTGGATTTCCTTGCCGATGAACTCGATGTAGCGCGGTGCCAGGTACTCTTTGAGGTAGCGAAGGTAGCGTTCGCGCACTTCCGCCGGGAACTGCTCCTGCTCGATCTGCTGTTCCAGCACATACAGCAGGTGAACGGGGTTGGCCGCAATTTCGTGGGGGTCGAAGTTGAAGACCTTGGACAGGATCTTGAACGCAAAGCGGGTCGACAGGCCGTTCATGCCTTCATCGACGCCGGCCGAATCGCGGTACTCCTGGATCGACTTGGCTTTCGGGTCGGTGTCCTTGAGGTTTTCGCCGTCGTAGACGCGCATCTTCGAGTAGATGTTGGAGTTTTCAGGCTCCTTGAGGCGCGACAGTACAGTGAACTGGGCAAGCATCTTGAGCGTATCGGGTGCGCAATGGGCCTTGGATAGCGAGCTGTTGACCAGCAGTTTGTCGTAGATCTTGATTTCGTCGCTGACGCGCAGGCAGTACGGCACCTTGACGATGTAGATCCGGTCGATGAACGCCTCGTTGTTCTTGTTGTTGCGGAAGGTGTGCCACTCCGATTCGTTGGAGTGGGCAAGCAGGATACCGGTGTAGGGAATTGCCCCCAGCCCCTCGGTGCTGTTGTAGTTGCCTTCCTGGGTCGCCGTAAGCAGTGGGTGCAGGACCTTGATCGGCGCCTTGAACATCTCGACGAATTCCATCAAGCCCTGGTTGGCCCGGCACAGCGCGCCCGAGTAGCTGTAGGCGTCGGCGTCGTTCTGCGGGTATTCCTCGAGCTTGCGGATATCCACCTTGCCCACGAGGGCGGAGATATCCTGGTTGTTCTCATCGCCCGGCTCGGTCTTGGCGATGGCGATCTGGTTAAGGATCGACGGGTAGAGTTTGACCACCTTGAATTTGGAGATATCGCCGCCAAACTCTTGCAGGCGCTTGGTGGCCCAAGGCGACATGATGGTGTTCAGGTAGCGCCGTGGGATACCAAACTCTTCCTCGAGAATGGCCCCATCTTCGGTGGCATTGAACAAGCCCAATGGCGATTCGAATACAGGTGAACCCTTGATGGCGTAGAAGGGCACCTTTTCCATCAGTTGCTTGAGCTTTTCGGCCAGCGACGACTTGCCGCCGCCTACCGGGCCCAGGAGGTAGAGGATCTGTTTCTTCTCTTCCAGGCCCTGAGCGGCATGGCGGAAGTACGACACGATCTGGTCGATGCATTCTTCCATGCCGTGGAAGTCTTCAAAGGCCGGGTAGCGCCGGATGACTTTGTTGGAAAATATTCGCGAAAGCCTTGAATTGTTGGAGGTGTCGACAAGCTCCGGTTCGCCGATGGCCAGCAACAGCCGTTCAGCCGCCGATGCATAGGCGCTGCGATCCGCTTTGCACAGCTCAAGGTACTCCTGCAGCGATAGTTCTTCCTGGCGGGTGGACTCGAAACGCTGTTGGAAGTGGCTAAAAATACTCATGACGTCACCTCGCTCGATACGTGGAGACGACGCCGGATCAGTCAGCTGATGCTGGCATGCAATCGGGTTCGCCGATTGCTGTATACCCCCCAGAACACCCTGTAACGCTACCGATGACCCGCACGCCGGTGTACCGGCTCTCCCCTTTTTTTGGATGGCCTGCGCTTAAGAATAGTTGGTTATCCGCAAGGTCAAGGGCAAGCGGCGGAGAAGTTGCGAACGACCGTTCGTCAGGTGAGGCGCAAGCCCGCGTGGGGCGCGGGCTGCAGTAAAAATGAAAAATATTATTCAGCAGAGCCTTGGGCGGTCTCGGCAGGGTAGGTGGCGCGCCACAGCTCGAAGCCGCCATCGACGCTGTACACCTCTGAGAAGCCCTGGCCTGCCAGGTAGGCGGCTGCGCTCTGGCTGGAATTGCCGTGATAGCAGACCACCAGGGTTGGGGCATCCAGGTCGGCGTTGCGGATAAAGTCGGCAACTGAATGGTTGTCCAGATGCGTGGCACCAGTGATGTGGCCGGCGGCAAATGCCTGCGGGTCGCGAATGTCGACGACGACCGCACCTTGCGCGCGCAGGGCCAGGGCCTGCTCGGGAGGGATGCGTTTGAATTCGCTCATGGGTAGGGCTTTCCTTCAGGGGTGATCGTTGAGTTTAGTCGGTTGCGCCGGCGAGCGGACGGTGCCGTCGTCGGCGCAGTCGCAGCGGTGGTATTCGCCGCTGTCGACGTTGTACAGGGTCATGGCGCCACCCCACACGCAGCCGGTGTCCAGGGCGATGATGCCTGGCTCGTCGACCCGCCCTTCAAGGGCAGCCCAGTGGCCGAAGATGATCTTCACGTGCCGTGAGCGGCGGGCCTTGTGTGCGTACCAAGGCTTGTAGCCTTTTGGTGCGCAATCCAGGCCTTCCTTGCTCTTGAGGTCGAGTTTGCCTTCAGCGGTGCAGAAGCGCATGCGGGTGAGGTAGTTGGTGATCACCCGCAGGCGCTCGATGCCGCCGAGTTTCTTGCTCCACTTGTTGGGCTCGTTGCCATACATGCCATCGAGGTACAGCTTCAGGCGCCCGTCGTCGCGCAGCACTTGCTCGACTTCGGCGGCCAGTTCCAGCGCCTGCCCCAGCGTCCACTGCGGCGGGATGCCGGCATGGACCAGGGCAATGCCGCGGGGCTCGTCGTAGTGCAGCAGCTTCTGCTGGCGTAACCAATCGAACAGTTGATCGGCGTCGGGCGCTTCGATGATTTCGCGCAGGGTGTCGCTTTTTTTCAGGCGCTCCACGTTGTGCCAGGCGGCCAGCAGGTGCAGGTCATGGTTACCCAGCACGCAGACCAGCGATTGCCGGATGGAGTAGAGGTAACGCAAGGTTTCCAGCGACTCGGGGCCGCGGTTGACCAGGTCGCCGACCAGCCACAGGCGGTCGACAGCCGGGTTGAAACGGACCCGGTCGAGCAGGCATTTGAGTGGTTGCAGGCAGCCTTGCAGGTCTCCGACGGCGTAAGTGGCCATCAGTGCAGGGCCCCTGGAACAGCCAGGCGGAACGGCGCGATCTCGGCGTCGAAGCGTTTGCCGTCTTCGGCGAACATCTGATAGCTGCCCTGCATGGTACCGACGCGGGTACTGATGACTGCGCCACTGCTATAGGTGTGGCTCTGACCAGGCTCGATGAGGGGTTGCTGGCCGATAACGCCCGCACCGCGCACTTCTTCCACCTCGCCGTCACCGTTGGTGATCAGCCAGTGGCGAGACATCAGCTTGGCTTTGACCGAGCCGTTGTTCTGTACGGTGATGGTATAGGCGAAGGCAAAACGATCGCTTTCGGGGTCGGATTGGTCTTTCAGGTAACGGGTCACGACGCTGACGTCGATCTGGTAACGGGGATCGGACATGCAAGGGCCTTGGCATACTAGCGAATACGGCGATCCATGCAGTCTAGGCCATTGGCGGGGGGGAGGGCCAGCGGTGTCGGGAGGGAGGTCAGTGAAGGGGGCAGTGCTGGCCTCTTCGGGGGGAAACCCGCGAAGAGGCCAGTGCAGGCGCTATCAGCCTTGCTGATCGGCCAACTGGTCGGCCAGGCGCACGAAGGCTGCCAGGTCCAGCTGCTCAGGGCGCAGGCTGCCATCGACGCCTGCCGCTTCGATAGCCTGGCTGTCGAGCAGGCCTTTGAGTGTATTGCGCAGGGTCTTGCGACGCTGGTTGAAGGCTTCGCGAACCACTTTTTCCAGCAGCAGGTGATCCTTGGCCGGGTAGGGCAGTACTTCATGCGGTACCAGGCGCACGATGGCCGAATCCACCTTCGGCGGTGGGTTGAACGCACCTGGGCCGACGTTGAACAGGTGCTCGACCCGGCAGTGGTACTGCACCATGATCGACAGCCGGCCCCAGTCGCCACCGCCTGGGCCTGCGGCCATGCGCTCGACCACTTCCTTCTGCAGCATGAAATGCATGTCGCGGATCAGCCCGGCGTGGCTGAGCAGGTGGAAAATCAGCGGGGTGGAAATGTTGTAGGGCAGGTTGCCGACCACCTTCAGGCTGCGCGCAGGCACGCCCAGCTGGTTGAAGTCGAACTTCAGGGCATCGCCCTGGTGCAGGCGGAAGTTGTCGTTGCCGGCGAACTTGTGCTGAAGGATCGGCACCAGGTCCTTGTCCAGTTCAACGACGTCCAGCTGTGCGCCGCTACCCAGCAGGCCTTCGGTCAAGGCGCCCTGGCCCGGGCCGATTTCCAGCAGGTGTTCGCCGGCCTTGGCGTTGATGGCGCGCAGGATGCGGTCGATGATGCCGGCGTCGTGCAGGAAGTTCTGGCCGAAGCGCTTGCGCGCCCGGTGTTGGTATTGCTCGTTCATGGTCGGTTCTCGGCCATCTGGTAGGCGGTTTCCAGGGCCACGCGCAGGCTGCCGGTGTCGACCTTGCCGGTACCGGCAAGGTCCAGGGCGGTGCCGTGATCGACCGACGTGCGGATGATCGGCAGGCCCAGGGTCACGTTGACTGCGGCACCGAAGCCTTTGTACTTCAGTACAGGCAGGCCCTGGTCGTGGTACATCGCCAGCACTGCATCGCAGTGCTCCAGATATTTGGGGGTAAACAGGGTATCGGCCGGCAGCGGGCCGCGCAGGTCCATGCCTTCGGTACGCAGGTGGGCCAGTGTCGGTTCGATGATGTCGATTTCTTCGCGGCCAAGGTGGCCGCCTTCACCGGCATGCGGGTTAAGCCCGCAGACCAGGATGCGTGGGTTGGCGATGCCGAACTTGTCGCGCATGTCCGCATGCAGGATGCGGGTGACGCGCTCCAGGCGCTCAGGGGTGATGGCGTCGGCGATGTCCCGCAGCGGCAGGTGCGTGGTCACAAGGGCCACGCGCAGGCCATGGGTCGCCAGCATCATTACCACCTGGGCAGTGTGAGTCAGCTCCGCCAGGAATTCGGTATGGCCCGAGAAGGGGATGCCGCTCTCGTTGATCACGCCCTTGTGTACAGGGGCGGTGATCATCCCGGCGAAATCACCGCTCAGGCAGCCCTGCCCGGCCCGGGTAAGGGTCTGCAGGACGAAAGCCGCATTGGCTTTATTCAGCTGACCTGGCTCCACTGGGGCGGCCAGGGGGGTATCCCAGACATACAGGCTACCCGCCGGTGCAGGGAGGTCGGGCCACTGGCCCGGTGCTACCGGCAGCAGGTTGACGGCCAGCCCCAGCCGCGCGGCCCGCTCGGCGAGCAGGTCACGGCTGGTGATGGCGATCAGGGGGTGGGGCTGGGCGTCGGCGGCGAGCAGCAGGCACAGGTCGGGGCCTATGCCGGCTGGTTCGCCGGGGGTGACGGCGAAGCGCAGGGGCTTCACTGTGCGGCCTGGTCAGCGCCAGGCAGCTTGATTTCAACGTAGGCTTCGTCGCGGATCTGGCGCAGCCAGGTCTGCAGCTCTTCGTCGTATTTGCGGTTGCGCAGGACGCTCAGGGCCTGTTGTTCACGGGCCTGTTCGGTGCTGTCGGTGGCGCGGCGGCCCAGCACTTCCAGGACATGCCAGCCGTACTGGGTCTTGAACGGTTTGGTCACCACGCCTTGCTGGGCGTTGGCCATCTGCTCGCGGAACTCAGGTACCAGGCTGTTCGGGTCGACCCAGTTGAGGTCGCCGCCGTTGAGCGCCGAGCCCGGGTCTTCCGAGAAGCTCTTCGCCAGCTCGGCGAAGTCTTCGCCATTGGTGATCCGGTCGTACAGGCGATCAGCCAGCTGCTCAGTTGCGGCTTCGCTGCGGATCTCGCTCGGCTTGATCAGGATGTGACGCACATGCACTTCGTCACGCAGCACGTTCTCGCTGCCGCCGCGTTTTTCCTCAAGCTTGATGATGATGAAACCGCTGGGGATGCGCAGGGGCTGAGTGATGTCGCCGACGTTCATGCCGCTGAGCAGCTTGGCGAACTCCGGTGGCAGCTGGGCGGCTTTACGCCAGCCCATTTCGCCGCCTTCCAGGGCGTTTTCGCTGCGCGAGTTGGCAATTGCCATCTGGCCGAAGTCGGCACCCTGGCGCAGTTGCTGGTAGACGTCGCCGACCTTGCGTGCAGCCTTCTGGATGTCGTCCGAGTTGGCGGCTTCCGGGGTAGGGATCAGAATGTTGGCAAGGCGATACTCTTCCGACATCTGCATCTTACCCATGTCCGAGGCGAGGAAGTTCTTCACTTCCTGCTCGGATACCTGGATGCGCTCGGCCACACGGCGCTGGCGCACGCGGCTGATGATCATCTCGCGTTTGACCTGCTCGCGCGCGTCGTCGAACGACAGGCCGTCATGGGCCAGCGCGGCGCGGAACTGCTCCAGCGACATGCCATTGCGCTGGGCGATGGTGCCGATGGCCTGGTTCAGTTCTTCGTCGGTGATGCGGATGCCCGAACGTTCGCCAATCTGCAGTTGCAGGTTCTCGACGATCAGGCGTTCCAGTACCTGCTGCTCCAGTGCGCCGGTCGGCGGCACGCCGCCGCCACGCTTGGCGATGGTCTGCTGCACCTCGTGGACGCGTTGGTCCAGTTGGCTCTGCATGACCACGTCGTTATCGACGATGGCCACCACACGGTCCAGGGGTTGCACCGCGGCATGCACCGCGCCACTCAGCAATACAGCGCCCAGCAACACTGGGCGCAGACGATCAATAAGCTTGGTCTTCACGTTCACGGTAACCTTGAATGCCTTGGTCGAGGAAAGATTCGACCTTGTTGCCTACCACGCCACCGAGACCTTTCAGCACGATCTGCAGGAAGATGCCGTGGTCGCCTTTTTCGTTCTGCGGAGTCGCCTGGCTGAAGTCGTCGTAGTCGATCCAGTAACGGTTGATCAGGCGCAGCTTCCAGCAGCAGTTGTCGTACTCGAAACCGCCCATGGCTTCCAGGGTGCGGTTGCGGTTGTAGTCATGCTGCCAGCGCGCGATCACGCTCCATTGCGGCACGATCGGCCAGATGACCGAGAAGTCGTGCTGCTGGATCTTGTAGTAATCCTTGATGTAGTTCGGATCACCCGGGTTGCCATAGTCGCCGCCGCCCACTTTCCAGGTACCGGTGGTGGAGTCGTAGGCGATGGTGTCGTTGCGGTAGCGATAACCGAGGTTGACCACCTTGTTCGGGTTGTCTTCAGGCTGGTAGTGGAACATCGCGCTGCCCGAGCGGGTGCTGCGGCTGTCCGGGTCCCAGTTGAAGTCCGAATTGAAGCGCCAGTCGCGGTTGAAGTAGTAGTTATACACCAGCGCGTATGGCGATACGTCGGACTGCGCGTCCTTGCGGGTACGGTAGTCAATGCCTGGCAGCTGGACTTTGCGGTCCTTGAAGTAGTACGCCTGGCCGAGGCTGATGTTCTGACGCTCGAAGCCGTTCTCTTCGATCCAGCGGCTGGTCACGCCGAGCGACAGCTTGTTTTCGTCGCCGATGCGGTCCGTGCCGCTGAAGCGGTTGTCGCGGAACAGCGAGTCGAAGTTGAACAGCGTTTCGCCGGTGTCGAACAGTGGGATGTCAACCTGGTCCTTGTACGGGACATTCAGGTAGTACAGGCGCGGCTCGAGCGTTTGGCGATAGTTGGTGCCGAACATCGAAGTGTTACGGTCGAAGTACAGGCCGCTGTCCACGCTGAAGATCGGGATGTCGCGGTTCTGGTTGCTGTTGAACTCGCCGTTCAATGGCACCGAGCCAGGGTTGAGAGCGATGTCGTTCTTGCCCTTGCCATCCAGGTCCAGGTCATAGTGGGTGTACACGTACTTCAGCTTCGGCGTGATGTAGCCGTAGCTTGCGGTCATCGGCAGGCTTATAGCCGGCGCGAGGTTCAGGCGGGTACCGTTGGCACGCGCCACACCGAAGATGTTCTGGTCGAGCCTGCGCCCATCAGGACCGGCGGTGGTGTCGATGACGCCGTCTTCGTTGAATACAGTGCCGTCTTTCAGGTCACGATCAAAGCGTACCGCTTCGGTCTCGTAACTGAAATCGAACCCGCTCGGGTGGTACGGCAACATGCCGTTGATGGTGATCTGTGGCAGCTTGTTGTACGGCGTGATCTGCGACAGGGTCGCCATCTCGTACGCTTGCGCATTCAGGCGAGCGGTGTAGTTGTCGCCACGCCAGGTCAGTGCACCCTGCTGGTTCACCACGTCATGGCTTTCGACACCGATCTGATCGGTTTCCAGATCCTGGAAGTAGAACGGATCGCTGATGTCGGTGTAGTCAACTTCAGTCATCAGGCGCTCGTCCAGGCCACCTTTGTGCTGCCAGTTGATCATCCAGCGCTGTTCTTTGTAATCAGTCTGGTCTTTGCGATCGTCGTTCTTGTCGTTCAGGTACGCGCCGCCGAACTGGCCTTCGCTGGACTTGGTCAGGTAGCGGAATTCGCCTTCCATCAGCAAGCCACGCTTGGTCATGTAGCGCGGGTACAACGTGGCGTCATAGTTGGGCGCCAGGTTGAAGTAGTACGGCGTAACCAGCATGAAGCCGGTGTCGCTGGTGCTGCTGAACGATGGCGGCAGGAAGCCGGACTGGCGACGGTCGTCGATCGGGAAGTAGATGTACGGTGTGTAGAACACCGGGAAATCCTTGACCCGAAGGGTGGCGTTGGTCGCGGTACCGAAGCCGGTCGCCGGGTTCAGGGTGATGTTGTTGCCCTTCAGCTGCCAGGCGTTGCTGCCCGGTTCGCAGGTGGTGTACGTACCATCCTTGAGGCGGATGATGGCGTTCTCGCCACGCTTGGCGTACAGGGCGCTGCCGCGGATGTGCGACTTGTGCATCACGTATTCGGCGTTGTCGACCTGGGCGGCACCCGTGTCGAGCTGGATCTGCGCCTCGTCACCCACGACCAGCGAGCCGTTGTCGCGAATCTTGACGTTGCCCTTGAGCTCGCCACGGTTCTCGGTCTGGTAGAGGTTGGCCTCGTCGGCTTCGACCTGCATGCTGCCCTGGCGCATGACCACGTCACCGGCGAGGGTAGCGATCTGCTGCTCCTGCTGGTACTTGGAGACCTTGGCGTTGATGTAGGTCGGCGACTCGTCCTTGGGCGTGGTATCGGCCATGCCCGGGCGGGTTGGCTCGACATACGCACCGCCGCAGTACGGGCCGGTTTCGGCCAGCTGCGCGGGGGTGAGCTTGTCACGTGAGACCCAGTCGAGGTGGCTGTAATCTTCGCTGCGCGACTTCAGGCCACGGCCTTTGCTCTCGGTGACCAGCACCGGCTTGTCAGCGCTCTCGGCCTCGGCCGACGGGGCCTCGGTGCCGGACGTGAGTGCGGCACCCTCGTGCACGGGGCGCGGAGGCAAGTTGCTGGCTGGGGTCTTGGGCTTGCAGTCCCAACCACCGGAGGCGGACACTTGGCAGTCGAACTGCTCGGCTGCGACCACGTACGAGGTGGCAAATGGTTGCAGGGCCAGCAGACCGCCGGTCACCAGCAACGGAAACTTTCTACGAAACGCGGGGGATTTCAATGCCATCTTATTAGTCCGGGCTTCCTGCGTGCCATCTGCCCGCGTGTGGGGCCGCACGCCTCTCGATGGTCTGAAAAAGATGCTGGATAATAAAGCATGACCCGCTTGACGGCTAGGGCCGTCGGAGACCCTTGTAATGCCTGAACACGATGTACGCCTGCAACAACTGACTGTCTGGCTCGCCGAGCAGCTCAATGTGCTTTTCCGTAACAACGCCTGGGGTGAGGTGCCTGAGGGCAGCCTGACCGCCGCCAGCAGCGACGCTAGCTTCCGTCGCTACTTCCGCTGGGAGGGCGCAGGCCACACATTCGTGGTCATGGATGCACCCCCGCCGCAGGAAAACTGCCGACCGTTCGTCGCCATCGACCACCTGCTGGCAGGTGCGGGCGTGCATGTGCCGCAGATTCATGCCGAAGACCTGGATCGCGGCTTCCTGCTGCTGGGGGATCTGGGGCGCCAGACCTACCTCGACATCATCGATGCCGATAATGCCGATGGGTTGTTTGCCGATGCCATAGACGCATTGCTGGCCTTCCAGCGCCTGCCGATGGAGGCTGCGCTGCCGAGTTATGACGACGCCTTGCTGCGCCGTGAGGTCGAACTGTTCCCCGAGTGGTACGTCGGGCGCGAGCTTGGCCTGGCCTTCAATGAGGCGCAGCAAGCCGCCTGGCAGCGCATCAGCCAACTGCTGATCGACAGTGCCCTGGCGCAGCCCAAAGTGCTGGTGCACCGCGACTACATGCCGCGCAACCTCATGCAGAGCACGCCCAACCCTGGCGTACTGGACTTTCAGGACGCGGTCTACGGCCCTGTCACCTATGACATCACCTGCCTGTTCAAGGATGCCTTCCTCAGCTGGCCGCAGGCGCGCATCGAAGGCTGGTTGCGCCAGTATTGGGGCAAGGCGCAGGCCGCCGGTATCCCGGTGCAGCCATCGTTCGAGGACTTCCAGCGCGCCAGCGACCTGATGGGTGTGCAGCGCCATCTGAAGGTGATCGGCATCTTTGCCCGTATCTGCCACCGTGATGGCAAGCCCCGTTACCTGGCCGACGTGCCGCGTTTCTTCGCCTATATAGATGAGGTGATAAGCCGCCGCCCCGAACTCGCGGAACTGGGGCAACTGATCGCAGAGCTCAAAGCCGGAGCGCGTGCATGAAAGCGATGATCCTCGCGGCAGGCAAGGGCGAGCGCATGCGCCCGCTGACCCTGCACACCCCCAAACCATTGCTGCCGGTGGCAGGCCAGCCACTGATCGAGTACCACCTGCGCGCCCTGGCGGCCGCGGGCTTCACCGAAGTGGTCATCAACCACGCCTGGCTGGGGCAGAAGATCGAAGACCATCTGGGCGATGGCAGCCGCTTTGGCCTGAGCATCCGCTACTCGCCCGAGGGCGAGCCGCTGGAAACGGGTGGCGGGATCTTCAAGGCGCTGCCTTTGCTGGGTGATGCTCCCTTCTTGCTGATAAACGGCGATGTCTGGACCGACTACGATTTCACCCGCCTGCGCGTTCCCTTGCAGGGGCTGGCGCATCTGGTACTGGTCGATAACCCTGGCCATCACGGGCGTGGCGATTTTCGCCTGGAAGGCGAGCAGGTCGTGGACGGTGACGATGCGCCCGGCACATTGACGTTCAGTGGCGTGTCGGTGCTGCACCCAGCATTGTTCGAAGGCTGCCAGGCGGGCGCCTTCAAGCTGGCGCCATTGCTACGCCAAGCCATGACGGCAGGCCAGGTGAGTGGCGAGCATTATCGCGGCCACTGGGTCGACGTTGGCACCCAGGAGCGCCTGGCCGAGGCCGAGCAGTTGATTGAGGGGCGCGCCTGACATGTGGTGGCCAAGTACCGTGATCGGGCTGGGCGCAGGTTTTGCTGTCGCCAGTATTCCTGGCGCGCTGCTTGGCGCTTTGCTGGGCCAGGCAATGGACCGGCGCCTGCGCGTGCAGGGCTGGGACGACCTGCGCGAACGGCTGAGCGGGCGCCCGGCCCTGCGCGACGAAGAGTTGTTGTTCGTCCTGCTCGGGCGGCTGGCCAAGAGTGATGGGCGGGTGGCCGAGCAGCATATCCAGCAGGCCCGCCAGGAAATGGTCCGCCTGGACTTGGCCGAGACCGCCAGGATGCGCGCGATTGCGGCGTTCAACCGGGGCAAGGCGGGCAAGGACCGCTTGGCTGGCCATCTTCGGCGTATCCGCCTGCAGCCACACGCTGCCGAAGGCACGTTACGGGCGTGCTGGCGCATGGCCTGGGCCGATGGAAAAGCCGGCCAGCACGAGCGTGAGTTGCTGCTGGACTGGGGGCAGAAGCTTGGGCTGAGCCGGCGCCAGGTGCAGGCCATGTCACTGGAGTACGAGCCGCGCAAGATGCAGGCGGCTAGCACGGTCATGACCTATGCGGCGGCATTGCGGCTGCTGGGTGTGGAGCCTGATACCGAAGGTGACCGGGTCAAGCAGGCGTATCGGCGCTTGGTCAGCCGGCATCATCCGGACAAGCTGGCGGGCAGCGGAGCGAGTGAAATGCAGGTGCGCGAGGCGACAGAGCGGACCCGCGAGTTGCACCAGGCCTACGCTCTGATCCGCAAGCGGCGGGGGCTCTGACGGCCAGCATTTTATTCCTGGGGCGCCATCCACCCCCGCACCCGGCGGAACAACTGTTCCTGCTCGGCCGCCTTGTTCCCGGGCATGGCAATCAATGAAAGCTGCTTGTACTGGCTGTCTTTCTGCCGCTTGCTGGCCTGCAGCCGTTGCGCCGCCGCATTGCGGTCGCCGGTACGGGTCGCGTAGTAAAGGTCGGCCGTCGGCACCTTGAGGGTAGGCGTCAGGCTTTCCAGGTCGTGTTCGACCCTTGCAGGCGTCTGCGGCGCGATCATCACCAGTTTTTGCACCTGCGGCGGCTGCTTCTCGCTCAGGTAGCGTGTTGCCCAATAGGCACCACTGCCGTGGCCGATCAGCACGATGCTGCGCGAGTTGTGCTGCTGGGCGTAGCTCACTGCCGCGTCCAGGCGGGCGAAGATGCGCTCGGCATCGGCCTGGTCATTCTGATCGCTGGCTTGCACGGCGTCGGTGCTTTCAGCGGCATCGGCATCGGCCGCTGTGGCCTGGGCGACGTTGGCGTTGGCATCGGCCGGGGTGTCCTTGGCTGGCGCTGTCTCGCCTTTGTCTTGCTTCGCTTCGGTGGCCGGGCTGGCTTCGACCCGCGCTTGTGGGCTGACGGCGAGCAGGTCAGGCAGGCTGACGCTCAGGCTGTGCCAACCGACATCGGGGAACTTGTGCCGCAGTGGGCCGACCGCGTTGGGCCAGTCGGCGGTTTCACCGGCACCGGGGACGATGATCACGGTGCCCTGCGGGTCGCTGTCGTTGGCCGGTTTCCACAGGGCCAGGAAGCTGTCGGTGCCAGCTTGCAGCGTCTGCTGTTCAGCCTTTGGCACCCGGCGTTCAAGGGCCTGCGCATCTTCCTGGCTGCGCTCCAGCAAGGGGGGGCGTGGCGCGGGGGAAGCAGGTGCTTCTGCGGCCGCCGCGGGTTGCTCGGGGTCGGCGGCCGAGGCGCCGACTGGCAAGAGCGAGGCCAGGCAGCACAATGCCAGCGTCGTGCGATAAAGTGTGGACATGAATGAACCCAAGGCCAGAATGATACCGGCAGCGTAATAGTATTTGCCCGTGACGGCCATGCTGCATGGCCGCCCTTGCCAAGACGAGCGTGTAGATGAAGCGATTGCGTCGCCTGTTGGTTATCGGCTGCTTGTGGCTGCCCTTGATTGCCTTGGCAGGGCCCAAGGTATTGTCGACAGTGGTGCTTGAGCCTGCTCAGCAGCAGTGGCTGGATGCCCACCGCGGCCTTCGGGTGGGGTTGGTGCTGCAGGCGCCCTATGCCCAGTTCGACCGCCGCTTGCAGCAGCTCTATGGGGCCAATGTCGAGCTGGTCAATGGGCTTGCCCAGGCGCTCAAGCTGGACCTGACCTGGCGCAACTTCAGCGATCAGGCCAGCCTGGAACATGCGCTGCAACAAGGCGAAATCGATTTTGCCCCCGGGCTTACGCAAACCCCGGCCAGCCTGCGCCTGTGGCTGTTCAGCGACCCGTACATGCGAGTGCCGCAACTGGTGGTCGGGCCGCGCACCGGCGCCTTGGCCGTAGACCTTGAAAAGCTCGCCGCCGACGAGCGCGTCGCAGTGCGCATGCCCAGCGTGCTGGCCGACTACCTGCGCGGCAACTACGCCAACCTCAATGTGCAGGGCGTGCCCGACGAGCGCCAGGCCTTGCAACTGGTCGTCGGTGGCCAGGCCAGCTATGCCGTGCTGGACGAAGCGCAGCTCAGCCGCTTGTCCCGTGAAAGCGAGTTCGGTGAGCTGGCAGTGGTTGGTGACATCGGCCTGCCGCAGTTGCTGCGAGTGGGGTCGCGACGGGACTGGCCGCTGCTGGCCGAGGTGCTGGAACGTGGCCTGCAGGCCATGCCGGCCAAGGCGCTGGAGCAACTCCATCAGCGCTGGTTGCAGCCCAAATACCCACGCCTGAGTGATTCGACCGGTTTCTGGCAGAACCTTGCCTTGCTGTTCGGCATGTTGCTGCTCTGCGCCCTGGCCACGCTGGTGTGGCAACGTCGTCAGCAGCGCCAGCTCGAGCGTAGCCTGCTGGCGGCACGGGACACCCTGACAGAGCGGCAAGTGCGCGAAGAGGCGCTGCGCCTGAGCCAGTTCGCGATCGACCAGAGCACGGTGGGAATTCTCTGGGTCAACTGGGACAGCCATGTGCGTTACGCCAACCATGCCGTGGGGCGCATGCTCGGCTATGCCGAAGCGGCACTGCTGGAACGCCCGCTGATCGACCTCGAGCCGAACCTGACCATGGACCGCTGGCTGCAGCTATGGAAGGGCGCGCGTGCCGGTGAGGCCGGGGCGCGGCAGTTCGAAACACAGTGCCTGCGCGCCGATGGCAGCCTGTTACCAGTGGAGCTGTCGCTGAGCTTCCTGCGCTTTCGTGACGCCGAATACCTGGTGGTGTACATCGCCGATGTCACCGAACGCCATCGCGCCCTGGCGGCATTGCGCGAAAGCGAAGCGCGGCTCAAGGGTATTGCCGGCAATGTCCCGGGGCTGGTGTTCCGCCTGGAGCCTGCGCCCGCCGAGGGGGACCCGGAGTTCCCCTACATCAGCGAGGGCAGCGAGGCGCTGGTCGGTTATACGCCGGCGCAGATCCAGCACCCGCAGATGGGCTTGCGCAACCTGGTGCATCCAGATGACCGGGCGGATTACCACCAGGTTCAGGACCTGGCCATTGCCAGCGACCGCGACTGGTCATGGCAGGGGCGTATCCTGACCCGCGCAGGTGAACAGCGGTGGGCCGACATCAAGGCCAGTACCCGGCGCCTGGCCAATGGCCGGGTGGTCTGGGACGGTATCGTCTGGGACATCACCCAGAGCAAACGCGCGGAGTTGGCGCTGGCAAAGTCTCAGGAGCAGCTGCGCGAACTGTCGGCGCACCTGGAAAGCGTGCGCGAGGAAGAAAAGGCCCGCATCGCCCGTGAAGTGCATGATGAGTTGGGGCAGATGCTGACCGTGCTCAAGCTGGAAGTCTCGATGTGCGAACTGGCCTTCGCCGAACTGGACCCGGCCCTCAACGAGCGCCTGGCCAGCATGAAGCGCCTGATCGCCCAGTTGTTCCAGCTGGTACGTGACGTGGCCACCGCACTGCGCCCGCCCATTCTTGACGCGGGCATCGCTTCGGCCGTTGAGTGGCAAGCCCGGCGCTTCGAAGCACGCACGCAGATACCTTGCCTGGTGCTGGTGCCGGATAATCTGCCAGCATTGAGTGATGCCAAGGCCACCGGGTTGTTTCGTATTCTCCAGGAGGCGCTCACTAATGTCATGCGCCACGCCCAGGCGCACAGCGTGGAGATCGAGCTGGTGCGCGAGGGTGAAAAGCTGCGCATGACCGTCAGTGACGACGGCAGCGGTTTTTGCCTCGACCGGGCCCGCCCGACCTCGTTCGGCCTGGTGGGCGTACGCGAGCGGGTGTTGATGCTCGGTGGCAGTATGGCGTTGCACAGCGAACCCGGCGAAGGCACCAGCCTGAGCGTGACCATTGCGTTGGAGTAGGAGAGCGATCGTGATTCGAGTGCTGGTGGCCGAAGACCACACCATTGTCCGCGAAGGCATCAAGCAGTTGATTGGCCTGGCCAAGGACATGCAGGTGGTGGGGGAGGCCGGCAATGGCGAGCAATTGCTCGAAGCCCTGCGCCACACCCCCTGCGAAGTGGTGTTGCTGGATATCTCCATGCCCGGCGTGAATGGCCTGGAGGCGATCCCGCGGATACGCGCGTTGCACAGCCCGCCGGCGATCCTGATGCTGTCGATGCACGACGAAGCGCAGATGGCCGCGCGTGCACTCAAGGCTGGCGCTGCCGGCTATGCCACCAAGGACAGTGACCCAGCCTTGCTGCTGACGGCAATCCGCCGGGTGGCGGGCGGCGGGCGCTACATCGACCCGGCACTGGCCGACCGGATGGTCTTCGAGGTGGGCCTGACCGAGACGCGGCCTTTGCACACTTTACTGTCAGAGCGGGAGTTCTCGGTGTTCGAGCGCTTGGCCCAAGGGGCCAACGTCAACGACATTGCCCAGCAGCTGGCGCTGTCCAGCAAGACCATCAGCACCCACAAGGCGCGGCTGATGCAGAAGCTCAAGGTCCACTCGCTGGCTGAACTGGTGAAGTACGCCATGGAGCACAAGCTGGTGTAGGAGCGGGCTTGCCCGCGAAGGGCCCGACCTGCTGAGCGCGGTAGGGGCCGACGCATTCGCAAGCAAGCCCTGGGAGAGTGCCCGCCCACACGTTGCATCCCAATGCCGACATCCGTGTAGGGCAATCCCTACAGTAAGTCTTCCATCCGGATGATGGCATTCTCTCCGCACCCCCGATTTCCGGGCGCTTGCGCCTTCTTTAGTCTTTGCCTACGCAGTCATTCCAACAAGAAGGTGCAGGCATGAGCGAGGCGATTTCGAACGCGACCACCGGCGAGACGCTGGTCAGCTTCCGTGGTGTGCAGAAGAGCTACGACGGCGAATCGCTGATCGTCAAAGACCTCAACCTGGACATTCGCAAGGGCGAGTTCCTCACCCTGCTCGGCCCCTCCGGGTCGGGCAAGACCACCAGCCTGATGATGCTGGCCGGTTTCGAGACACCTACCGCCGGTGAGATCCAGCTGGCCGGGCGCTCCATCAACAACGTGCCGCCGCACAAGCGTGACATCGGCATGGTGTTCCAGAACTACGCATTGTTCCCGCACATGACCGTGGCCGAAAACCTGGCCTTCCCGCTGAGCGTGCGCAACCTCAGCAAGACCGACATCAGTGAGCGGGTCAAGCGCGTACTGGGCATGGTCCAGCTCGATGCGTTCGCCAAGCGCTACCCCGGCCAGTTGTCCGGCGGCCAGCAGCAGCGTGTGGCCCTGGCCCGGGCGCTGGTGTTCGAGCCGCAACTGGTGCTGATGGACGAACCACTCGGCGCGCTCGACAAGCAGTTGCGTGAACACATGCAGATGGAAATCAAGCACATCCACCAGCGCCTCGGCGTGACGGTGGTCTACGTGACCCATGACCAGGGCGAAGCGCTGACCATGTCTGACCGCGTGGCGGTGTTCCATCAGGGCGAGATTCAGCAGATCGCCGACCCTCGCACCCTCTATGAAGAACCACGCAACACCTTCGTCGCCAACTTCATCGGCGAGAACAACCGCATCAACGGCACTTTGCTGGCCAGCGACGGCAACCGTTGCCAGGTGCAACTGGCCCGTGGGGAGCGGGTCGAGGCACTGGCGGTTAATGTTGGCCAGGCCGGCGACCCGGTGACCTTGTCGGTACGCCCGGAGCGCGTGCGCCTCAATGGCCACAGCGAAAATTGCGTCAACCGCTTCTCTGGCCGTGTGGCCGAATTCATCTACCTGGGCGACCACGTGCGGGTGCGCCTGGAAGTCTGCGGCAAGGCCGACTTCTTCGTGAAGCAGCCGATTGCCGAACTTGACCCGGCCCTGGCCGTGGGTGATGTGGTACCGCTTGGCTGGGAAGTGGAGCACGCGCGCGCGCTCGATCCGATTGCCGAAGCCCACTGATGGATTGCTTCACCAACCCTGTACTGTGGAGAGAATAATAATGCGCAAGCAGCTAAAACTGACCGCCCTGGCCCTCGGCCTGTTCGCCGCCGGCCAGGCCATGGCGGCAGACCTTACCGTGGTTTCCTTCGGCGGCGCCAACAAGGCAGCCCAGGTCAAGGCGTTCTACGAGCCTTGGGAGAAGGCCGGCAATGGCAAGATCGTCGCCGGTGAGTACAACGGTGAGATGGCCAAGGTCAAAGCCATGGTCGATACCAAGAGCGTCTCCTGGAACCTGGTCGAGGTAGAGTCGCCAGAGCTGGCGCGCGGTTGCGACGAGGGCATGTTCGAAGAGCTCGACCCGGCGCTGTTCGGGAGCGAGGACGACTATGTACCGGGTGCAATCCAGCCCTGCGGTGTTGGCTTCTTCGTCTGGTCCACGGTGCTGGCCTACAACGCCGACAAGCTCAAGACTGCGCCCACCAGTTGGGCCGATTTCTGGGATACCAAG
>Ga0213824_1000714_pt1 | contig 23015 bp, 17 predicted proteins | sample MC6MC0906MG_FD_179892 | JGI IMG/M metagenome (GOLD analysis project Ga0213824, IMG submission 179892) | Enriched soil aggregate microbial communities from Iowa State University, Ames, United States - MC6-MC0906-MG | ecosystem: Environmental > Terrestrial > Soil > Unclassified | place: USA: Iowa...
CGAAGCAGTTGTTGCTGAATATAATCATAATCAGCAAGAGGCTACAAATGAGTTGTTTTCGGCTTTATCTGAAGATGAGCAGCAGCTCTTAGTTCAACTATTAAGCAGACTTATTGAGGATTGGCACAATCGCCATCATGGTGATTCCACATGCCATAATGCACATTGTGCCAGAGAAAACCGTCGGCATGAGTTTGGGGAACAGGAGAATAAATGATTCAAGAAAAGTTTTCAAGTGATGTATGTGTTAGCAACCGTCAACGAATCGGTGAGAGGATAGGCATGATCGGAATTACCGTCAACTCTTTTCTTTTTGCCATAAAATTAACACTGGGCTTATTAAATAACAGCGTTTCTGTTATTGCAGACGGATTCAATAATCTAGGTGATTGCGTATCTTCCCTTGTGACCACAATTGGTTTTCATTTAAGTGGGAAAACCACAGATGAAAAACATCCTTACGGTTATGGAAGGATGGAGTATATCAGTGGTTTTGTTGTCGCCATGTTAATCATTGTTACAGCGATATCTGTAGGAAAGTCTTCTATTGTGCGTATTCTGCATCCAGAAAGTCCTACATTAACAGCCTGGCTATTTTTTGCACAGGTATTTGCCGTATTTGTAAAATTATTATTTGCATTCTATATTCATGTTATAAATAGCAGGTTCGGTTCAGCTGCTTTAAAAGCCACATTGAAAGATAGCCTAGCCGATTCTGTTGTGACGACTGTCTCGCTGCTATCATTAATCACCTCGAGGTTCACCGCATTACCAATTGATGGCATTGGGGGGCTTATCGTTGCCATCATGATTCTTTGGGCTGGAATAACCTCTTTTAAGGAACATCTGGATTTGCTGCTTGGTAAGCCAGCCAGCAAAGAGACCTTAGATGAAATTTCAAATGTTATAAACAAGTATGACTTTTTTTCCGGTATGAAAGCGTTTTATTTATATGATTTCGGACCAGAAAAACAAATTGCATTTTTAAAAATTGTCCTGAAAGTGAGCCCTCATTTTAAAGAAGTGCAAAATGCAATCAATGAACTTACCGCCCAATTAAAGCGTGACTATAACCTTGAAGTAACAATTTATTGGGATACGAACCACATTGATAATAGTAATGTCAGAAAGGAGCATACCGATGGGAGCAGCAACCATTTCTAAGGAAAACTACCTAAAGAACATTCTTCTTATTAGCCGGGAAAAAGGCTGCGTCCGTGCTTCGGAAATAGCTGCATTAATGAAGGTCACCCGTCCAAGTGTATCACACGCCGTTCATCAACTGGAACGTGATAATTACATTCATATTGATAACGAGAAGAATATTTTGTTAACTCCAACCGGATTAAAAGTGGCAACATCAGTACTTGAGAGATATGAGACCTTTTACAAACTGCTACTTTCTTTAGGTGTTCCAAAAGATATAGCTTCTCAAGATGCAGGACGAATTGAACATGCCGTAAGTGATGATTCATTTATGGTCTTAAAAACCATCATGATAGAGTAATCAGATCATTGTAATAGCTATAAGCATTACTGTTGCCTATAGCGGCCGTTTTTTCTTCGGCACCATCCGGGCCAATTTCCGGATAGGTGTTTTTTTTAATCTGATTGAGTTGGGAGGACAGAGTCATTCTTTCTATAAGTATAAAGATTTTCTTACAAATAATTCCATTTGTCTGAACTTTACCTGATTCAGTTGACACATGGTATCATTTGTCATTATAATAAATAAATGTATAATTTACATGTAATTGGAAATTCACTAAATACAAGAGGATATATTGGGAGAAACAGATGAAAAAGTATAAAAAAGCTCGTAAGATGGCCGTTATTCTGGCCAGTGTCCTGGTGATGGACTCTTACATGGGAGCGGTTTCGCCATACATAAATGCTTATGCTTATACGGAAAAGGCAGCAACGGTAAATGCCACCACGTTAAATGTGAGAAGCGGCCCTGGTACGACCTATTCAGTTGTTACAAAATTAACGAACGGAGCGTCGGTGACTGTGATTGATGAAAAAAACGCATCGGATGGAGCGCTCTGGTATCAAATCCGGGTATCCGGTTCCGGTGGTCAGACGGTTACCGGATATGTTTCCAAAAGCTACCTTAAGTTTCCCTCTTCCTATACCAATGACGCGGATTTTGAGTCCCGGCTTACAGCGGAAGGGTTTCCGGAAAGCTATAAGACAAAGCTTCGTGCGCTGCATGCCCAGTATCCCAAGTGGGTATTCCGCGCCCAGCATACAAATCTGGACTGGAACACAGCAGTTAAGGAAGAAAGCCAGGTAGGAAAAACTCTGGTCCACACGAACAGCCTGTCATCCTGGAAGTCCACGGTAGATGGTGCATATAACTGGGATAGCAGTATATGGATCGGATATGACGGAAGCAGCTGGGTCACCGCTTCTGAAGACATTGTAAGATATTATATGGATCCCAGGAATTTCCTTGATGAGACCAATGTATTCCAATTTATGACCCATACATATGATGGAAATAAGCATACGGCAGATGGTTTAAAGACCATGGTAAAGGGTACGTTTTTATCCGGCGAATCTTCCGGCGGAAGCAGTAACCCAGGAAATACGGACAGCTCTTCCGGCGGCACGGTCATAGGGCCAGGTGCTGTCATTGGACCGGGAGCGGCGATTAACCCGGGGGCAGGAGCGGCGGAATCCAGTTCCGATTCAGGAAAGGCCAGTCTGGAAGGGCCGCAAGCTTCCATAACGCCAAAAAACCTTCCCATCGTCATGGAATACGGACCGGGAGCCAGCTTAACAGGACCGTCCTCGTCCAATACCAATACCAATAATAATACCACTGGAACGGTTTCAGGCAGCAGCGCCTATGTGAACATGATCATGAATGCGGCTGCTCAGTCAGGGGTGAATCCTTATGTCCTTGCAGCTATGATCATTCAGGAACAGGGATCTTCCGGATCAGGCAAAAGTATTTCAGGAACAGAATCAGGTTACGAAGGATATTATAATTTTTTTAATATTGAAGCATATCAGTCAGGAAATATGACTGCGGTGCAAAGAGGCTTATGGTGGGCATCTCAGTCCGGCAATTATGAAAGACCATGGAATTCTCCTGAAAAATCAATTTTAGGCGGAGCTTTCTATTATGGTAATAACTATGTAAAAGTTGGGCAGGATACATTTTATCTGAAGAAGTTTAATGTGCAGGGGTCTAATTTATACAAACACCAGTATATGACCAATGTACAGGGAGCTGCATCAGAGGGTGCTGTTTATTCAAAAGCATATAACAGTGATATGAAACAGACAGAGCTTGAGTTTAAGATACCGATTTATAACAACATGCCTGATAATGCCTGCAGCCAGCCTACCGGCGACGGCAATCCCAACAATAAGCTGTCCGGTTTGAGCGTGGAAGGATTTGTTATGACTCCCACCTTTAATCGTGATACCCTTGGATACGACTTGATTGTGGATCCCGGAGTATCAAGCATCAATGTGTATGCAACCGCCCTTAGTTCCTTGGCTTCTGTCAAAGGGACAGGTACAATCACGCTTTCAAGCGGCAATAATGATATTAAGGTATCAGTTACTGCACAAAATGGAAGTGTCAGGGAATACGTCCTCCATGTGGTGCGTCAAAACAACGGACCAACTTATTCCTCAGGCGCTGGTACTGGAACCGGAACCGGCTCAGGCTCAGGCTCAGGCACCGGTGGCAATACTTCTAACGGTCCTGGAAGCAATATAGGCCCTGGAGTATCCAATCCTTCCGGTACGGATCATACAGGAACACCGGGAGGAAGCAATGTGAGCATAGCTCCTAATGGTTCCGCAAGCATCTCCGTTCAGACCTCTACGGGAGTGATAGCCCAGGGACCCGGAACTGACATCAAAGTGACAGAAACTGCTGCAAGCACTCCCCAGCAGACCCAGGCTCCGGCCGCCGTTCAGTCCTCCGCTTTTGGGATTGGAGATATCAATGGGGATGGAAAAATAAACAGCCTGGATGTACTGAAGCTTCAGCGATACCTTCTGGGATTGGAAACCATATCTGAGAAGGGCAAGCTGGCAGCTGATTTAAACGGAGACGGCAAGGTGAATTCACAGGATCTTCTGCTTTTGCAGAAAAAAATCCTCGGACTTTAAAGTCCAACAGAAATAGGAGACAATATGAATAGGAAACTGAAAAAACTAACGGCCGGTCTGATGCTGGCCTGTGTGATTGCCATATCCTGTCCTGCCGGACGGCTGGTATCCTGGGCCGCAGATGCTAAGATCGCGTTTTCTGACCCATCGGTCATGGTGGGAAACGAAGTAACAGTAAATATGAAAGTGACCAGTGACAGTGCTCTGGGTACAGCAGAAGTTATGCTGTCTTATGATCCGAGTATTTTGGAGTTTGTCAGCGGAACCAATGCAAATGGCGGCGCAGGAGCAATTAAGGTCCTGGGAACCATGGATTCTGCCAATCAGAAAACCTTTAGCTTTACCTTGAAGTTTAAGGCGCTGCAGGCAGGAAATACCCAGATCAGCGTGACCTCCCAGGAAATCTATGATGTAGATTCCCAGACGCTTTCTTTAAGCAAGCAGGGGAGTTCAACGGTCAAGGTTACATCTCCTGCCACATATTCAAAGGATGCAACCTTAAAATCATTAAAGATTTCCCCAGGGACTCTGACTCCGGCTTTCTCTGCGTCTGTTGAAAGCTATACGGCAGAGGTTGATGCAAACACAGCGGACCTGGTAGTGAATGCGGTGGCAGCCAATGCAGGTGCCCATGTAGCACTTCAGGGAGAAAAGGGCTTAAAGTCCGGAGTAAACCAGGTAGTCATCAAGGTAACTGCAGAGGATGGGCAGACAATTAAAAACTATACCATTCAGGTTACGAAAGCAGAGGGCGGACAAACCGCTCCTACCACAGGTGGAAATACGGAAACGTCTGAGGCTGAATTCGGCGAAGCAGTGGTGACCATTAACGGAACCGATTACAGCATTGCTTCATCCTTTGATGAATCAGCGCTTCCGGAAGGCTTTGAGTCTGAGACCTATTCCTATAAAGGAACAGATGTCATGGCTGGAAAAGGACTGGAAAAAGACTTACTTCTGCTTTATTTAAAGGATTCCGGAGGAAACGGCGGATTCTACATTTACAATGAGGGTTCGGATTCCTGGTCCCAGTTTGTACAGGTTGAGACCATAGCAAAAGCCATTGTCATCATTCCTCTTGATAAGGATACGGTTGTTCCAGAGGGCTTCCATGAACGGCAAGCTGATATCGACGGGGCACGGGTGACCGGCTGGGTAGAAGATTCAGAGGCTGAGCCTCAGTATTGCCTGTTCTATGCAATGAATTGGAACGGAGAGAAGCATTTCTACCGTTATGATATTTCTGAGAAGACCATTCAAAGATACTATGCTTCCGGAGTTTCAAATAGCAAGTATGTGGAAATGGCCAACACATATGATCAATTGACCAAGGATTACTACAGACAGCTCTACATTCTCATTGGAGTGAGCGTCGTTGCCCTTGGCTTGCTTGTCGCAGTCATCGTCCTTGCAAGAAAAGGCAATGGATCCGGCCCTGGCAGACCCGGCAGCGTCGGCTTCGGAAAAGGGAAAGGAAAAGAGCAAAAACCAGATGATGACCAGCGGTGGACTGAACCGGAGGAAGAAATTCCTACAAGCAAGATTAAAAGATACAGCAGGGAAGAGTATGACAGACAAAGCTCCAAAACAGAACCGGATCCGGATTACCAGGAAGAATCTATGGACGAGCCTGTATATGCAGGTGATGCAGAACAAAAAGCCCTGGAAGAGGACGATTTTATCGAAGAAACCAGTTTGGAAGACTTTGAACGGGATTTGAAATCTAACGAGGCAGGGAATTCAGAGAAGGATGAAGACGACTTTGAGTTTTTAGATCTTGATGATTAAAGTACTGTAAACAATTGGAATGATAGTGACGAAAGCACCTGAATGAAGGTGCTTTTCGTTATTGGTTTCGATCATATTTATTTTCCCATCCGTTTTGATGCATACAGAACCTCCGGATTGATTAGGATATAGTGATTCCAATTGATATTTTGTGTTGAAAAAGATAATGGATTGTGCTATTATGCGTATAACAGATATAACGAAAGATGGTGAAAATATGTTTTTGCAAATTGATTTTAACAGTGATGAAGCGATTTACATTCAGCTTCGGAACCAGATAATCATAGGAATCGCCACAGAAAGTATAAGAGAAGGGGACCCCCTGCCTTCTGTACGCCAGATGGCCGACAACATAGGGATTAATATGCATACGGTAAATAAGGCGTACTCTGTGCTGAAACAGGAAGGGTTTGTCAAGCTGGACCGCAGGAAAGGGGCCGTAGTGGCTCTGGACGTGGATAAAATCCAGGTCCTTGATGAAATGCGCAAAGATTTAGGAGTTGTGCTTGCCAGAGGAGTCTGTAAGAATGTATCATGTGAAGAGGTTCACCAGCTGGTAGATGAGATATTCCAGTCATTTATAAGGGGCCAGAGGGAAGAGTAATTCACTGGATTGGAGGTTCATTATGTTATGCGAAAAATGTAAAATTCGTGATGCAAATATACAATATACAGAAGTTATAAACGGCACGAAGAAAGAGCACCATTTTTGTGCCCAGTGTGCGAAAGAGATGGATTTTGGCGTATATGCGGCTATTTTTGATGGGGAGTTTCCCTTGGGAAAGCTGCTTTCAGGCCTTTTAGGAATCGAGGACACGGATAAGGGTCCGGATAAACTCCATCAGATCTTATGCCCGACCTGTGGGACTGGTTACGATGAATTTGTAAGAGACAGCAGATTTGGCTGTGCAGATTGTTACAGTGTATTCGGTCCTCTTATGGAGGACAGTTTAAAGCAGCTTCATGGAAATCTTATCCACACGGGAAAAACACCGGTTTACCAGAGGCAGGACTACATGGATTTACGATCGGGAACCGGAGAACATGAGAAGGATTCCACAGAGGATCCAAACAGCGCTGTTAATTATGAAGAAATCTTTCAGTGGAATGCCAAATTAAAGGAAGCCCTGCGATTTGAAGATTATGAAACGGCAGCTGTATGCCGCGATAAGATAAAAGAGCTGAAGAAAGGAAATGAGGCAGATGCTTAGATGGTTTGAACAGAAGGATACTGGTCGGCCTGGAGTGATAAGCAGCCGGATCCGTCTGGTAAGAAACTGGCAGGACTATCGGTTCCCTTCGACCCTTGATGAAAAGGAAAGCGGTGAGATGGTCCGCAGCCTGGAGTTTGGCTTAAAGGATCTGGGTAAGGATGAAGGTCATAATTTTAAATTTGCCATGCTTGGGGACTTAGAAGAGCTGGACCGGGTGGCCCTTAAAGAGCGGAGAGTCCTTAATTCCGCAGCTGTTTCAAATAAAAAACCTGCAGGTATTTTTATCTCAGAGAATGAGGACACCGGCATCGTGCTTAACTGCGATGATCACATCCGGATCCAGCTTCTCCAGATGGGCCTTCACTTAGAGGAACTTTGGGAAAGGGCAGGTAAAATTGATGATTATATCAATGAACGGTTTGCTTATGCATTTGATGACCGTTACGGTTATCTCACCTCCTTTCCAACGAATATGGGAACTGGCTTAAGGGCATCCGTGGTTGTTCATCTTCCCATGCTGTCACAGGGAAAAAAGTTCCAGGGCCTTATCAGCGATATGGGCCGCTTTGGAGCTTCTGTCCGGGGCGTCTATGGGGAAAGAGATGAGAATTTCGGTTCCCTATATGAGATATCGAACCAGAAAACCCTGGGCCAGACGGAACGGGAAATTATTGATACAGTTACAAAGGCGGCGATCCAGCTGACCAATCAGGAACTTCAGGTAAGGAAGCTTTCTCTCCAGAGACACAGGGACGAGAGAGAGGATGAGGTATACAAATCCTACGGAGTATTAAAATACTCCAGACGGCTGACTTCCAGGGATGCCATGATATTTCTATCACAGATCATGGCAGGGCTGGCAGACGGCCTGATCCATACGGAGGAAGATTTTTCCGTCTACCGTCTGATGCTAGGAATCCAGCCGGCGAATCTGCAGAAACTTTCAGACCGCCCATTAAGTAAGGAAGAGTTGGATGGAGCCAGGGCGGAATTTATCCGGAGGGAATTGCCGGAACTATGACAGGAGGATTGCATTTATGATAGACAGATTTACAGAAAAGGCCAGGACAGCCATTAATCTGGCCGTGAAGTCAGCGGAACGTCTCGGTCACAGCTATGTGGGGACAGAGCACTTATTAATCGGGCTTTTAGAAGAGGGCAGCGGTGTGGCTGCCAGGGTTCTGGAAGAGAATGGTGTAAAAGAGGATAAAGTTTTAAACCTGATCAGTCAGCTGATCGCTCCTGATCAGTCAGTCCGGCTGAAAGAAGACGGTGGGTATACCCCGGGTGCCAGAAGAGTTCTGGAAAACAGCTACCGGGAAGCCGTACGTTTTAAGGCAAATCTCATCGGTACGGAGCACTTGCTCATATCCATAATCCGTGACAATGACTGCGTTGCTTCCAGACTTTTAAATACCATGGGAATCAGCATACAAAAGCTTTATATTGATGTACTGTCAGCCATGGGTGAGGATGCTCCTGCCAATAAGGAAGAGATTATGAAATCACCAAAGGCAAAGGGCAGTACGCCGACTCTTGACAGTTACAGCAGGGATTTAACAGAGCTTGCAGTTCAGGGAAAGCTTGATCCGGTCATCGGAAGAGAATCAGAGATCAAGCGTCTGATCCAGATACTGAGCAGAAGGACCAAGAATAACCCATGTCTCATCGGGGAGCCTGGAGTGGGTAAAACTGCAGTTGTGGAAGGCCTTGCTCAGATGATCGCAGAAGGCGATGTACCTGAAACCATTGAAGGCAAGAGGCTTCTGACCCTGGATTTATCCGGCATGGTGGCCGGTTCCAAATACAGGGGAGAATTTGAAGAAAGAATTAAAAAGGTGATTGCCGAAGTAATCGAAGATGGGGAAGTTCTTCTCTTCATTGATGAGATTCATACGATTATCGGTGCAGGCGGAGCGGAGGGAGCCATTGACGCCTCCAATATCTTAAAACCCTCTCTGGCCAGAGGGGAATTGCAGTTAATCGGTGCAACCACCATTGAAGAGTACCGCAAATACATTGAAAAGGACTCTGCCCTGGAACGGCGTTTCCAGCCGGTTACGGTGGAGGAGCCGTCAGAAGAGGCTGCTATCGGCATATTAAGAGGACTGAAAGGACGGTATGAGGACCATCATAAGGTAACCATTACAGACGATGCCTTAAAGGCTGCAGTCAAGCTGGCCTCCAGATATATCAATGACCGTTTCCTTCCGGATAAGGCGATCGATGTGATTGACGAGGCTTCTTCCAAGGTACGCCTGACCACATTTGTGGAGCCGGGAGAAATTAAAGAACTGGAAGCTGAGATCGAGCTGCTGGAGGATCAGAAAGAAGCCGCCATTAAAGCGGAAGCCTACGAAAAGGCAGGAGCGATTAAGAAGAAACAGGAAAAGAAGCGGGAAAAAATAGAAAAGATCCGGGAACGGTGGCAGAAGGAAAAAACATCAAAGAACCTTATCGTTGATGAGGGAGAGATCGCTGATGTGGTATCAAGCTGGACCAAAATCCCCGTAAGAAAGCTGGAAGAGGGAGAGAGTGAACGCCTCCGCAATTTAGAAGCCATTCTCCATGAGAGAGTGATTGGCCAGGAGGAAGCGGTTACTGCTGTTTCAAAGGCCATACGGCGTGGGAGAGTGGGACTTAAGGATCCCAGACGCCCCATTGGCTCCTTCCTGTTCTTAGGACCTACGGGTGTGGGAAAAACCGAGTTATCCAAAGCTCTTTCCGAGGCAATGTTTGGTACGGACAATGCTTTGATCCGTGTAGACATGTCTGAGTATATGGAGAAGCACAGCGTTTCCAAGATGATCGGCTCACCGCCAGGATACGTAGGCTATGATGAAGGCGGACAGCTTAGTGAAAAGGTCCGCAGGAATCCATATTCTGTCATCTTGTTTGATGAGATTGAAAAGGCTCATCCTGATGTGTTCAATATCCTGCTTCAGGTATTGGATGACGGCCATATTACAGATGCCCAGGGCCGGAAGATTGATTTTAAGAATACCATCATCATCATGACCTCAAATGCAGGTGCGGAGAACATCATCTCACCCAAACGTTTAGGCTTTGGCGCGGTTGCGGATGAAAAGGCTGATTATAAGCTTATGAAGGACCGGGTAATGGAAGAAGTAAAGAAACTGTTCAAGCCGGAATTCATTAACAGGATCGATGAGATCATCGTATTCCATACATTAAATAAAACTCATATGAAGGATATTGTGACGATCATGGTGAAAGATATCATGAAGCGGACATCAGAACAGATGAGCATTACTCTGGCGATCGAAGAGGATGCCAAGGAATATCTGATCAATAAAGGCTATGATGAGAAATACGGTGCAAGGCCGTTAAGACGTACCATTCAGAACTGCCTGGAGGATAAGCTGGCAGAAGAGATCTTAAATGGGACGGTAAAAACAGGGGATGATGTTATTGTGACTGCAGGCGAGGACGGACTAAAATTTTCTGTCAGAGAGCTGGTAAAATAACTAGCCATTTGATATCAATTCGTGTATAATAGCTACAAGCGAGATCTTTAGTTCATCGCCTTAAAAAAGGATAAGTAAACAAAATACTAGGAGGGCAAACCAATGCCGGTAATTGAAGAATTAATCCGCTCAGAGCAAGACGGGACGATCAGTTTTGGTAATTACAAATTAGAGACAAAGTCAAAATTGCAGGATTTCGAACACGATGGTGATTTATATAAAGTAAAGACCTTTTATGAGATAACCAAGCTGGAACGTAACGGCATGTTCGTATATGAATCCGTACCGGGAACTGCTGCCATGAATTTCACCGTGTCCGATGATGGGGTGGCATTCTTAGTAGAAGGTGACAAGGATGCCCAGCTGACTGTTCAGCTGGCAGAGGATACCGAATATGAGGTATATGTGGATGAGACTGCCGTGGGTGGCATGAGAACCAACATGAGCGGAAAGCTGTCCGTCAGTGTGGAACTGAATGAAGGAACACCTGTAGCAGTGAAGATCAAAAGAAGATAACAGTATGAGAAGCTGGGTTCGGCCCTTTTATAAAGAGCCGGGCCCAGATTTTTTGCATGAGCAATGAACAATAGGAGGGAATTCCTATGGCAAAGGGAAAGACAACCGCATTTTTCTGCAAGGAATGTGGATTTGAATCGGCAAAGTGGCTGGGACAGTGTCCGGCCTGTAAGGAATGGAATACGTTTGTGGAGGAACCCTCCGGGAAAAGGGAGCCGGCTGCGAAGCGGGGAATCAGTGGAAAAGGAGATGGGATTGCAGGAAATCAGTTCCAGAATGCCAAGCCCTCCCGATTGTCTGATATTCATTTAGACGAGCAGGACCGGATGAAAACCGGATATGAGGAACTGGACCGGGTACTGGGTGGGGGTGTTGTCAAAGGCTCGCTCGTGCTGGTAGGCGGCGACCCTGGAATCGGTAAATCCACGCTGCTTTTGCAGGTATGCCGCAACCTGGCGGCCGATAGCAGGAAGGTGCTTTACATATCAGGAGAAGAGTCCTTAAAACAGATTAAGCTGAGGGCGAACAGGATCGGGGAAGTAAAAGGGGATTTATTATTCCTTTGTGAAACCAGCCTGGAGCTGATTGAACATGCCATTGAAGAGGAAAAACCAGATGTGGTGATCATAGATTCCATACAGACCATGTTCCGGGAAGAAATCTCTTCCGCTCCGGGAAGTGTCAGCCAGGTGAGGGAATCCACCAATATCCTGATGCAGATCGCAAAGGGAGCGGGTATCGCCATATTTATCGTAGGCCATGTAACAAAAGAAGGCGTGGTGGCTGGTCCCAGAGTTTTAGAGCATATGGTTGATACGGTTTTGTATTTTGAAGGAGACCGAAGCGCTTCTTACCGGATTATCCGGGGCGTGAAGAACCGTTTTGGCTCCACCAATGAGATCGGTGTCTTTGAAATGGTTGAGAGCGGGCTTTCCGAAGTGAAGAATCCTTCGGAATACATGCTCAGCGGAAGACCGGAGGATGCCTCCGGTGCGGTGGTAGCCTGTTCCATGGAAGGTACCAGGCCCATGCTTTTGGAGGTTCAGGCCTTAGTCACTCCAACCGCTTTCGGTATGCCAAGGCGTACGGCGGCAGGTACGGATTATAACCGGGTGAATCTGCTTATGGCTGTGTTGGAAAAACGGTGCCATTACGACCTGTCCCATTTTGATGCTTATGTGAATATTACGGGCGGTCTGCGTATGAATGAACCGGCCTTAGACTTAGCTATTATTATGGCTATTGTGTCCAGTATGAAGGACAAGGCCGTAGACCCGAAAACCATTATTTTCGGAGAAGTGGGATTGGCAGGAGAGGTTAGGGCCGTATCCATGGTGCAGCAGAGAGTGAATGAGGCGAAGAAGCTGGGATTTAACACCTGCGTGATGCCGGAGATTTCCCTGGGAAAGATGGGGAAAGTGGAAGGGATGCGACTGATTGGAGCCACGAATGTAAGAGAGGCGATTATGAGGGTTATGGGGTGAAGCATTTAAGGCTTCACCCTTATTTTACTTAGGGATATTAAACAATTCAAGATATTGCGCATCCATATGAGATTTTGCAAATATACATCGTGGACTCCAGACGGTAAAATAAAGGTATCGGTTAAAGAATGGGAGGAAAACAGGATGATTTCATATGAGAAAAAATATCTGATTCAGCCGGAATGGCTGGACAAGGAACTTGTTATAAAAAAAGCAGAAGAGGCTTTTGTCCAGCCAATGGAGAGCATAACGGATGTCAGCGCAAAATGGAGTGCAGGAGGGATTCACGATTACTATTCCAATGGGGATTACTGGTGGCCTGACCTTAAAAAACCGGACGGCCTTCCGTTTATCAGACGTGACGGAGAGACCAATCCGGAGAACTTCAATGACCACCGGATGATCCTTCGGCGGATGAGAACGAAAGCGGTCTATTTAGCAGGCGCTTATCGTATAACGGGCAGGGAAGATTATGTCCTGCATGGAATCAGGCTGCTGAAGCGGTTTTTTCTGGATGAGGAAACTAAGATGAATCCCAACCTCACCTATGCCCAGGCCATACCGGGAGTCTGTGAGGGGAGAGGTATCGGGATCATTGATACCCTTCATCTGGTAGATGTGGTATTTGCCATAGAAGAATTTTACCGGTCGGGACTTTTGGAGGAAGAAACCTACGGAAGATTAAGGGAATGGTTTGCAACCTATTTAGACTGGATGCTAACCAGCAAAAACGGTATGGAAGAGATGAACGCTGATAACAATCACAGCGTCTGCTATTTTGTACAGGCGTCTGCGTTTGCATTGTTTACTGAGAATGAAAGAATCGTAGAGTTCTGCAGGAATCATTACAAACATGTGCTATTAAAACAGATGGAAGTGAACGGTTCCTTTCCCAGGGAATTAGACAGAACAAAGCCCTATAGTTATTCTATTTTTGTGATGGATAACATGGTATCCATCTGTGAAATGCTGTCAACGCCCCAGGATGATTTATGGTTCTACACTCTGCCTGAGGGTCAGGGAATTCAAAAGGGTCTGGATTTCATCTTTCCTTACATAAAGGATAAGAAGCTTTGGCCATATCCTGCGGATGTCATGCATTTTGATGCGTTTCCGGCGAGAAGCTCCATGCTGATGTTTGCAGGATGCAGGTTGGGGCAAAGAGAGTTACTGGATTTTTATCAGAGTCTTCCTGCTGATATCGTAGACGAAGAGGCAAGACGAAATATTGCTGTCAGGCTGCCATGGCTGTGGATGGGATAAGGGTTAAGTATGATATTATTTAGGCAATGAATAGTAAAGGGTAGGGTTATGGAGAAAAAATTAGGGGTATATCTCAATATGTTTCTGTCTTATCTGGGGATTTTGGCGATTCCCATTCTGGCAGGCGGTGTGATTTACTGGCTTGCGCTGGGGGTTACTAAGAGCCAGACGGATAAGATGAATGACAATTTGCTGACAATGGTTCAGCGGGAACTGGATTATAAGGTGGAGGAGGTCATCAAGGTCACCAACAGCGTGGCCATGAATTCCAAGGTAGAAGAGCTGGCTTCGGTAAAGGGAGAATTAAGTCCTGAGAACAGGCTTATGATGTACTATCTGTATCAGGATCTATCAAAGAACAATTTATCGGAAAAGTTTGTTGATGATATATTTGTTTACTTTAATCGCCTTCGTGCGGTGTGCAGCATTAAGGGCAATATGTCCATAGAGATGTATTATGACCTTTATTGTGATAATTCGGAATACAGGATACAGGAATTTGAAAAATACCTGGATGCTCCTCATTTTTGGGATACACTTAATCTGGTCAGGTGCAATGGGGAGAACAAGCTGATCTTTACCATGAGCGATATCAATTCCGTCATGGGAGGTCCCCGTAATTTCACGGCAGGGGTTTCCATGAATTTAACAGCATTAAAGAAGACCATGGAATCCATGCTGTGGGATAAGAGGATGTTTCTTCTTATCATTAATAGCAAGAACCAGGTCATAGCCCAGACAGGGGAAGTGCCGGAAAAATTGAGTCTGGATTATGATTCACTGCCGGCAGGCAACTACGTGGACAGGAAGCTTTTAGATGAGCCATACAGCACCTTTGTACGGGAATCTGAAAATCTGGAATGGAAGTATGTCATGCTGATTCCTCAGTCGATCATAGAGAAAAATGCCAGGGATATTCAAAAGTATGCTATGGTGGGCCTTTTTGCATGCATTTTTATGGGATCTGCATTTTCTTATTACATGACAAAGAAGAATTATAATCCGATCAGAAGCCTGCTTGAGATTTTTATGGGCCAGGGAGGCAGAAAGCCTTCTAAGGGAGAGAACGAATACCAGTGGCTGAGGCAGCAGTCAGAGCAATTTTTCAAAGAGCACACGGATACCAGGCTTTTGCTGGCAGACAGCCAAAAGAGCCTGAGGCTTTATACACTCTTAAAGGTGCTGGAATACCCTTATGACATGGAGCACATGAAGGAAACCCTGGAGAATTACAACATCAAGGTAGGACTGGGTTTTAACGCAGTCATTATCTTTGATGTAGGTCAGAGAAAGGCAGACGCGGATCGGGAACTGGCAGGTGAATATGCGCTGCGCAGATTCATTTTAAAGAATATCTTTGAAGAATTGGTTCTTGATTATTTTCATATTGAGACCGTTGAGATCGGAGAACGGCTGGCCGCTGTCGTGGGCCTTCCGGCTGACGGTAAGGAATATCAGGAAAAGCTGATTGAGCTGGTTGAGACTCTTATGCAGATGACAGAAGACAAATTTGAATTTGCTGTAACAGCTTTGGTGGGAGATATCCATGAAGGCCTGGAGGGAATCCACCTGTCTTATATGGAAGCTTGTGAGATTGGGGAATATGTAGAACTTCTTAATACAGATTTAATTGTATACTGTGATGTAAAGAATGTACAGAAAAAATACCGGTATTCCATTGATACGGAGCAGAGGATCATCAATGCCATTAAAACTGGTCACGCAGATGTGGCAAAAGAGGCCATTGGCGGGGCATTTGATGAAAATATCATCGATGGAATATCCATCGATGTATGCCGCTGCCTGATCTATGATATGATGGGAACGTTGTTAAAGGGTGCAGATGAAGGAGGATATCATAATTTCTCGTCGGAGTTTAATTTCTCAAAGGATTTATCAGCCAGGCTGCCTGTTGGAGAATTAAAGCGCCGGTTCGGCAAGCTGGTGGATCAGATTTGTGATAAGATAGAAAGCCTTCAGAGAGAAGAAGAGAATGACAACAAGCTCAGCAAAAAGGTACAGGCCTATATCCAGGAGAATTATCAGGACCCTGATTTAAATATCTCCATGGTAGGGCAATCTTTTGGTATGACACCGGCCTATTTATCAACGATTTATAAAAAGCAGACCCAGGAAAGCCTTTTGGATTATATCAACAAGTTCCGTTTGGCGGAAGCAGAGCGGCTGTTAAGAGAAGACCACAGCGTCGTGGAGGTAGCTCAGATGGTGGGATTTCGGGACAGCGGAAGCTTTATCCGAGTCTTTAAGAAAAAAATGGGATTCACTCCAGGGCAGTTAAAAAAGAAAAACTAAATATTGCACATCCAGTTGAGAAAATCCATATGCGGTTTTAAAAAATTGCATATGGATTTACTGTTTTTTCTATATATTTTTATGAAAATAAGATGATATGATAATGTTACAGCAAGAAGCAAGTAAATTCATTTATTAGGAGGAGCAACATGAAAAGAAGTAAGAAATTAGTATCTCTGATGCTGGCAGCAGCGACAGCTTCCATGGCGTTAGCAGGATGCGGAAGCAAATCAGCGGATACGACAGCTACCACGGCAGGGGGAGGTGCTGCCACGGAAGCACAAACAGAAGCAGGAACAAAGGAGGCAGCAGCAGAGTTTTCCTATCCAATGGCATCAGGAGATAAGCTGACATACTGGTGCGAGCTTACCAGTACCGTGGCTGCCAACTATGCCAACCTGGGTGATACCCCATTTGCTAAGGAATGGGCCAAGGATACAGGTGTTGATGTAGAATACCAGCATCCGCCGGTGGGCCAGACAAAGCAGCAGTTTGGACTGATCATGGCGGACGGCAATCTTCCTGATATGATGGAATACAGCTGGACCGCGGATTATCCTGGCGGCCCGGAAAAAGCGATTAAAGATGGCGTCATTATTTCATTAAATGATGTATTCCAGAAATATTGTCCCAACATCCTTAAATATTTAGAAGAAAACCCTGATATCGATAAGATGATTAAGACGGATGAAGGTCATTATTATGTGTTCCCATTTATCAGAGGAGATGAGAAGCTTTGCAATACCATTGGTTTGATGCTTCGGGAAGACTGGCTGAAGGAACTGAACATGGATGTTCCTACGACAATTGATGAGTGGCATGATGTATTGACTGCATTCAAAGAGAAGAAGGGTGCTACCGCTCCTTATACCTTTGAATATACCAATCCTCAGTATTTAGACAGCAACCCATTCCTCTTTGCATTTAATTCCAGCAGAGGCTTTTACTTAGGTGATGACGGCAAGGCTCACTTTGGTGCCGTAGAAGAAGGATATAAGCAGTATCTGACAACAATGGCTCAGTGGTATAAGGAAGGGCTCATTGATCCTGACCTTGCCAGCATGGGATCCGATCAGGTTGCGGCAAAGATGACCAACGGCCAGTCCGGTGCTTCTATGGGCCAGGCAGGAAGCCGTATGGGTACCTGGATCAGCGCAGCAGTAAAGACAACACCGGAATACATGTTAAAGGCAGCTCCTTCCCCATCTCTTGAAAAAGGAGCAAGACCGGAGTTTGGCTGGATCGAGCTTCCATTCTCAGGCAGAGCCAGCGTAGCAATCACCACCTCCTGCAAGGATGTGGAGCGCGCTGCAAGACTTCTTGACTTCGCTTATGGAGAAGCAGGCCATATGATGTTCAACTTTGGTGTAGAAGGCGAATCCTACACAATGGAAAACGGATATCCTACTTATACGGACCTGATTATGAAGAATCCTGATGGTCTTCCTGTTTCCCAGTCAATGGCTGCATGGTTCCGTGGCTGCTATAATGGACCACTTGTACAGGATGTACGTTACTTAGAGCAGTATTACACCATGGATTCACAGAAGGAAACTCCTGAAGTGTGGGGAGCTCACAATGGAAAGAAGCATATTATGCTTCCGGTTACACCTACATCGGATGAGAGCAAGGAATTCTCTACTATTATGAATGAAATCAATACATACAGAGACGAAATGACACTTAAATTCATCTTTGGTACAGAGAGCCTGGATAATTTTGATACCTATGTAACCAACATTAAGAATATGAACCTGGAAGAAGCATTAGATATCGAGAACGCAGCCTTAGACCGTTACAATTCAAGATAATTGGTCGTTCCTTTACAGGAAAGACAAAGCCGCCAGGTTTTAATGGACAGGGAATCCTGAACCGTAGGAACCTGGCGGCGGTCTGTCCGGAAATGCAGCAGTCTGTATCGTTATCTGCAGCTAGAATGAATGAAAAGAGGTATGATATATGAATAAAGAAAAAAGTAGTTTCAGATACCGGGCAGCAAAGGATTGGAAAAGGAATCGTTCTTTGTACCTTTTGGTTTTGCCTGTTTTGATTTTCTACATCATGTTTCATTATAAGCCCATGTATGGAGCTATCATTGCATTTAAGGATTATACCCCAAGGCTTGGTGTGAACGGCAGCCCATGGGTTGGACTTGAGAATTTTAACCGTTTTTTCAAAAGCATTTATTTTGTAAGACTGATCAAAAACACCATTCTCTTAAGCCTTTATAATCTGATTTTCGGTTTCCCTGCTCCGATCATCCTGGCACTTCTCTTAAATGAAGTCAGAAGTAAAAAATTCAAAAGTGTGGCGCAGACCATCACCTATCTGCCCCATTTTATTTCCCTGATCGTTGTAACGGGCATGCTGACCAACTTTGCCATGACATCGGGATTATTCAATGATATCATTGTTATGCTTGGAGGTTCCCGTTCTGCCCTGCTTCAGAATCCAAAGCTGTACCGGACCATTTATGTGGCCTCCAGCGTGTGGCAGGAAATCGGCTGGAGCTCTATCATTTATCTGTCCGCATTGGCGGGAGTAGACAGCCAGCTATACGAAGCGGCCCAGATCGACGGCGCCGGAAAATGGAAACAGTTATTAAATGTAACAATGCCTGCAATTGCACCCACAATCATCATTATGCTGATCTTAAAGATTGGCGGACTTATGAATATGGGTTATGAGAAGACCATCCTTTTATATAACCCTGCAACTTATGATACGGCGGATATTATTTCTTCCTATGTATATCGTGTGGGACTTTTAGAGCAGGATTGGAGCTATTCCACGGCGATCGGTCTTTTTAACTCGGTGATTAACTTTGGTTTGCTGATCTTTGCTAATCGGCTGTCAAAGCGCTACAGTGAGACCAGTCTGTGGTAAGGAGGAAACAGTCATGAATGAAACAGCAATCAAAAGAAAGCGTTCTAAGGGAGAGAAGGCCTTTTCCGTGTTTAACTATGCATTTCTCACCGTGCTTATGATTATCTGCCTCTACCCTGTATGGTATGTGGCGGTAGCTTCTTTCAGCGACAGTAACATGCTGACGGTACATACGGGCCTTCTGATGAAACCCCTTGGTTTAAGCTTTGATGCATATAAAAAAGTGTTTAAGAATCCCATGATCCTAAGAGGATATGGCAATACACTGTTCATCCTCGTTATTGGTGTGTTTCTGGATCTGATCATGACATCCCTTGGGGCATATTTCTTATCCAGAAGAGGCGTCATGTTTAAGAAACCCATCCTGATGCTCGTGATTTTTACCATGTTCTTTTCAGGAGGCATGATTCCATTTTATTTAAATTTAAAGGATCTTCACTTAACCAATAGTTTGTGGGGATTGATCATTCCCTTTATGATCACCACCCAGAACCTGATTATCTTAAGGACCTCCTTTGAAAGCATACCAGACAGCCTGATAGAAGCAGCACAGATCGATGGTGCCAGTCATTTGAAGATTTTAATGAGTATTGTCATTCCCCTTTCAAAGGCGATCTTGGCAGTTATGGTTCTGTATTACGGAGTCAGCATCTGGAACTCCTGGTTCTGGGCGTCAGCAATCATCCGTGACAGGCAGATGTATCCGCTGCAGATCATTTTAAGAGAGATTTTGGTTCAAAACGATACCTCTTCCATGACAACAGGCGTGGGTGCGGCAGATCAGGAAGCCATTGGCATGAGCATCAAGTATGCCACCATCATGGTGGCCACGATCCCGATCCTTTGCGTCTACCCCTTCCTCCAAAAACATTTTACAAAAGGGACCATGGTAGGTGCGGTAAAAGAATAAAGGCAGAGCTGACAAATTGATAGAAAGAAAGGCAGGTAAATGAAGTGGACCAGTGGATTGAAAATTTAGATGAAATCTATAAGAAAATAGATAAAAAGCTTTTGGCTGAATGCAGCCGCATGGGCGACAAGATTCCCTATATTGCAGAAAACGGACGTTACGAAAAGGATATGCGGGATGTCAATTTAAGCTTTTGGACGAACAGCTTCTGGGCTGGTATGATGTGGCAGATGTTTCAGACTACCGGCAATAAGATCTATCAGGAATATGCCGAAAAGACAGAGGTTACGTTAGATGAAGCTCTTCGCCGATTTGAAGGTCTCCATCATGATGTGGGATTTATGTGGCTGCACACAGCAGTGGCGAATTACCGCCTGACTGGAAATCCGGAATCCAGGTCAAGAGCCATTCATGCGGCCACGATTCTGGCGGGACGGTTCAATGTATCAGGTAATTTCATCCGTGCATGGAATTTAGACCGTACAGGCTGGATGATCGTGGACTGTATGATGAATATCTCTCTGCTTTACTGGGCGTCCGATGAACTGGGAGATCCCAGATTTGCGGAGATTGCAAACCGTCATGCGGACACGGCTCTCCGTGTGCTGGTAAGAGAAGATGGCTCCTGCAATCATATTGCGGTTCTGGATCCGGTCACAGGTGAAGTACTGGAAAAGCCGGAAGGCCAGGGATATTCCCAGGGCTCTTCCTGGACCAGAGGTCAGGCATGGGCTATCTACGGCTTTGCATTGGCGTTCAGACATACGGGCAAGGAAGAATATTTAATGGCGGCTAAAAAAGTGGCACACTATTTCATTGCCAATGTAGCGATGACGGATTATGTTTCCCTGGTAGACTTCAGAGCTCCCAAAGAGCCGGTTCAGTGGGATACCACTGCCTCTGCCTGCGCTGCCTGCGGCATGCTGGAGATTGCGGAGCTTGTACCGGAACTGGAAAAGAACCTTTACTATGAAAATGGGGTAAAAATACTGAAGAAACTGGAAAAGGATTTCTGCAACTGGAAGGAAGAGGAAGACGGCATTCTTCAATATGGCACGGCTGCATATCACAAAGAGGAGGAAACCCATGTTCCGATCATCTATGGCGACTACTTCTTTGTGGAAGGAATCTTAAGGCTGATGGATAAATCGTTCATGATCTGGTAACGGAAATATATACGAAAGGTCTGAAGGAATAGGGAAGGAAGCGGAAGATGTTTCAAATAGAGCAGAAGAAATTGAAAGATAGAAATGATGCGGCAGCTTTGCTGCTAGAAATGGTCCGGCCACTGAAGCCTATGTTCAGCCCGGGCTGTGCCTGGCTACACGTGGGCAATACTGCGGCTCATTACGGGGAAAAGGCGGCCCGAATGGAGGGATTTGCCAGAGTACTCTGGGGGCTTGGTGCCCTGTGGGGCGGAGGAGACAAAGGGCTTTCTCCGGATCTTAAAAAAGAGAGCGAAGAGTGGCTGGCAATCTATCAGGCCGGTCTGATCCATGGAACGGACCCAGATCATGAGGAATATTGGGGAAGTCTGAATAATTATGATCAGAAGATGGTGGAGATGGCCTCCCTTGCCGTAGCCATCAGCCTGTCTCCTGATAAATTCTGGGAGCCGCTCACAAAAGATCAGAAAAGTCATTTGTACCAGTGGCTGAATCAAATAAATGAAAAGAAGGTCCATCCGAATAACTGGCGTTTTTTCAGGATACTGGTGAATATGACCTTCTGCCGGTTAGGGCTTCCCTGGTCTGAGGCTTGTATGGAGGATGATTTCAAGGTCATAGAAGACTGCTATACCAGGGAGGGCTGGTATTATGATGGCAATCCGGGCCAGGTGGACTACTACATTCCTTTTGCCATTCAGTTTTATGCCCTGATTTATGCCGGTTTCATGGAAAAGAATGAGCCTGAATTGTCGGAAAAGTTAAAAGTGCGGGCACAGGAATTTTCCAAAACCTTTATCTATTGGTTTGGTAATGACGGCAATGAAATTCCCTTTGGCAGGAGTTTAACCTACCGCTTTGCTCATGGGGCATATTTTTCTGCCATGGGCTTTGCCGGAATGGAAGGGCCGGGATACGGGATCATGAAGAATCTGGCGCTGAGAAACTTAGAAACCTGGATGGCCCGGCCAATCTTTGAGCCTTCCGGTGTTCTCTCCATTGGCTATGGATACCCCAATCTATACATGAGCGAGCGCTATAATGCTCCAGGCTCTCCTTACTGGGGTTTTAAGACCTTTTTCATGCTGGCTTTGCCGGACGATCATCCATTTTGGACCTCAGAGCCGGAAGCATATCCTTTTGATAAGCTGAAAGTTCTTTCGGAGCCTCACATGTTAGTCACTCATGATGAAAAGGATCATGTAATGGCATTTGTGACAGGCCAGCATTCTAAGAATCATGGATACTGCCAACAGAAATATGAGAAATTCGTGTATTCCAATCAGTTTGGCTTCAGTGTATCAAGAGGACATGGACTGGAGGAAGGTGCCTTTGACAATACGTTAGCAATCTCTTTGGCAGGCTATGAGCATTATCAGATGAGATATGGAACGAAAGAGTACCGGATTTATGATGACCGGCTTTATATGAAATACGAGATTATGCCAAGAGTGAAGGTGGAGACAACCATCATACCGCTTGCACCGTGGCATGTAAGAATTCACCGGATCCATACGGAGGAAGCGATCGATGTGGCTGACGGAGGTTTTGCCATTGAAGCGGAAAAATGCTTTCATGTAGTGTCAGGGGCTGCAAACGGAAAATATGAGCCAGCCATGGTAGAGCAGAAGCCAGACAGTACTGCAGCAGTATTCCCGTGGGGAGTCAGTGCGGCAGTCAGCTACACGGGCGGGAACAGCGCATTGGTAACTGCTTATCCGAATACCAATCTGTTTTATAACCTTACGGTAATTCCTACGGTCAAGACTGCTTTGGAGCCGGGAGATCATCTGGTGGTTACCGCCTTCCTGGGAGATCGCTCGGAGTTGGCCCAGGATTGGCTGGATAAA
>Ga0213824_1000715_pt1 | contig 22966 bp, 22 predicted proteins | sample MC6MC0906MG_FD_179892 | JGI IMG/M metagenome (GOLD analysis project Ga0213824, IMG submission 179892) | Enriched soil aggregate microbial communities from Iowa State University, Ames, United States - MC6-MC0906-MG | ecosystem: Environmental > Terrestrial > Soil > Unclassified | place: USA: Iowa...
TTACGTTTCACTGCACTACGGTTGACACTGCCGCTGCGTTGCACTTCGCTTTCGTGTAGAAAATAACAGCCCCTGCTTTTCAGGGGCTGTTATTTTTGCTATGATTGAATAGCATATTTATGTAGAAAGAATAGTCCTATGAGGAGGATTTTTAGTATGGCATTAGTATCTATGAAAGAGATGTTAATTAAAGCAAAGGCAGAAGGTTATGCGGTGGGTCAGTTCAACATCAACAACCTTGAGTGGACTCAGGCAATTTTACAAGCAGCTGAAGAAGAAAAATCTCCAGTGATTCTAGGCGTTTCTGAAGGTGCCGGTAAATATATGGGCGGATTTATTTCTGTTGTACACATGGTCAAAGGTTTAATGGAATCTTATGGCACTACAGTACCAGTGGCTATTCATCTTGATCATGGTTCAAGCTTTGAAAAATGTAAAGAAGCGATCGATGCAGGTTTCACATCAGTTATGATTGATGCATCTCATCATCCATTCGAAGAAAACATTGCAATTACATCAAAAGTGGTTGAATACGCTCATTCTAAGGGTGTTTCTGTGGAAGCTGAGCTTGGCACAGTTGGTGGTGACGAGGATGGCGTAATCGGTGGTATTATGTACGCTGATCCAGAAGAATGCCGTAAAATGGTTGAGTTAACAGCTATCGATTGCTTAGCACCAGCACTTGGCTCTGTACACGGTCCTTACAAAGGAGAACCAAACTTAGGCTTTAAAGAAATGGAAGAAATCTCAAACTTAGCAGACCTTCCATTAGTATTACATGGCGGTACTGGTATCCCAACAAAAGATATCCAACGCTCAATTTCATTAGGTACAGCAAAAATTAACGTTAATACTGAAAATCAAATTGCTGCGACAAAAGTAATCCGCGAAGTTCTTGATAATGATAAAGTTGTTTATGATCCTCGTAAATTCCTTGCACCAGCACGTGAAGCGATTAAAGCAACAGTAATGGGGAAAATTCGCGAATTTGGCAGTGCACAAAAAGCATAATTTTTGCATTTAATAAGTTAAAAAAGCATAGATGAATACACATAATAAGAGAAGCGTTGATGCCGTTATCGACCTTCTCTTGTTTTTGAAATAAAAAAATTAGGCAAATATTCAATTATAAGGCTCAGCATCAAATGTTGGGGTTCGAGGATGACATTTTTTACAACGTATTCCATGTAAATAAGTTGGAACGGAAATCAACCCACGTTATAGTAATGAGCAAAATAGTGATCAGGAGGGAATATTATGAAATTTTTCATTGATACAGCAAACTTTGAAGAGATTAAAGAAGCACACGCATGGGGTATTTTATCAGGAGTTACAACAAACCCATCATTAGTTGCAAAAGAAGAGAATGTTTCTTTCCATGATCGACTTCGTGAAATTTCAGAGCTTGTAGACGGCTCAGTAAGTGGGGAAGTCATTGCACTTGATGCAGAAGGTATGATTAAAGAAGGCTTAGAATTGGCTGCTATTGCTCCGAATATTACAGTTAAATTACCAATGACTCCAGCTGGCTTAGAGGCGTGTCGTTTCTTTGCAGACAAAGGTATTAAAACGAACGTAACATTAATTTTTAGTGCAAACCAAGCATTAATGGCTGCTCGTGCAGGTGCAACATATGTATCACCATTTATCGGTCGTTTAGATGATATGGGCCAAAATGGTGTAGAGCTAATCGAAACAATTGCAGATATTTTCACAATTCATAATATCGATACGCAAATTATCGCTGCTTCTATTCGTCATCCACAGCATGTAACAGCGGCAGCACTTGCTGGTGCACATATTGCAACTACTCCTTTTAAAGTATTAAAGCAACTTTTCCACCATCCATTAACGGAAAAAGGGATTGAAGGATTTTTAGCGGATTGGAATAAGAGAAAAGGCGAATAATAAGATTATAAAGTGAGCCGTTAGCAATAAAATTACTTTCCAATCATGAGGGAGAACGCAAAATGGATGTTTATAAAATTACAGGCGAAAATCGTCTACAAGGTACAATTAAAGTTAGTGGTGCAAAAAATAGTGCAGTCGCCTTAATTCCTGCATCAATTTTGGCGAACTCTCCAGTGACAATTGGAGGGCTACCAGAAATTTCTGATGCATGGACATTAAAGGCTTTATTAGAGGAAATCGGTGGAGAAGTTTCATTTGAGGATGGCACAATGACAATTGATCCAACGGACATGATCGCGTTGCCATTACCAAACGGCAATGTGAAAAAGCTTCGTGCCTCTTATTACTTAATGGGCGCTATGCTTGGTCGCTTTAAAAAAGCAGTAATTGGTTTACCTGGAGGCTGCTTCTTAGGGCCGCGTCCCATTGATCAACATATAAAAGGCTTTGAGGCATTAGGAGCAAAAATCACGAATGAGCATGGAGCAATTTATTTACGTGCGGATGAATTAATTGGTGCTAAAATATTTTTAGACGTTTCCAGTGTTGGAGCAACCATTAATATTATGCTAGCTGCTGTCCTTGCAAAGGGACGTACAGTGATTGAAAATGCAGCGAAAGAACCAGAAATTATTGATGTGGCAACTCTTCTCACTAACATGGGTGCTAATATTAAAGGCGCAGGTACGAGTGTTATTCGTATTGAAGGTGTTGAGGAGCTTCATGGTACAGAGCATACAATTATTCCAGATCGCATTGAAGCTGCTACGTTTATGATTATGGCTGCCGCTTTAGGTGAAGGCATTACAATCGATAATGTTATTCCATTACATTTAGAGGCAATTATTGCGAAGCTTCGTGAAATGGGTGTGAAGATTGACATCGGTGAAGAAAGTATTTTTGTGCCAAAAACAGATCTCTCCACATTGCATGCAGTTGATGTTAAAACATTAGTGTATCCAGGGTTCCCAACGGATATTCAGCAGCCACTTGCTGTCTTAATGTCCCAGGCATTTGGTTCCTCAAAGGTAACAGATACAATCTATACAGCTCGATTTAAGCATATTGATGAACTTCGTCGTATGAATGCCAATGCACGTGTTGAAGGAAATACGGCTATTATTACAGGGCCTAGTAAATTACAGGGCTCAACTGTAACAGCTACAGATCTTCGTGCTGGTGCCGCATTAGTATTAGCAGGCCTTTTAGCTGAAGGCGAAACAGAAATTCATGATATCTATCATATTGAGCGCGGCTATAGCTCACTTATTGAGAAATTACGTGATTTAGGCGCTAATATTCGACGTGAAACAATAATGGCACGCGTAGCAGAGACGAAGGAATAATGAGAGCTAAAAGTTTTGAACTAACTATGTTACAATAGAGGTAATTTGAATGTTTCGGCGAAGAAGTATGCCGATAACGGGAGGCAAATAGAACAATGGAACGTAGTTTATCGATGGAAGTAGTCCGAGTAACAGAAGCAGCAGCAATCGCATCCGGGAAATGGATGGGGCGCGGTTTAAAAATTGAGGCAGATGATGCAGCAACGACAGCGATGCGCGTAATGTTCGATACAATTCCAATGCATGCTACAGTAGTGATTGGTGAAGGTGAAATGGATGAAGCACCAATGCTTTATATTGGTGAAGAGCTGGGCTTGCGTAATGGAGGTCCTCAAGTAGATATCGCAGTTGACCCATTAGAAGGTACAAATATTGTGGCCAAGGGTACAAATGGTGCAATGACAGTTCTTGCCATTGCAGATAAGGGTAATCTGTTAAATGCACCTGATATGTACATGGAGAAAATTGCAGTAGGACCGGAAGCGGCTGGTAAGGTCGATATTAATGCTTCTGTTACTTATAATTTACTACAGGTAGCAAAAGCTAAAAATAAAGATATTTCAGACGTGGTAGCTACTCTTTTAGATCGACCACGCCACCAAGCAATTGTTGATGAAATCAGAGAAGCTGGGGCGCGCATTAAATTTATTCAAGACGGCGATGTTGGAGCCGCTATCAATACAGCTTTTGATGAAACAGGCATTGATATTATGTTTGGTACAGGTGGTGCACCAGAGGGTGTAATTTCAGCTGTTGCATTAAAATGTTTAGGTGGAGACTTCCAAGCGAAACTAGTACCAGAAGATGAGGAACAGTTAGAACGCTGCAAAAAAATGGGTATAGACGTAGAAAAAGTTCTACATTTAGATGACCTAGTTAAAGGTGACGATGCTATTTTTGCAGCGACAGCTGTAACAGATTGCGAGTTATTAAAAGGCGTTCAATATAAAGGGGCTTATGCTTTAACACATTCTGTTGTTATGCGAGCTAAAACTGGAACTGTCCGTTTTGTAGAAGGTCGTCACGCTCTTGATAAAAAACCTAGCTATAAATAAAATTTTCTTCTAAAATATACCTAGTGCATCTTTTGCGCTAGGTACCTTCTTCTAAATTTAAACCATCCCATAGTTTATAAGGTTTGGCATTTTGATTGGTGTACTTGTGATAAAAGAGAAAGTGTACAGGTGCAAAAGTCAATTTGAGAACTGAGCCTTTCGTAAAAAAAAACTTCTATGATAATCCCAAAAATTGCATTATATTTTGAAAAAGACTGGAGTTGTGCATATGTCTGCATTGACAATCGCTCAATTAGAAAACATGACGTTAAAAGAGCTTTACGCCCTTGCACGCCAATATAAAATTTCATATTATAGCAAGCTAACGAAAAAAGAATTAATATTTGCTATTTTGAAAACGCGTTCAGAGCAAGAGGGCTATTTCTTTATGGAAGGTGTACTAGAAATTGTTTCGCAAGAGGGCTTCGGCTTCCTTCGACCAATTAACTACTCTCCAAGTAAAGAGGATATTTATATTTCTGCTTCTCAGATTCGTCGCTTTGATCTACGAAATGGGGACAAGGTATCTGGTAAGGTGCGTCCACCTAAAGAAAATGAACGCTATTATGGACTACTACAAGTGGATGCTGTTAACGGTGAAGACCCAGAAGTGGCAAAGGAACGTGTGCATTTTCCTGCATTAACGCCTTTATATCCTGACCGACAAATTAAACTTGAAACAACTCAACGTAATTTATCGACTCGTATTATGGATTTAGTGGCACCTGTAGGCTTTGGGCAACGTGGATTAATCGTTGCACCACCAAAGGCAGGGAAAACTTCGTTATTAAAAGAGATCGCGAATTCTATTACAACAAATTATCCTGACGCAGAGTTAATTGTCTTACTTATTGACGAACGCCCTGAGGAAGTAACTGATATTGAACGTTCTGTGAATGCAGATGTAGTGAGCTCGACTTTCGATGAGGTTCCAGAAAATCATGTGAAAGTTGCAGAAATTGTGTTAGAACGTGCACGCCGCTTAGTTGAGCATAAGCGTGATGTTATTATTTTAATGGACTCAATTACACGTTTAGCACGCGCTTATAACTTAGTTATTCCACCGAGCGGTCGTACGCTTTCAGGTGGTATTGATCCTGCTGCATTCCATAGACCAAAACGATTCTTTGGATCCGCACGTAATATTGAAGAAGGCGGCAGCTTAACAATTTTAGCGACAGCTTTAGTGGATACAGGATCTCGTATGGATGAGGTTATTTATGAGGAGTTTAAAGGGACAGGTAATTTAGAGCTTCATCTTGATCGCCAATTAGCAGAGCGTCGTATTTTCCCTGCGCTTGATATCCGTCGTTCAGGTACACGTAAGGAAGAGCTTCTGCTTGCGCCTGAGCAACTTGAAAAGCTATGGGCAATTCGTAAAACATTCTCGGACGCACCTGATTTTGCGGAGCGCTTCATGAAAAAATTACGTACAACAAAATCAAATGAAGAGTTCTTTGAAAAGCTTAATGAAGATATGAAAAAAGCTACTAAAGGTAAAGGGCTTCTATAAAACATGAATCACCATTGACTAGACAATAGTCGGTGGTGGTTTTTTTTGCATTAAAAAGGGCATAGCGTTACATAAAAACTGAGATTGTTCCGATAAAACGAAATAATGTTCCGATAAATGCTGAGATTGTTCCGATAAAATGAGGTAATGTTCCGACAAATGCTGAAATTGTTCCGATAAAACGAAAGAAGGCAGAGAATAAGCTTCGACAATTCTCTATAGGTTAGAATTAACTATTTAACAACGATGATATTGATTATCATTATCATTACCAATATAATGGTAACATATAATCTTATTTTTAAGGAGACGGAAATGAATTATGATGCCTATATGCTTCTATGGCAAAATGCATATATCCAGTTGAAGCAGATTGATTATGTCAGTAATACCAATGTACGAATGACAAAGGTTGTAAAAAATAGCGCATTCCTTGTCATGACAGCAGGAGATGCAGAAATTGTCATAAATGAGCAACCTTATCATGTGCAACGCTTTAGTATTTTTCATATTGGAAAGTCTCAATCTCTCCATATTACCGCAGAAAAAAGCATTAGCTACTTCCTCATTTTCTATAAAGGGGATGTCATGTACAAAGATGCTTTTATGCAACATTTACAGATGCAATATCAGCCGTTCCAAACAACTTTCTCCTGTGTACCGGCAAATCCAATTGCTATTCATACAGTTCTGCAAAATATGTACCACAAATGGCAGTCAGGCTCTATTCAAGGGCATTTATCAGTGAAAGCATCTTTTTATGAGCTCGTCTATCGTATTTTTCAAGAACTAGCTGAAGGGCAAGGGAAGCCACATGACATGGATAAGGCAGAAGTAGCGAGACTATACATAGAACAACACATTCATGAGCCTTTATCTATACAGGTACTTGCCGATTTACTTAACATTAGCACACGTCATTTATTACGTATTTTTAAGGCTCGTTTTGAAGTAGGTCCACAAATTTATTTACAGCAACTGAGAATAGAAAAGGCAAAGCAATATTTAGTAGCAAATCAATATGGCATAAAAGAAATAGCTATTTCACTTGGTTTTGAAGATGAATATTATTTTAGTCGGGCTTTTAAAAAGGCAACAAATATGGCCCCAAGTAATTTTAGGCTGAAATATGCATCTTACTTGTCCGAAATTGCTATTACAAATGAGAATCATTTTCAATACAATGAGAATCAGCTCGCGCAAGCAAAACGATTTGAGAATGGAGAAAATGAGATCATGATGAAAAAAATGATTCAGCATATAAAGATGCCTTTTTTGCTAAGTTTGTTAGTTTTACTGACAGCATGTAGTGAAGGCAATAATGAAATAACGACTAACAAAGATACGGTAGCTAATTCATCAGAGACAAGAACTGTTACAGATGATAGTGGGCGAGAGGTAGAGATTCCAATAAAAGCAGAGAGAATCGTGACAGATTGGTATCTTGGTCAGATTTTAGCATTAGATGTTGTTCCAGTAGGAGGCGTGACAGCTAATTTAGACTATGCAGCCTTTTTAAAGCAGTACTACAAAGATGGAGAAATTACGAACATCGGAACTGATGGTAACGTGTCGTTAGAGAAGATTTTAGAGTTAAAACCAGACTTAATCATTACATGGAATAAAGAAGATGTAGAAAAATATGAAAAAATAGCACCGACAATCGTATTTTCTGAAAGTGCCCATAAATCAGCGACTGATGAGATTAAGGCAATGGGTGAATATTTAGGTAGACAGGAAGAAGCAAGCGCATTTGTTAAAGACTTTGAGAATCGCGTAGCTCAAGCACAAGAAAAAATAAATAATGCTATCCCAGAAGGAAGCACTTTTACGATTTTTGATGTATTTGAAAAGAATGCAACGGTTGTTGGGAATTCAAGTGTGTCAGGAGGTAGAGCGCTCTATCAAATTCTTGGTATGAAGCCCCAAGAAAAAGTGCAAGAGCTCTATGATACAAAAGAAGATTCTGGTGGTCGTTATGACGTTTCCTATGAAGTAGTAGGAGACTATGTTGGGGACTATGTTTTTGTTACTAATTTCTTTAATAAAGAAGGGAAATTCCCTTCAACTTGGACAAATCTAGATGTTGTAAAAAATAATAAAACAATCGATTTAGAACCAGAATATTATTTTGCCTCTGATCCGCTCTCTGGATTACATCAAGCTGAAGATATGGCTGACAAAATAGTAGAGTTCACGGAGGCTCAGAAAAATTAACAACAGAAATGTGAGCTACCTGTGAATGATCAGGTAGCTTATTTACTAAAACACAATGAATGATATTGATAATAGGAGGCTTCCTCAATGTTATTACAGCGTTTTTTTTCATATTACAAACCCTATAAAGGATTATTTATATTGGATTTTTCCTGTGCCATACTAGCAGCCCTTATCGAACTAGCATTTCCCATCGTTTTAAATAAGGTGATTGATGATATTCTTCCAAACGGTGAACTGAAGTGGATTATTATGGCGAGTTTATTGCTACTAATGCTATACATCGTCAATTCCATTTTTGATTTTATCGTTTCGTATTGGGGACATATGCTTGGCATTAATATTGAGACGGATATGAGAAGGGAAGCATTTAGTCACGTTCAAAAGCTCTCGTTTCGTTATTTCGATAACAACAAAACAGGGCATCTAGTATCCCGTTTAACAAACGATTTAATGGATATTGGCGAGCTTGCACATCATGGTCCTGAAGATATGTTTATTGCCGCCATGACAATTGTAGGTACATTCGGTGTTATGTTCTACATAGATCCAACCTTTACAATACTAATTTTCCTACTAGTACCAATCATCTTAATGTTAACGATTATTTTTGGAAAGTTAATGTCCAAAGCATTCCGTCAAATGTTTGGGGATATTGCGGATTTTAATGCACGAGTTGAAAACAATGTGAGTGGTATTCGTGTTGTCCAAGCTTTTACGAATGAAGAACATGAGATTAAACGTTTTAAAGTAAACAATGAAAGATTTCGAATGACAAAGCTCTTTTCTTATAAAGTAATGGCTTGGAATGAAGCGATTTCGGGTATTCTCACAAAAGTTTTAACATTATTTACACTATTTGTTGGGGCATATTTCGTTTTAAAGGGTCATTTAACAAATGGTGAATTCATCGCATTTATTTTATTATCAGGTATTCTCTTAAACCCTATCAATAAAATTAATATGTTTATTGAAAGTTATCCGAAAGGAATGGCAGGGTTTAGAAGATACATTGAATTTCTTGAAACAGCACCTGAAATTGCAGATCGTCCAGAGGTAAAAGCGATCGATGAAATTGACGGGGAAATTACATTTAATGATGTATCGTTTGGTTACGCTGAAAATAATCGTGCCTTACATCATATTAATTTAAAAGTACGCCCTGGTGAAACGGTTGCACTAGTGGGTCCATCAGGTGCAGGAAAATCTACCATCTGTAGTTTACTACCACGTTTTTATGAAGTAAATGAAGGTTCAATTAAAATTGATGGCATGGATATACGAGATTTTAAGCTGCAATCTTTACGTTCACATATAGGGATTGTGCAACAGGATGTCTTTTTATTTGATGGCACAATTCGAGAAAACATTGCTTATGGTGATTTAAACGCAAGTGAGGAAGATATTTGGTATGCTGCACAGCGAGCGCAGCTTACAGATGTCATTAAAGCTCTTCCAGAGGGCATGGATACATTAATCGGCGAACGTGGTGTGAAATTATCAGGCGGGCAGAAGCAAAGATTATCGATCGCACGTATCTTCTTGAAAAATCCTAAAATATTGATTTTGGATGAGGCAACATCCGCATTGGATACAGAAACCGAGCAGGCAATTCAGCAAGCTTTAAACGAGCTTGCGGTAGGACGCACAACAGTAGTGATTGCACACCGTTTAGCAACGATAAAGGATGCCGATCGAATTGTCGTTGTGTCGAAAAAAGGCATTGTTGAAGAAGGTACGCATCAACAATTAATGGATAGAAAAAATGCTTATTACGGTTTGTACACAGCGCAATTCGGCTTACAAATCTAAGGAGTAAATTGACATAAAAAAAGAAAGGAAGTTTTATATGTCTGTACTTGAGATAGATCGTGTGGCTATTGGTTACTCCTCGACGCTCATTGTAAATGATTTAAGTGTGGAAATTCCAAAAGGACAAATCTCAACGATTATTGGTCCAAACGGCTGTGGCAAATCTACCTTATTAAAGGCCGTTGCACGTGTACTACGAACACAAGATGGAGCAGTTTATTTAGATGGAAGAGCAATTCATCAGTTGAAGTCAAAAGATATCGCGAAAAGAATGGCTATTTTACCTCAAACAGCAACTGCACCAGGAGGATTAACGGTTTTTGAACTAGTATCCTATGGGCGTTTTCCGCATCAAGTAGGGTTTGGTACATTGCGCAAGGAAGACTATGAATATATTCATTGGGCTATTGATGTTACAGGACTTAGAGAGTTTAGTGACCGTCCAATTGAGGCACTATCAGGTGGTCAACGTCAAAGAGTATGGATTGCCATGGCTTTAGCTCAGGGGACAGATATTCTAGTCCTTGATGAACCTACTACTTATTTAGATTTAGCGCACCAGTTAGATATTTTATTACTGTTACAAAAGCTAAATAAAGAGCAAGGACGAACAATTGTGATGGTATTACACGATTTGAACCACGCTTCTCGTTTCTCTCACTTTATGATGGCTATGAGAGATGGACAATTAATCGTGAATGGTCAGCCAAATGAAGTGATGACAAAGGGAAATTTACAAAAGGTTTTCAATATTGATGCAGAGATGGCCGTCTGCCCATATAGTAAAAATCCAATTTGCTTATCTTACCAACTGTACGACATGAAAGAATAACGTTTTGTAGAAAATTGAAATTGTAAGTAATAAGGAGGAAGTATATGACTACGTCGACAGGAGTAGGAGGGCTCAGAGATTTAGATGAACTACAGAAACGATCTCATCCAGTCCGTGGTGTAGTAGCTTTAATTGTTGGGGTAATAGGGTTAATACTTTCGATCGGCTTATCCATTTCACTTGGTGCGGCAGATATTTCATTAAGGACCGTATGGACGGCTATTATTCATTTTTCACCAGATTTAACAACGCATCAAATCATACATGATATTCGATTACCACGAGTGCTAGGTGCAGCATTAGTAGGTGCATGCTTTGCAGTCGCAGGTGCGATTATGCAAGGTATGACACGCAATCCATTAGCCGATTCAGGATTATTAGGATTAAATTCTGGAGCCGCATTTATGCTAGCAATATGCTTTGCATTTTTTCCAGATTTATCGTATATGTATATGATTTTATGGTCATTTGTTGGGGCAGGTCTAGGTGTTGCGATTGTTTATGGAGTAGGGTCGCTGTCAAAAGGTGGTCTAACACCAATGCGACTAGTATTGGCGGGGGCTGCTGTAAGTGCGCTATTAGGAGCGTTAGGGGAAGGGGTTGCCCTTTACTATCGTATTGGACAGGACTTAGCATTTTGGTATGCAGGTGGCGTTTCAGGTACAAAATGGTATCATCTTCAAATATTATCACCATGGATCCTTGCGGCAATGATTGGTGCTCTTATTTTATCACGTTCAATTACATTACTAAGCTTAGGAGAAGAAATTGCCATAGGACTAGGTCAACGTACGAATGTAGTGAAAATAGGGGGGATTATAATTGTTTTAGTTTTAGCAGGGGCGGCTGTATCAGTTGTAGGAGCAGTCGGGTTTGTCGGGTTAATCGTTCCACATTTAACGAGATACATAGTTGGACATGATTATCGTTGGATCATTTCCTGTTCATTCATATATGGAGCATTACTTGTGGTGTTGGCTGACCTTGTTGCACGGATGATTAACCCACCTTATGAAACACCCATTGGTGCGTTAATTGCCTTTATCGGAGTTCCGTTCTTCCTATATTTAGCCCGTAAAGGAGGAAAAGAACTGTGAGCAATAGCTTCTTAACACCAACTCAACAAAAATCCAAAAAGAAAAATTACCTAATTCTGGGTACACTAACTTTACTTATAGTCATCACATTTGTCATTAGTATGAATACAGGAGTTATAAAGCTGACACCAATAGAGGTTTTGCGAACGATTTTTGGTCAGGGGGATGCTCAACAGCAACTTATTTTATTTGAATTTCGGCTACCTCGTATTGTTCTCGCTGTGTTAGTGGGAATGGGATTAGCGATTTCAGGGGCTATTTTACAAGGAATTTCTAAAAATGCTCTAGCTGACCCAGGCATTTTAGGAATTAATGCTGGAGCTGGACTTGCAGTTATGCTGTATATTTCATTTTTTCCATCTACTAAAGCAGTACCTGTATACTTACTGCCAGTGTTAGCATTTGTAGGATCAGGAATAACCGCTATATTAATTTATACGCTTGCTTATCGTCGTCATGAAGGAATTACACCAATGCGCTTACTATTAACAGGGATTGCTGTGGCAGCGGGCATTAGCTCAGCGATGATTGTCCTGACACTGCGTTTATCACCTGAAAATTATCAATTCGTTGCAACGTGGTTAGCGGGGAGTATTTGGGGATCAAATTGGAAATTTGTAGTATCCTTATTGCCCTGGTTATTAATCTTACTGCCATTTGTGTATTCAAAGTCACGCGTATTAAATGTTTTAAATTTAGGAGAAATAACAGCAGTCGGGTTAGGAGCTTCCATTGAAAGGGAACGACGTTGGCTTCTAGCAGCATCTGTAGGACTAGCTGGGGCAAGTGTGTCGGTTAGTGGTGGTATAGGATTTGTTGGACTAATTGCACCACATTTGGCACGGCAGCTCGTTGGAGCAAAGCATCAGTTTTTACTGCCAACAACAGCACTTTTAGGAGGCTTATTAGTGTTATTGGCGGATACAATCGGTCGTTCTATTTTCGAGCCATCAGAAATACCAGCAGGGATTGTTGTAGCTATTGTAGGAGCACCATATTTCTTATATTTACTAGCTCGATTAAAGGAATAAAAGGGAGTATTTTTTAACTTTCAATTGAGAATGAATATTATTATCAAGGGTGAGTGGATAATGAAAAAACTAACTATATTTTTATTAATATTAGTAATTATGCTTGTCGGATGTAGTAACAATGATGAGAACGCTGAGGATCATAAAGTAAACAGTACGACTAAAGAGGAAACAGAAGCTACGACAAAAAAGATATCCACTATTAATGGAGAAATTGAAATTCCTACAAAAGTTGAGCGACTTGTAGTGGATGCATATTTGCCAACTTCATTACTATTAGGGGTAAAGCCAGTCGGTGCGACACAACGAGATTTAGAAAATGTCCACATTCAAGATCAAATTGATGATATTGAAAATACAGGGGAAAGTGCAATTGAATCTATTTTAGCGTTGAAGCCAGATTTAATTATTACAGCTCAAGCGGATGCAGAATCGTATGAAAAATTATCAAAAATAGCGCCAACGGTTGTTTTGCCGTATGAAACCTACCGTAGTGTGGAAGAAGAAGTAAGAGGGATTGCTGAAATATTAGGAAAACAAGCAGAAGGAGAAGCTTGGCTGAAAATGTTTGCAGAGAAAGTATCAGAAAATCGTGGAAAGCTAGCAGAAGTTTTAGATCCAAATGAAACATTTTCTATCTTTGGGGCATACAGCAAAGATTTTTATTTATACGGTGATGGTATTTATCGCGGTGGGCAGGCTATTTATAAGCAATTGCAACTAAAAGCACCCCAAAATATTCAAAAGGAGTTAATTGAAACAGGGGAAACGTTCAAGCAAGTTTCTTATGAAGTACTGCCTGAATATGCGGGAGACTATATTTTCTTAGATGAATCCAATGGTGCTGAGTTAAACAGAGAAGATTCTCTGTGGGAGTCGATGGATGCAGTAAAAAATAACAATGTATTTTATTTAGATGCTAAAAGATTTTGGCCGTTTGACCCGATTGCTGTACTTGCACAAGTAGAAGAAGTGACAAATATGTTGTTAGAAAAGAAAAAGAATGAAAAATAAATGATCGTATATGAGAAAAGATGAAATGAGGAATTTCGAATATGACATTAGAAATGTATGATGTAACGATTATTGGTGGAGGACCTGCAGGACTTTATACGGCCTTTTATAGTGGGATGCGCGATTTAAAGACAAAAATTATAGAATATAGCGCTCAGCTTGGTGGTCGCATGTTAATTTATCCAGAAAAAATGATTTGGGATGTTGGCGGTGTAACACCTATTTTAGGTGGTCAATTAATTGAACAGCTTATTCAACAAGCCAAAACATTTGATCCGACTATTGTCTTAAATCAAAAGGTTGAGGAATTAGAAAAGCAGAGCGATGGTACATTTATTTTAACGTCCTCAACAGGAGAGAAGCATTATTCAAAAACGGTCATTTTAGCAGTCGGATACGGTGTGCTTTCTATGCAAAAGCTAGAAATAGAAGGTGCGGATCGCTATGAAGTTACAAACTTACATTACACAGTGCAAGAGTTAGAGATTTTCCGTAATAAACACGTTCTAATTTCTGGGGGTGGTAATTCTGCAGTTGATTGGGCAAATGAGCTAGAGCCAATTGCAGCTAGTGTGACAATTGTTCATCGTCGTCATGACTTTGGTGGTCACGAAAAAAATGTATTAAAAATGTGTGAATCCTCTGTATGTGTAAAAACGCCTTATGAAGTGGAGCAACTACATGGTGACGGTAAATTGATACAATCTGTTTCAATAATAAATAAAGAAACAGCAGAAAGTGAGCGTGTGCATGTAGATGCGGTTATCGTAAATCATGGATTAAAATGTGATTACGGGGCACTTGAAAAATGGGGATTACAACTACAAGATGGTGTGGCGATCGTCAATGAAAAACGAGAAACAAATATAGAAGGTGTATATGGAGCGGGAGATTTCATTGATCATCCGAGTAAGGTACGATTAATAGCTGGTGCATTTACGGATGGTATTTTAGCATTGAATAGTGCAAAACTTTACATAGAGCCAGATGCACCGAAAGTAGCGTACGTGTCCTCCCACAACATTCGATTCAAAGAAAGAAATAAAAAAATTGGATTAGTGGATCATGACTATCGTGAGGTGCGTGGTTAACTAGTACTAAAAGGGAATTATAAATATTTTCTCTTGAAATAAACAAAATAACTATGCTATACTTCAAAAGTATGCAACGTGTACATATGTAGCTGACATATTCGAGCTATGTAAGGTACAGTTCGATATTACTCTGTTCCAGATGGTTCAGGGCGAGAGGAGAAAACGAATATGAAACAAGGAATTCACCCAGACTACAAAGTAGCAACAGTAACTTGCTCTTGTGGTAACACTTTCCAAACTGGTTCAGTAAAAGAAAACATCGTTGTCGAGTTCTGCAACGAATGTCACCCATTCTATACTGGCCGTCAAAAATTCGCGTCTAATGATGGTCGCGTGGATCGTTTCAACAAAAAATACGGTCTTAAAAACTAATGTTAGTTTAATACCTGCCAAGCATGTGCTTGGCAGGTATTTTTTTCAGTATATCAAAATAATAAGATCACGTTGATGCAAGTCTTTTCAAAATCCAGATTGACAAAAAGAAAGGGAGAAGACACATGGCACAGCTATATTTTAAGCATGGCGCAATGAATAGTGGTAAATCCATAGAAATTCTAAAAGTTGCGCATAACTATGAAGAACAACAAAAACCTGTAATGATGTTTACACCAGGCATAGATACGCGAGATGAAGTAGGCTTTATCTCAAGTCGAGTAGGCTTACGTCAACAAGCCATTCCTGTTAATGATGATACAAATATTTTTGAGCTAGTAAAAAACAATGCTGTAAAACCATATTGTGTACTTGTTGATGAAGTACAATTTCTAAAAAAAGAGCATGTTTTGCAGTTAGCATATATCGTAGATGAGTTAGATATTCCGGTCATGGGCTTCGGTCTAAAAAACGATTTCCAAAATGAGTTATTTGAAGGCAGTCAGTACATGCTTACATATGCAGATAAAATTGAGGAAATGAAAACAATTTGCTGGTTCTGTCAAAAAAAAGCGACAATGAATTTACGTGTTGATGAAGGTGGAAAACCTGTTTATACAGGAGATCAAATTCAAATTGGAGGAAATGATTCCTACTATCCAGTTTGTCGAAAGTGTCACGCGCATCCGCCACTATAACGCTACGAAAAAACAATGATTATTCTTGTTTTGCCTAGAAACTGGCTTAGTTGATAGAGCTAAGAAAAAGTAGCATACAAGTGAAATTTTCCTTATACTAAGTAGTGGAAATAAAGAATGTTCATAAGCAACCATTACGCCTTAGCGTGATGCTAATGTAGAGTTTCTCTTTTCAAGTTAGGATGCTAAAAGAGGAAACGTTTTAAAAAACTAAATAGAGGTGAAATCCATGTTTGATCGATTACAAGCAGTGGAGGATCGTTACGAAAGACTAACAGAGCTTTTAAGTGATCCTGATATTGTGAATGACAATAAAAAATTACGTGAATATTCCAAGGAACAATCAGATATCCAGGAAACTGTAGATGCTTATCGTGAATATAAAAGTGTAAAAGAACAATTAGTTGATACACGTGAGATGCTAGATAGTGAAAAAGATCCTGATATGCACGAAATGGTAAAAGAAGAATTCAATATGCTGAAAGATCAGCAAGAAGAGTTAGAAGAACGTTTACGTATTCTATTAATTCCAAAAGATCCTAATGATAATAAAAACGTTATTATGGAGATTCGTGGTGCAGCTGGTGGAGACGAGGCGAATATTTTTGCTGGAGATTTGTTCCGTATGTACTCTCGTTATGCGGAGACACAAGGCTGGAAAATTGACATAATGGAAGCGACGCCAAACCCAATGGGCGGCTATAAAGAAGTTATTTTTATGATTAATGGTCAAGGTGCATATTCTAAATTCAAGTTTGAAAATGGTGCACACCGTGTACAACGTGTACCTGCAACGGAGTCTCAAGGGCGTATTCATACGTCGACATCGACAGTAGCCTGCTTACCTGAAGTGGAAGAAGTAGATGTTGAAATCCATGAGAAAGATATCCGTGTTGATACATTTGCATCTTCTGGTGCAGGTGGTCAATCGGTAAATACAACGATGTCAGCTGTGCGTATGACCCACTTACCAACAGGTGTTGTTGTATCGATGCAGGATGAACGTTCGCAAATTAAAAACCGTGAAAAGGCGATGAAAATTCTACGTGCTCGTGTTGCTGATAAATATATGCAAGAAGCACAAAAAGAAATCGATGCTACACGTAAATCAGCTGTAGGTTCAGGCGATCGCTCTGAGCGAATTCGCACATACAATTATCCACAAAACCGTGTAACAGACCACCGTATTGGTTTAACGATTCAAAAGCTAGACCAAATCGTCGAAGGTAGACTTGACGAAATCATTGATGCACTCATTTTAGAAGAGCAAGCATCAAAGTTAGAGCGATTAAATGATGACCTATAATAATGTAATGGAGGCCCTTCAATGGGCTTCTTCTTTTTTAGTGGATCATGGTTGTGAGGAAACAGCAGCCCGCATTGTCATGCAGCATGTACTTGGCACAAGTTATTCAGAAGTGATGTTGCATTTACCGGACGTATTAACAGCTGAACAAAAAGATCGATTTAAAGAATTAATCGAAGAGCATGCGAGTGGACGACCTGTACAGTATTGCGTTGGCAGTGAAGAATTTTATGGTCGTTCATTTATTGTCGATGAGTCAGTGCTTATTCCAAGACCTGAGACAGAGGAATTAGTGCTTGGAACAATCAATCGTATGAACAAAATGTTTCATCATAGCGCATTGAAGCTTGCAGATATCGGAACTGGTAGTGGTGCAATTGCCATTTCTATGAAGTTAGAATGTCCAGAGCTAACAGTCGTAGCCACTGATTTATCTGAAGCTGCTTTAACTACAGCACAAAACAATGCCCAAAGATTAGCGGCGGATATTGATTTTCGATTAGGCGATTTAACGGCTCCTCTTGTAGGTGAAAAATTCGATATTGTGTTATCTAATCCGCCTTATATTGCTTTTGATGAAGCGAAAGAGATGTCTAGTACTGTTTTAGAGCATGAACCACATAGTGCTCTTTTTGCAGAAGAAGACGGACTTATTTTATATAGAAAATTGGCTGAGCAGCTACCAGCCCTTATGAATAAACCAGCCCTCATTGGCCTTGAAATCGGTTATACACAAGGGGAGCAGGTGGCTCAATTCTTTAAAAATAGTTTTCCACAAGCTACAGTTTCGATAGAAAAAGATATTAATGGTAAGCCACGAATGATTTTTTGTGAAATTCATGTATAAAGTATCTACTTCTTGCCAACAATGTTGAGCAAGGAGGGATTTTTATGTTAAACGAATACAAGATTATTAGATTACCTAAACAAAATATTTTTCTAGCTTTTGCAAGACTAGTATTAGTTGCGATTGCTTTACAATTATGTATTTTATATATTCCATCATTAGTAGGTTTTGCGAAAGAAGCTACGGATTATGAGCAAGAAAATGATTTTCGTATACGTGTTATTGCCAATAGTAATACGACACAGGATCAGCTTGAAAAGGAGCAGCTTGTCAAAGATTTAAAGCCGTATTTTAAGCAAGTTGTAGCTAGTGCTGAAGCAGGAATTGTGGATAACGAGCAAATTATTTCATTAAAACAAGAAATCGAAGCAGAAATAAAAGAAAATTATCCACAACTTGATACACAGATTGTAATTGGGGATAACTTATTTCCACCAAAGAGACAAAACGCTGTGCTTTATCCACAAAATATGTATCATTCTATTGTCGTGAAAATCGGCGATGCACGCGGTGATAACTGGTGGTGTAGCATATTCCCATCAGTTTGTGAGCCCGATAAAGAAGAACAAACAGAAGAAGAGGAAGAACAAGTTACATTCTTTATATGGGAATGGATTAAAGGTTTTTTTGAATGAATTGTGCACGAATTCAGATAACTTATACACAATTTTTGATAAGTTATAAACATTATGTGGATAATTCAGTAAAATCAAAAATTGAAGGAAGGTTTTAATCATGGAAACCGTTTGCAAGATTGTGGATAGTAATGTGAATAGTCAGACAAATTATACACAGGCTGTGGATATCTTAAATGCGGGTGAGGTTGTGGCATTTCCAACAGAAACGGTTTATGGCTTAGGGGCTGTTGCCACAAATGACATAGCAGTAAAAAAGATATTTGAAGCAAAAGGTCGTCCTTCAGACAATCCACTAATTGTCCACATTGGCACGAAAGAGGAAGTTGAACTCTATATAGAACATATTTCTGAAGTAGCCAAAAAATGCATGGATTTATTTTGGCCAGGTCCACTGACACTTGTTATGCCTGTAAAACCAAATGTACTGGCAAACAGTGTGACAGCTGGGCTAAAGACTGTCGGCATCCGCATGCCAGATCATCCAGTTGCACTCGCATTACTTCAACAATTAAAAAAGCCACTTGCTGCGCCGAGTGCGAATCGTAGTGGAAAGCCAAGTCCTACAGAAGCAATCCATGTTCAAGATGATTTGGAAGGGTACATACCATATATTTTAGATGGAGGTTCTACTGGAATTGGATTGGAATCCACAGTGTTAGATGTTACACACGAACCTCCAGTTATTTTGCGTCCAGGTGGAATCACAAAGGAAATGCTAGAGGCTAAGATTGGTCCTGTTCTTCAGCCGACAAAAATAGAACAAAAACTAGAGGCTACTCCAAAAGCTCCTGGTATGAAATATACACACTATGCTCCAAACGCCCCTGTACGATTAATTGAATGCGAGTTGCAAAAAGTGAATGAGGCTGTACATCAATTGCAAACACAAGGGCATAAAGTAGCACTACTTGCACCAGCTAGTTTTGTTAACATCGAGGCTGATTTTTATTTTTCGATAGGAGAAGCTGGTAGTAAAGAAGAGATGGGGGCGGCATTGTACCATGCATTAAGAGCCTGCGATAAAACAGCGGCTACAATTATCTTAGCGACCACTACATCGACTGACGGGGTAGGGGCTGCAATTATGAATCGACTTGAAAAAGCTGCCGGCGGTAAATGGTATACTCCGTAAAAAAAGCAATCTTTCTATAATAAAGGTTCATCACCAAAAGCTGTGGATGACATTTGCGCCCTGTCGGAACGGAAATCAACCACACGTTATGGTGATGAGCCATAATAATTGAAATAAAGTATGCTAGAAAGTTACTTCTGGCATGCTTTTTTTTATTATGAAGATAAAAATCTGCTTAGACGCTTGTTTTCACGCCATAGTGGTGGAAAGCGTAGCGAATTTTTACTATAACGGAAGATGGTTGCTAGTGTTGATGGGACTTTTAACACCTTGTTTCTAAGAAAAAAGGATTATGATAATACTGCATTTTCGAGCATAAAATGATAAAATATTAGGGAGTGAAGGAGTGCTTTCTTGCAGGGAATTCTTGCAGGTATTATAACGTCTGTAGATGTGATTGGTTTATATGTATTAATACCAAATGTTAGATATCGATTATTTTTATCAGTGTGGACAGCTGCTCTGCATATGCTTTTTCCGTTAGTAGGCTTCGAAATAGGAAGCTATTTAGTTCGTTTCCTATTAGAATGGGGGCAATGGATTTCAAGTATTTTATTATTTTGTATTGGCTTACATATACTATTATTCTCACAGAAAGAGGAAAAAGTAACGATTTCACCAATACTTTTAGCTGTGACTGCAAGCCTAGACACCTTTTCAGTAAGTATTTCTTTTGGTATGCTACATTTGGAGAAAACATTATTTATTATTAGTGCAGGTGTGAGTGCTCTTATTTGCTCTTATGGGTCATTGGTAATTGCACGTAGAAGTCAGGTCTTATTTGGGGATAAATTACAAAGAATTACAGGAATTATTTTAATTATTATGAGTTTTTTAGCTTTCTTGCAATAGAGAAAACAATGGAGGGTGATAAGTGTGAAAATACTATTTGTTTGTACCGGGAATACTTGTCGCAGTCCGATGGCAGAAGTTATTTTAAAACATCAACAAATTGGCCATATTGAAGTCCGTTCAGCAGGTATTTATGCCATGCCTAATGCTCAGATGTCGGCACATGCGCAACAAGTATTAAATGAAGCAAATATGACACATCAGCATTTAGCAACACAATTATCTAAAATTGAAATGGAATGGGCTGATTTAATTTTAACAATGACAACTGCCCATAAAGATACAATCATCGCTAATTATCCTCATGCAGAACAAAAAGTTTTTACTTTAAAAGAGTATACAAGCGAAGGTAACACAGGAAATGTTGTAGATCCTTACGGTGGTAGTAAAGAAATTTATGAAATAACATTTGCAGAATTAAAAGAATTGGTAGAACGATTAGTAAAAAAACTTGAAGAGAATTGAGGAGCTCTATGAAAAAACAGTTTGGCTTACGACTTAAACTAGTATTATTTGTCAGTATTCTTGCACTAATCACATACAGTATCAGTTTTATATTTATCGAATATTTACAACCTACCTTCTTCCCAGAAAGCAATCGTAAACTGTTTGAAATTATTACGTACCTGTTAGGGATTACGTGGTCAGGTATTTTGGCTGCGGTTTTCTGTGTAATTTTAATTAAACCTTTACAGCAGCTTGAAAATTCTGCTTCCCGTGTAGCGGATGGGAAAATTGGACAAGATGTAGAAATGCCGAATACAAGTGATGAGATTCGTTCTGTTGCAGAGGCATTCCAGCAAATGGTGTTAAATTTACGACAAATGGTGGAAAGTATAGACCAGAACTTCCAACAAACAAATCAATCGATTATCCACCTATCTGATGAAGCGGCTGTTGCAACGAAAAAGGCAGAGCGTATTTCCTTTACGGTTAAGCAGATTTCTACAGGTGCAGAGGCTTCTGCTACAGCAGTACAAGACACAGCTGAAGCGATTGAAGATGTACGAACTCTCGCTACAGAAGTGAATAGCAGAGCTGAGGCATCAGCAACGCAATCCAAAGAGATCCTACATAATTTAACGACAACTACTAAAGCGATCGAAACGTTAGTGAATAGTATTCAACAGATTGCGGCTGGCAATAATGAAGCATTAGAGAGCATTCGTTTATTAGAAGATAATGCTGGACAGGTAGAGCGCATCATTGGCTTAGTTGGCGATATTGCAGCACAAACAAATTTACTAGCTTTAAATGCTTCGATTGAGGCAGCGCGTGCTGGAGAACATGGAAAAGGCTTTGCTGTAGTAGCTGAAGAGGTTCGTAGCTTAGCTGATGAGAGTGCTAAAGCGGTGCAAGGTATTACGTCTCTTATTCAATCCATGCAAGGAAACGTCGGAGTTGTTGTAAAACAAATGAATCAGCAAGTGGCATTTGCGACAAAAGAAGCTGCACGTGTATCAGAAACGACGACAGCGGTAGAAGGCATGTCCTCAAGTGTACATGAAATGGCAAGTGCAATTGTGGAAATCTCTTCACTGATTGAACAACAAATGCATAATATTGAAACAACTGCGCGTCAATCTCAAGAAGTTGCAGCTATTGCTCAAGAAACGTCAGCGGGTGCACAAGAGGTCAGCAGTGCAACGGAAGAACAGGCATATGCCATTGAGCAAGTAGAGCACTTAGCAGAAAGCTTGAAACAACAATCAGCAGAGCTTTATAAAATGATTCAACAATTTGATAGACAAGCATAGCTGTCATTTTAGACTGTAGACAAACTCGGATGTTAACTGAGTTTGCTACAGTTTTTTTATATTTCATATTAAATTTAAAGCGACGGATAGAATCAAGGAAGTGATGGAAAAAAGAGCCAAAGTGACGGATAAAATCAGAGCGACGGAAAGAAGAGTCCAAGTCGTGGATAGAAACGTCAAAATGATGGATAGAAGAGCCGAAGCGACGGAAAAAAGAAGCCAAGCGACGGATAGTCAACGAAGCGACGGAAAGAAGAGTCCAAACGACGGATAGAACCAACGAAGCGACGGAAAGAAGAAGCCAAACGACGGATAGTCAACGAAGCGACGGAAAGAAGAGTCCAAACGACGGATAGAACCACGAAGTGACGGATGGAAATCAGAGCGACGGATAGAACAGTCAAAGCGACGGAAAGAAGAGTCCAAACGACGGATAGAACCA
>Ga0213824_1000716_pt1 | contig 22925 bp, 18 predicted proteins | sample MC6MC0906MG_FD_179892 | JGI IMG/M metagenome (GOLD analysis project Ga0213824, IMG submission 179892) | Enriched soil aggregate microbial communities from Iowa State University, Ames, United States - MC6-MC0906-MG | ecosystem: Environmental > Terrestrial > Soil > Unclassified | place: USA: Iowa...
CCACCATCTACTCCATTAAAATATTGTTTTACTATCTGTAGCTTTTCTTTAGGAGAAAACTTTCCCATAAAAAATGCACCTCCAATTGTTAATTGTGTCTAACAATTGGGGTGCACATCAAAAAGATATTTTGGGACGGCTTCTTCTACATATAAGATTAAACTAAGTTTAATACAGTTACTTTTTCACGTGTCATAGACTCAAGGCTCTTGCGAATACCTTGTGCGCCCATACCTGAACCTTTTACACCGATGAATGGGAAGTGGTCAGGGCCGCGCTCTGTGCGTCCGTTAATTTGAACAGAACCAGTTTCGATTTTGTTAGCAATTGCAAATGCTTTGTTAATGTCTTTTGTGAAGACACTTGCTTGCAGACCGAACTCTGATTTGTTAGCAATTTCAATCGCTTGTTCGTCAGAAGAAACACGGATGATTGGAAGGATTGGGCCAAATGGCTCTTCCCAAGCAACTTTCATTTCTTCTGTTACGTTGTCGATTAATGTTGGATAAATTAAGTTGCGCTCACGTTTGTTACCGATAACGATTGTTGCACCTTTTTCAACAGCGTCGTCAACTAAGCCTTGAACGAAGTCAGCAGATTTATCGTCGATTAATGGAACGATTGTGCTGTCTTGTTCTGGAGATCCAACTGATAGCTCAGCTACTTGCGCTTTTAATAATCCAACAAGCTCGTCCGCTACGTTTTCGTGTACAAGTACACGTTTAATAGCTGTACAACGTTGACCAGAGTAAGAGAATGCACCGCTTACGATATGGTTTGCAGCATCTTGTAAGTCAGCATCTTCACGAACGATACCAGGGTCTTTACCACCAAGTTCTAATACAAGGGGAATCATTGCAGCTTTTTTCGCTAAATGTTTACCTGTGTTTGTACCACCTGTGAACGATACCATATTGATGCCTTCGTGTTCTACTAAGTAGTCACCAATTACAGAACCGCGTCCTGTCGCTACGTTTACAAGACCTTTTGGAAGACCAGCTTTATGAAGTGCTTCAACCATTTTAATACCACTAATTGCACCTTGAGTTGCTGGTTTGAAAATAACAGCGTTACCCATAATTAATGCTGGTGCAAGTTTTGCAGCAGATAAGTTTACTGGGTAGTTAAATGGTGCGATTGCTAATACAACACCAAGTGGTGCGCGTTGGATGATCGCAAGTTTAGATTTCGTTCCGCCAGGGAAGCTATCGCCCATCATGCTTTCTCCGTGCATATGAAGAGCTTCTTCAATTGTGTAACGAATGAAATCAGCTGTACGAACAACTTCTTTCTTCGCATCTTTATATCCTTTACCGACTTCTTTCATAATGATATCGGCAATTTCATCTTGCATATTTACGAGCTCATCAGCCCATTTATATAAATATTTTGCGCGATCTTGTAGAGAAGCTTCAGCCCATGATTTTTGAGCTTCTTTTGCAGATGCAATTGCTTCATCTACTTCTCCGCGAGTAATTGCTTGTACTTGACCAATTACTTCGTGTAAGTATGGAGATGGAATGTCGATTGTTTGACCTGAAGAGCTTTCTCTCCATTCTCCGTTTAAATAAAATTTGTACGTATTGCTAGTTGTCATGATTAGTCCTCCTAAAATAGCAACTTGTAAGAGTGAGTATAAGGTGATTGTAGGTGGTTTGATAATATTTTTCAAATGAAATGTTTGTGAAAACGATTTCTTATTATTTTTTTATTTTGTATGCCCTTTCTTACAGAAGATTCTCTTATTTCAAAATGATGTAGCGTATATTTTTATTCGGTTTGTAAAAAACAATTGACAGAATACTCAATGAAGTTGTAAGATTATAAATGGAAAATAAATGAAGGGGGTGTGCGTAATGATTGTAATCGTAAATGTAATGGGCTTAGCTCTGTTAAATGGCGGAAAACATTCATATCATTACGCAACCCGTGCGGATATATAGGACTTTTTTGTCTTATGAGAAGCGTACGTTGCGTATATCGTAACGTACGCTTTTATGCATTCTATTGCATATCGTCAAGCGGCGGTATGCTTTTTTTTGTTTATTTTCCTTGTCTTCATACTTTGTATAGTTACTTAAAACAAATATCTGGAAGGTGGAAAAATGTGATGAAATTGTATGGCTTACGAAATGTAAATGTGATGGGTTTGGATAGCGGATAAAGAAATGTGAATTAAACGAGAACGAGAAAGGAGAGGTTATATTGTTTTCAGTATTACTAAAGTTAAGCTGGTTTTTTAGGGAGCATTGGAAAAGGTATAGTATCGCAATTGGGGTACTTTTAATTGTAAACGTGATAGAGGTAATTCCTCCGAAAGTATTAGGAATTACAATTGATAACATTAAAACAGGAGCCTTAACGAACGAGGCGATTATGCAATATATTTTTATTTTACTTGGGGTAACGATTGGTGGGTATGTGCTTACTTTCATTTGGCAGCACCAACTATTTGGCGGTGCGTTCGTACTTGAGAAAACGATGCGTTCAAAATTTATGGGGCATTTACTCAAGATGACACCGACGTTTTATCAAAAAAATCGTACTGGCGATTTAATGGCGAGAGCGACGAATGATTTAAAAGCAATCTCCATGACAGCTGGTTTTGGTATATTAACGCTCGTTGATTCTAGTCTATATATGCTTACAATCGTTTGTATGATGGGCTTTTCAATTAGTTGGCAGTTAACATTTGCTGCGCTTATACCGCTTCCGATTATGGCGTTTGCAATGAATAGGTACGGAAAGAAATTGCATGAACGATTTACAGTTGCGCAAGATGCGTTCGGAGATATGAACGATAAAGTACTTGAATCAATTGCCGGTGTACGCGTTATTCGTGCGTATGTACAGGAGACCGCTGATCAAGAAAGGTTTCATCATTTAGGAGATGACGTATACGAGAAAAATATGAGAGTAGCAAGAATCGATGCATTATTCCAGCCGACTGTGAAAATGCTTGTCGGTCTTAGTTATTTAATTGGTTTAGTGTACGGTGCATATCTTGTATTTCAATCAAAAGTGACACTTGGGGAGCTCGTTTCTTTTAACGTCTATTTAGGAATGATGATTTGGCCGATGTTTGCAATTGGTGAATTGATTAATGTTATGCAAAGAGGAAATGCGTCGCTCGACCGTGTAAATGAAACGTTAGCTTATGAACCGGATGTAAAGAATCCGAAAAATCCAAAGGTTGTACAAGAGCCAGATTACATTCAATTTGATAACGTTACTTTTTCATATCCTTCATCAAATGAAACGAATTTGAAAAATGTTTCGTTCTCTTTAAAACAAGGAGAGACACTTGGAGTTGTTGGGAAAACAGGGAGCGGGAAAACGACGCTCGTACGTCAGCTTCTTCGTCAATATCCACTTGGAGAAGGGGATATTGCAGTTTCTGATGTAAAGCTAGATAAAATTCCGAATGATAACGTACTTGGCTGGATTGGGTATGTACCGCAGGAACACATTTTATTTTCAAAAACAGCGAAGGAAAATATTTTATTCGGAAACAGAGAAGCGACTGAAGAAGAACTTGAAAAAGCGATTGAAATAGCTGCGTTTAAAAAGGATTTAGAGTTTTTACCGGAAGGTTTAGAAACGCTCGTTGGAGAGAAAGGTGTTTCTTTATCAGGTGGACAAAAGCAAAGGATTTCGATTGCGAGAGCTGTTATTCAAAATCCGGAAATTTTAATTTTGGACGATTCTTTATCAGCTGTTGATGCTCGTACGGAAGCAGCGATTATTGAAAATATAAGAACAGAAAGAAGCGGGAAGACGACGATTATCACGACGCATCGTTTGTCAGCAGTGCAGCATGCTGATTGGATTCTCGTTATGGATAACGGTGAGGTTATTGAAGAAGGTTCGCATGAAGCGCTCGTTCGAAATGGGGGCTGGTATGCAGAGCAGTTCGAAAGACAACAAGGTGAAAGTGAAAGTGCGGATAGTGGGGTGAAAATATGAGTGTTTCAAAACGATTGTTTCAATACGCGATGAAAGTAAAAGGGCCGATTTTTGCAGCGATGGCGATGCTATTTGTTTTCGTTATTGCAGAACTCGCGGGTCCTTTCGTCGCAAAAACGATGATCGATGAGCATATCGTTGGAATAGAGAGACCTTGGTATGAAACAGAAAAGAGTGTGGATGCTGTTTCATATAATGGCGCCTTGTATAAGCGAAGTGATCGCTTTGAGGAAGGTGAGAAAAAAGGGAAAGAGGTTCGGGTTATTCAAGTTGGTTTTCAGTACTATTTTGTACCGAATAAAATAACGCTTGAAGGAACTCGTTCTGTTAAGGGTGATGTGCTTACAGTACAAAGTGGTAAGGCAGTGCAGGTTTATAAAGCGAAAGCCTTAACGAAAGAGGAAGTATTTGCGTTTTATAAACCAGAAATAAATCGATTATTACTACTCGGCGGCGGATATTTCGCTTTATTAGTAGTTGTATCATTATTTGCATACGGAAAGCAGTTCTTCTTACAGAAGGCAGCAAACAAAATTATTCAAATTATGAGGGAGGATGTCTTTTCTCATATACAAACGTTACCAATTCGTTATTTCGATCATTTACCAGCAGGGAAAATTGTATCGCGTGTAACGAATGATACAGAAGCGATTCGTGATTTATATGTGACAGTACTTGCAACATTCGTCTCTAGTATCATCTATATCATCGGAATTTTCGCTGCGCTATTTTTACTTGATGTAAAACTAGCGGCGCTATGCTTACTCATCATTCCAATTTTAATTGTTTGGGCGATTATGTATAGAAAGTATGCGTCTGTATACAATCATAAAATGCGTTCTCGTTTATCGGATATTAACGGAACGGTGAATGAATCGATTCAAGGTATGCCAATTATTCAAGCATTTCGCCAAGAACGTGAAACGAAGAAGGAATTTGAAGAACTCAATGGCGATTATTTTAAATATCAAAATAAAATTTTGAATTTAAATGCAGCAACTTCGCATAACTTAGTGTCTGTATTAAGAAATATTGCTTTTACAGGTGTAATTTGGTATTTTGGTGGTGCTTCATTAAGTGCTTCAGGCCTCCTTTCTCTAGGGATACTATATGCTTTCGTCGATTATTTAACGAGATTATTCTCGCCAATTACGAATATGGTGAACCAACTTGCAAACTTAGAGCAGGCGCGCGTTGCATCAGAACGTGTCTTTGAATTGCTAGAGGAAAAGGGAGAGGCAGTAGAGGAAGAGCGTATGCCTCGTTTAAACGGAAATGTGAAATTCGATAATGTTTCGTTTTCTTATAATGGAAAAGACGAAGTGTTAAAAAATATTTCTTTTGAAGCGAAACAAGGGGAGACAGTGGCACTTGTTGGTCATACTGGATCAGGAAAAAGTTCCATTATGAACGTACTCTTTCAGTTTTATGAATTTCAAAAAGGAAAGCTTACGATTGATGGTCATGATGTAACAGAGATGCCGAAACAAGCAACTCGTGAACATATGGGAATTGTACTGCAAGATCCGTTTCTATTTAGCGGGACAGTGGCATCCAATGTTAGCTTAGAGAATGAAAAAATTTCAAAAGATCGCATCGTAAAGGCGTTACGTGACGTTGGTGCGGAAAGGTTTGCAAACAATATAGATGAAGAAATTACGGAGAAAGGGAGTACACTTTCAACCGGAGAACGACAACTTATATCGTTTGCCAGGGCGCTTGCCTTTGATCCAGCGATTTTAATTTTAGATGAAGCGACTTCTAGTATTGATACAGAAACAGAAGCGATGATTCAACAAGCGCTAGAGGTTGTGAAGAAAGGACGAACGACGTTTATTATTGCTCATCGCCTTTCAACAATTAAAAGTGCAGATCAAATTATTGTACTTGATAGAGGAACGATTTTGGAAAAAGGATCTCATGATGAATTAATGAAAAAGCGCGGGCGTTATTACGATATGTACAAAACGCAAATGGAAGGAAACCAGAGCGCTTAATATGTAGAGAGGAGAACTTGCGATTTTCGCAAGTTCTTTTTTGATTGAATTGTCCGCTCAGAAGTTAATATATTTCACCGGCAGGAAAACTTATAAATAAGTAAGTATTGTTTTACCTTTTTCTATATAAATGCTATATTAAAAAATGTTACTTATTTTTTGTATGTAGAGTTATTTTTCCATTTTGTTTGATTATGAAGAAAAAGGTTAAACTAAATAAGAACATTTTCATTGAAAAATTGTTCGAAATTGCATACAATCAATATAGTTTTTAAATTCCTATCAGAATACTTGGAGGACTACTATCATGAAAAAATTATTTTCAGTGCTTGCAGTAACTACATTAGCGATCGGGATTGTAGCAGGTTGCGGCAAAGAAGAGAAAAAAGATACAGCTAGTCAAGATGCATTACAGAAGATAAAACAAAGCGGTGAGCTTGTAATTGGTACAGAAGGTACATATCCACCATTTACGTTTCACGATACAAACGATAAATTAACTGGATTTGACGTTGAATTAGCAGAAGAAGTTGCAAAACGTTTAGGTGTAAAACCTGTATTTAAAGAAACGCAATGGGATAGCTTACTTGCAGGAATAGATGCAAAACGTTTCGACATGGTTGCGAACGAAGTTGGTATTCGTGAAGATCGCCAAAAGAAATATGACTTCTCTAGTCCATATATTTCTTCTTCAGCAGCATTAGTTATTGCGAAAGATAAAGATAAACCTGCTACATTTGCTGACGTAAAAGGATTAAAAGCAGCACAATCTTTAACAAGTAACTACGCAGATATTGCTAAGAAAAATGGTGCGGAAATCACAGGTGTAGAAGGATTTAGCCAAGCAGCTGAATTATTAAGTTCTGGCCGCGTTGATTTCACAATCAATGATAAATTATCAGTGTTAAACTATTTAGAAACGAAAAAAGATGCAAAAATTAAAATTGTAGATACAGAAAAAGAAGCGTCACAAAGTGGATTCTTATTCCGTAAAGGTAGCGACAAACTTGTACAAGAAGTAAATAAAGCGTTAGAAGATATGAAAAAAGATGGTACGTACGATAAAATAACGAAAAAATGGTTCGGTGAAAATGTATCTAAGTAGCGCATTGATGTCAGATCGATTGTCTACTTGGATAGATATTATGCAGACTTCCTTCGCGCCTATGCTGAAGGAAGCTGTCTTTACGACAATTCCGTTAACGCTTATTACATTTATTATCGGTATTATACTTGCGACGCTAACAGCGCTCGCGCGTATTTCAGGTAGTCGTATTTTACAATGGATTGCTCGTATCTATGTATCTATCATTCGCGGAACGCCACTTCTTGTACAGTTATTTATTATTTTCTATGGTCTTCCAACTCTTAATATTGAGGTTGAGCCATATACAGCAGCAATTGTTGGTTTTTCATTAAATGTTGGTGCATATGCATCTGAAATTATTCGTGCTTCTATTCTTTCTATTCCGAAAGGACAGTGGGAAGCAGCTTATACAATTGGGATGACATATCCGCAAGCATTAAAACGTGTTATTTTACCGCAAGCGACGCGTGTATCTATTCCGCCGCTTTCGAATACATTTATTAGTTTAGTGAAGGATACTTCATTAGCGTCGTTAATTTTAGTAACAGAAATGTTCCGAAAAGCGCAGGAAATCGCGGCAATGAACTATGAGTTTTTAATTGTTTATTTTGAAGCAGGTCTAATTTATTGGGTAATTTGCTTCTTATTATCTATCGTGCAACAAATATTAGAAAAACGTTCAGAACGTTATACTCTAAAATAACCCTTTCATAAAAGGAGTTTTTGTTTTTATGATTTCAATTCAACATTTACAAAAAAGTTTCGGAGATAATACCGTATTAAAACATATAGACTTATCAGTTGAGAAGGGCGAAGTGGTTGTTATTATCGGGCCATCTGGATCTGGTAAAACGACATTCTTACGTTGCCTCAACGTGTTAGAAACGCCGAACGCTGGTAACATTCGCATCGGCAATAAAGAGCTCGATTTCTCTCAAAAAGTATCGAAGAAAGATATTGTAAATCTTCGTACGCAAACAGGTATGGTCTTCCAACACCATAATCTATTTCCTCATTTAACAGCACTTCAAAATGTAATGGAAGGGCTCGTTACAGTGAAAAAGATGGAGAAAGAAGAAGCGAAGAAAAAAGCAAACTATTTCCTTGAAAAAGTTGGTCTTGCGGATAAAGTAGACTTATATCCATTCCAATTATCAGGCGGACAACAACAGCGTGTTGGAATCGCTCGTGCGCTTGCGATGGAGCCGGAAGTTTTACTATTTGATGAACCAACGTCAGCACTTGATCCTGAGCTAGTTCAAGAAGTTTTAAAGGTTATGAAAGAACTTGCTAAAGAAGGAATGACGATGGTCATTGTAACGCATGAAATGCGCTTTGCTCATCAAATTGCGAACCGTGTTATTTTCATGGATGGCGGTGTCGTTGTCGAACAAGGTACACCAGAAGATGTATTTACAAATCCAAAAGAAGAACGAACGAAGAAGTTTTTACAAATTTTGCAATAAATTAAGGAAGGTCTCAAGGCATATGCCTTGAGACCTTTTTGCCATATATATTTATTTTTGGAATCCGCCAAGGCTTTGCTCAGCCATTGCAACTAGACGTTTTGTAATTTCTCCACCAACAGAACCGTTAGCGCGAGCCGTAGAATCTGCTCCTAATTGTACACCAAATTCTTGAGCGATTTCGTACTTCATTTGATCGATTGCAGCTGTTGCTCCTGGTACTACTAATTGATTGTAAGAACTTTGGTTTGCCATAGGAATATATCCTCCTTAGAGTTATAAAAGTTTTTTTGGTTGGACTAGCTGGATTTGAACCAGATTATCGCCCCGTTTGGCGCTAATCCATCGGTAATTAAGTTTGTACTCATAGTATGGATGTTACCTAGAAAGATATACAAAATAATAATTTGTAAATTTTGTAAAAAAATCTTCGCTATTTTGTAAATTATGAAATAAGAGTAATCGTTGTATTTTTAAGAAAGAAGGCTAAACTAAGGGCGAGATCATCTATGTTTAAATTCTATATATAATCAGCTGTGCTTACAGCTTAGTAAAATAAAAATTAAATTGGTATTAACTTCATAGTTCTGTTTTAATCCGGTATGGAGTAGGAAAAGGTACTGACTGACCGCTCCTATGCACGGCTAGAATCTAAAAAGGATAACATATGGAGGAATCACGATGGGAATTTGCCCGCTTTGCAATGCATTAGAATCACAAACATATTCTTGTCAAAATTGCCAAGGAATACTCCAAGATTACGGGAAAGCTGTAGATTACATAGATGATTACAGTGCATATATGGATCAGGAATTATTAAGTGCGGTAGATGGTTTAACACATAATAATTCAAATGAATACTGCAATCATATTTTTTATTGCGGAGTATGTAATGTGGGAACGGAAGTTGTAGTGAAGTTTGTGTAAATAGAAAACTTCCACCTTATGAATGAGGTGGAAGTTTTTGTTTTTTTATTTGTGAGTTAATCATAGGGGACGGGATATTTTCAGTGTTAGGTGCAGGATTTGATTGTATTTGAGATGCTTTTTCTTTCGAATCGCGCAAAGAGTGTTCAGTTAAATAGATGGCATATTCATAAAATAATTGGCGCGTAAGCTCGCTTTGTTCTTTTAACTTTTCATCTTGGAATACAGTTCGCCCCGGTTTAGAATTTGCTTCAAATAACCACGGATTTTCCGCTGTATCTAAACCGATATCGAAACCAATCTCTCCAATGTTCCCGGTTACTTGCCCATCAAGTGCATAACTGATTTGTAAGGCTGTTTGTTTTAGTTTATTTTCAATTTGAACTTGCTTTGTTGAATCAGGAAATAGTTCTTGAAGTAATTTTGTATCACCGCCGCTATTTACATGAGTTGTTAAGCTACCTTTGCCGGCGATCTTTGCGACGATTGCACTGACTACCCAATTACCAAAATGGTTTTTATTTGTATGAATGCGAAAATCGACGGGTTGCCCTTCGAAGCGGAGCAGTGAGATACCTTGTTGTACGATAAACTTTTTTAAATCATGTCCTTTTAACACATGGTTAAGAAGTGCTTCTAATGATTGATACTTTCTTAGTTTATTTTGTTCATTTTCGCGATAACGACAATAGTAGCGATTTTCAGTTTGAGAATAGAGTATTTGATGAATGTTTCTTCCGAAGCTACCATGTATCGGCTTCATATAAATGTACTTATACGTACCGAGAAGTCGTTCTACTTGTTCAAAATGTTGAAATGCTTCTGTTTTTGGTAAGAATGGTTTCATTGAATCTTCTTTCATTAGAAGGCGATGCACTTCCCATTTGTTGAAAAACCCTGGATTAAACCATGGAATCGCATAGTCGCTTTCTAATCGTTTTTTCGCTCTTATGATAGGTTTGTAATTTTCTGCTTGGCGATTTGGTAAACGGTCGTAAATGACATTTGGTAAAGGGACTTTGTTTTTTACCCATTTGCTATCTTGAAAGAAGTACCCTTCAATTGTTTCCTCTTCCCAGTTTATATGTTGAAGGCCAAAGACAAATACAAATGGCTGCAATGTGAATGGTGGTGTTAATAACTCACCGAGAGAGATGGAACGACTCCCTAAAGGAGAATTAGAATCATCGTTAAAGCCAGTTGTGAAAATCCCGATTAATGGGCCGAAAACAATGGTTTGATTGTGTAAGAAGGCATGGATTGTTGCTGAATGCGGTAGTAAAAGATTAGCTGCAATTTGTTCGCCAATAATGATTTCTCGCGTGAATGAATAATGAATTTTAATATTCTCACATGCAATATAACGTAAGCCAAAGGAAAGGGATGTAATTGGCGGTGTAATAGAAAAAACGTAAGGTAAAGTAATACTGTTTGGATGCTCATCTGAAATGCTTAATGTATATATGTGCTCTTTCAACGAGGGTCTCCTCCTTTCGTTATGGTGTAAATCGGCTAAATTTTAATGGACCATGAAAAATTTGTTCAGCCAGTTCGGCGTTGTACCTAGTATAAACTTCGTAAGAAGGCATCGTATTAACGTACATAAGCCAAATGGCACCTTTTTGATCCATAATGGTAGAAAGCTCTAATTCAAATAATGACGAATAGGACTGATCGAGTGTTTTGAACACTTCATTTACAACATCATGTAAAGCATCTTTCAATAATTGAACACCAGTTGAAGAAAGCAAATATTTAATTTTGGAAAATGGATGTAGCATGGAACGCTCTGTTACGGAAAGTAAAAATTGTGCTGGGAATGAAGCTTTTTGTATGAATTGACCAAGCACTACCCAATTCTGTTCTTTATTTTTTTGCATGATGGTTCGAATATGAATAGGATATGATAGTTGATTTGGAGGATGTAACATTGGATGAATCATGTAACGGGATGAGTGTATGTTCGATTGGCACCATGATATAAAGTCATCTGTCCGTTTGAATTGAGTAGAAGTACGATGCTGTTCATTTATTGTATCGATATGAAATGTTTTATGTTTGTAAGTGACTCGATATAAATTTTCATTAGAATGTATATTGATTGGTCGTATAATGATATCTCTTGTTTCTAGTAGTAATTTGAAAATTCCTTGTACCGTTCCTTTTTTTATTTTTGGAATGTAAGGGGAAAGACGTTTATTAGTAAGAAAAAGATTGTGTAAATCACTTGGATTACTAAGTGTGTTATTTAAAAAAGTAGTCGAGGAACGTTTGTGTAATGAATGAATAATCGATTTTGCTTGTTGGAATTCTTTATCTTCTTTGAAATGACAGCGATCATATATATATGAAGGAATAGGAAAGGTTTGATCTATCCAATTTCCTGTATCTGTATCGTAAATAAGACCAGAAACAAGATCTGTCTTTGAATCAATGCTAAACGGTGTGAATTGAGCAACGATGTTATGATACAGACGAGCTCGCTTAGCGATTTCGGTGTAATACATTTGCTCGTGATGAAATTTAGAAGTTAAAAGACCAAGAACCAACGAAATCACTCCTTTATTAACAAGATGTTTGCATAATAGGCGAAGCTATATATTGCAAATACATTTTTATACCATTATACTTTTGTCCGTATGACGATATGCTATAGTTTTGGAGAAGTGAAAGGTTGATTATGATGAATATATGGTTGAATATGTTAATAACGACAGGACTTGGGGCGATTATTGGAGGATATACAAATCATTTAGCAATAAAAATGTTATTCCGTCCTCATCGTCCGATTTATATTGGAAAGTTTCAAGTTCCATTTACGCCAGGGTTAATTCCGAAGCGTCGCGATGAGCTTGCTGTTCAATTAGGCAAAATGGTTGTAGAACATTTGTTAACACCGGAAGGAATCGGAAAGAAATTAACAAATGAAGAGTTTCAAGCCAGTTTAATTCGCTGGGCACAAGTGGAAGTTGATAAAGTAATTACAAATGAACAGTCGTTACGGGATACGTTAGAAAAATGGAACTTGGCACATGTAGAAGAAGAGGCAATTCAAAAAATTGAACATGTGATTACAGAAAAAATTCAGGCATTTTTAGCAGAGTACTATACATATACATGGGAACAAGCTTTACCTCATTCTATACATGAAAAAGTAGAGAATGCGATTCCGAATGTATCGGCGTTTATTTTAGATCGAGGAATTCACTTTTTTGAAAGTGAAGAAGGGAAAGGTCGTCTTTCAAAAATGATTGATGATTTCTTTGCTTCTAGGGGAACGCTACTTAACTTAGTCGGAATGTTTTTAGGGAATGTCAGTTTAGTGGATCGAGTACAGCCAGAAGTCATTAAGTTTTTAGGGCAAGATGGCACGAAAAAGCTTTTAACTGATGTACTGCAAAAAGAGTGGGAAAAGTTAAAAGGAAGAGATGTCAAAGAATTAGAAGTATTTGTAGAAAAAGAAATGATTGTGAACTCCATATTGTCAGCAGTTAAAGTGGAGGAAACAGTGAGTAAACTTTTAAATCAGTCTGTTCAGCAAGTATGTGAACCAGTTCGAGAAACGGTTATTGAAAAGATCGTCCCAAGTGCAGTAACGAAAGGCTTGAAGTGGGGAACAGAAAATGTAGAGAGCATACTAAATAATCTACACCTTGCGGAGATTGTCCAGCAAGAAGTTTCTACATTTTCAACGGAGAGATTAGAAGACCTAGTCTTGTCCATAACGAAAAATGAATTGAAAATGATTACGTATTTAGGGGCATTATTAGGGGGAATGATTGGGCTCGTGCAAGGGGTATTACTTCTGTTCCTTAGGTAATAAAAGCGAATACATAGAAATAAAAGTGAAATTTCTTCACATCTCTTGCATAGTTTGATATGGTAAGAAGAGGTGCGTATGTAAATGCACTTAAAAGGTAGTGCGAGCGAAAAGCACTAGCCTTCTAAAGGAGGAAAAATAAAATGACAAAAAACATTCATGATGTTGCATATGAATTACAAAAAACAATCGCTGAAAACGAAGATTTCCAAACTTTAAAAGCAAGCTACGCAGCAGTACAAGGAGATGCAGAGTCAAAGAACTTATTCGATGAGTTCCGTACAATGCAACTTGGCCTACAACAAAAAATGATGCAAGGTCAAGAAATCACTGAAGAAGATAACCAAAAAGCACAAGAAGTTGTAACTCGCATTCAACAAGATGCTAAAATTACAAAGTTAATGGAAACTGAGCAACGTTTAAACATCGTTATCACTGACGTTAACAAAATTATCATGAAGCCACTTGAAGAATTATATAACGCGCAACAACAAGCGTAATAGTGGAAGACGCCCCTAGAATATAGGGGCGTCTTTTTTATTGTAGAAAAATGTAAGGGTTTTCCTTTTGGTTGTCAAAAAACTGTCAAATTCATATCGTTGGAAAAATAATGCATTTGTACTATAATGATAATCGAGATATATTACACCATGTTAATTAACGTGGTGAAGTATATGAAATAAAAATCTTTATTACACACATTATGAAATAAAGGAATGATTAGTTTGAGTACAGGTGTAAAAGCAAACGACGTGAAGACAAAAACAAAAGGAGCAGATCTTGTTGTTGATTGTTTAATTAAACAAGGTGTTACACATGTTTTCGGTATTCCAGGAGCAAAGATTGACTCTGTATTTGATGTACTGCAAGAAAGAGGACCAGAGTTAATTGTTTGTCGTCATGAACAAAACGCAGCATTTATGGCAGCTGCTATTGGTAGATTAACAGGGAAACCGGGTGTGTGTCTTGTAACTTCAGGACCAGGGACATCGAATTTAGCGACAGGTCTTGTTACTGCGAATGCGGAGAGTGATCCCGTTGTTGCTTTAGCTGGTGCGGTTCCACGTACGGATCGATTAAAACGTACGCACCAATCTATGGATAATGCTGCACTATTTGAACCAATCACAAAATATAGCGTAGAAGTAGAGCATCCTGATAATGTGCCAGAAGCGCTATCAAATGCATTCCGAAGTGCGACTTCCACAAATCCAGGAGCAACTTTAGTAAGTCTTCCGCAAGACGTTATGACTGCGGAAACGACTGTAGAGTCTATCGGTGCGCTTTCTAAGCCACAGCTTGGAATCGCTCCCACACATGAAATTACATATGTAGTAGAAAAAATAAAGTCAGCAAAATTACCAGTTATTTTACTCGGTATGAGAGCGAGCACGAATGCAGTAACGAAAGCAGTTCGTGAATTAATTGCTGATACAGAACTTCCTGTCGTTGAAACATATCAAGCAGCTGGCGCGATTTCACGTGAGTTAGAAGATCATTTCTTCGGCCGCGTTGGATTATTCCGTAACCAACCAGGTGATATTTTACTAGAAGAAGCCGATCTTGTTATTTCAATCGGTTATGACCCAATTGAGTATGATCCGAAATTCTGGAATAAACTTGGAGACAGAACGATTATTCATCTTGATGACCACCAAGCGGATATCGATCATGATTACCAACCAGAGCGTGAATTAATTGGCGATATCGCTTTAACTGTAAATAGCATTGCAGAGAAATTACCGAAGCTTGTATTAAATACGAAATCAGAAGCAGTGTTAGAACGATTACGCTCGAAATTATCAGAGCAAGCAGAAGTTCCAAACCGTTCTTCTGAAGGTGTTACGCATCCGCTTCAAGTCATTCGTACACTTCGTTCTTTAATTAGTGACGATACAACTGTTACGTGTGACATCGGTTCCCATTCTATTTGGATGGCGAGATGCTTCCGTTCTTATGAACCACGTAGACTATTATTTAGTAACGGTATGCAAACATTAGGTGTTGCACTTCCTTGGGCAATTGCCGCTACTTTAGTTGAACCGGGAAAGAAAGTTGTTTCCGTGTCAGGTGATGGTGGTTTCTTATTCTCTTCGATGGAATTAGAAACAGCGGTACGTTTAAATGCGCCGGTTGTACATCTCGTATGGAGAGATGGTACATATGATATGGTTGCGTTCCAACAAATGATGAAATACGGCAGAACATCAGCTACAGAGTTTGGCGATGTTGATCTTGTGAAATATGCAGAAAGTTTCGGAGCAATAGGTCTTCGTGTCAATACACCAGGCGAATTAGAAGGTGTATTGAGAGAAGCATTAGAAGCAGAAGGTCCTGTCATTATTGATATTCCAATTGACTACCGTGACAATATTAAATTAAGCGAAAAACTATTACCAAACCAATTAAACTAATGGGGGCATGAGTGAGATGAGTGTTGCGCAATTAATTGATATTGATGCAAAAAGAACGAAAACGAGTAATGAAGTATATCAAACATCTACAATGCTTGCGCTATTAGATGGTATATATGATGGTGTTATTAACTTTGAGGAATTGAAAGAACGTGGTGATTTCGGCATCGGCACATTTGATCAATTAGATGGTGAAATGATTGCGTTTGATAATGAGTTTTACCATTTACGTTCAGATGGTTCAGCGGAAAAAGTAGAACCGGAAGAAACAACACCGTTTGCGACTGTAACGTTTTTTGAAAAAGAAATGAGTTACACGGTAGAGCGTCCGATGAATCGCGAAGAAGTAGAAGCGTTATTACATGAATTAATGCCAAGTAAAAACTTATTTTATGCGATTCGAATGGACGGTACATTCCGTGAAGTTAGAACGAGAACTGTTCCAAGACAAGAAAAACCGTATACGCCGCTCGTTGAAGTGACGAAATCACAACCGATTTTTTCATTTGAAAATACAGAAGGTACGCTGGCTGGATTTTGGACACCGGATTACGCGCAAGGTATTGGTGTAGCTGGTTTCCACTTGCATTACATTGATGATGAAAGAAATGGTGGCGGACATGTTTTCGATTATGTTGTAGAAAACTGTACGATCCAAATTTGCCAAAAATCTCATATGCATTTAGCACTTCCGGAAACAGCTGATTTTATGGCAGCTGAATTATCGAGAGAAAACTTAGAGAATGATATTGCGACTGCGGAAGGTGTGGAGTAAAAGGAATCGAAATCATGTATTCTCTATATAAGAAACGAAGTCTTGTTCAGGCTTCGTTTTTTTTTATTGATGCGCAATCTTCTCGTGAAATTCCCCTGTACCGCCTCATTATGTTTCATTTGTAAAATGAAAACTCAATTTTGAAGCAAAAGAAATATAAATTTCTCCCCAAACATATACATCAAAAGGATAGGGGGGGATATGATGGAAAACTCGATTACTATTAGTTTATGTATGATTGTAAAAGATGAGGAACAAACTATATCGCAATGTTTAGAATCGGTCAAAAGTGTTGTGGATGAAATTGTTATTGTAGATACAGGTTCAACAGATGCTACAAAAGAAATTGTGAAGAAGTATGACGCGAAAGTTTATGATTTTCAATGGATTGAAGATTTTTCAGCGGCACGAAATTTTGCGTTTTCTAAAGCTACAAAAGAATACATTCTTTGGCTAGACGCAGATGACATAATAGATACGGAAGATATAAAGAAATTGTTGCAGTTAAAAAGTACGTTAGATCGTAGTACGGATGCAGTATCTATGAAATATTATTTAACTTTTGATATAGAAGGAAATCCAACACATTCTTTAAGGCGATATCGATTAGTCAACAGAAGTAAAAATTTTCAATGGCATGGATTTGTTCATGAATATTTAGAGGTGTATGGAAATCTTATAAATAGTGATGTAGGGGTAAGTCATAAAAAAATGAAAGCATATACTAATCGTAATTTAAAAATATATGAAAAACATCTTGAGAGTGGAAAAGAATTTAGTCCCCGTGATGTGTACTATTATGCAAATGAATGTAAGGATCACAGATTATTTGATAAGGCTGTTAAGGGGTATTCTAAATTTTTAGATGAAGAAAAGGGTTGGGTGGAAGATAACATTCAAGCTTGTTTAAAAAGAGCCGAATGTTATTTGGAATTGGGGGACTTAAAAAACTCTATACAGTCTTGTTTGCAATCATTTACGTATGACACGCCTAGAGGAGAACTTTGTTGCCATTTAGGACGTGTATTTTTGCAACAAGGGGAATATTTCAAAGCGATATATTGGTACCATGCAGCAATTGACGGGCCACGCCCAAAGGATTCTCCATTTGTCCGAGAAGAGTGTCATACATGGTTGCCGCATATTCAACTATGTATTTGTTATGATCGAGTAAAAGAACATGAAAAGGCAATTTATCATAACGAACAAGCTGCGCAGTTCATACCTAATAATCCAAGCATTGAATATAATAGAAAATACTTTGATAGTTTATCAAAAAAATAGTATTTAATAATACTAGATAATCATTTTGGCTGCTGAGAGGAGTTTGATTCATGCTCACAAGTATAATTATATTGACTCATAATCAATTACAGTATACAAAAGAATGCATCCAAAGTATTAGAACTTATACAGTGGAACAAGAGTATGAGTTAATAGTTGTGGACAATGCGTCAACAGATGGTACTGTAGAATGGTTACAAAAACAATCGGATATTATGCTAGTGGAAAATGCGGAGAATATGGGTTTTCCAAAGGGATGCAATCAGGGAATTAAAGAGGCAAAAGGTGACAATATTCTATTATTGAATAATGATGTGGTCGTAACTGAAAATTGGCTAAGCAACTTAATTCGGTGTTTATATGAAAGTAAGGATGCTGGAGCGGTAGGGCCCGTAACTAATAATGCCGCTTACTATACTGCTATACAAACTTTTTATAAAGATATTGAAGGAATGCAGAAGTTTGCAACTTTATATAATCAAAGTGATAAAGATAAATGGGAAGAACGTATGAAATTAATCGGATTCTGTATGCTTATAAAAAAATCAGTGTTAGATGAAGTTGGATTATTAGATGAACGATTTACACCGGGGAATTATGAAGATGATGATTTGTCACTAAGAATGTTTGAAAAAGGATATAAATTGTATTTATGTAAAGATACATTTATTCATCACTACGGAAGTGTCTCATGGAAAGAAGATAGTGTTAAATTTTCTGTTTGTTTACATGCGAATAATATAAAATTGTATGAAAAATGGGGATTTTATGGTGAAAGTTTATACATTTATTATGATTTACTAGCGATTTTAGAGCGATTTGCACCTGATAAAGTAAATATTCTTCATATAGGAGCTGGATGTGGTGCCACTTTATTAAAAATGAAAGGGTGTTATCAGGCAGTTTCTTTATTCGGAGCAGAAAGTAATGAAAAAGCGGCAGCTCTTGCAAATAGGGTAGCGCCTACAACTTCTGCTGCGTATGACAAGTTACATGAGGTATTTACAGATGAAAAATTCCAGTACATCCTACTATCACATCCCATTGAGCCAGCGAAATTACCGCATGTCATACAATCTATGTCACAACTTTTAACGCCAACAGGAACTTTCATTATGTCGAAATTCAATTTGGAAAATTATTATGCATTAAAAAAATAATGCTTTTAAGATTTTCTCTTTGGAGATGAACTGTATTTGGCAATGTTGGAGAAACAAAACCGAAATCCGATCCCGGATTTCGGCTTTTCGACGTGTGATGAATTACGAAAAAAGAGCTACCCTATAAGTTGGTTTCACTTACTTATAGGATAGCTCTTTATTTTGAAACAAACGGATGCTTTTCATAATAAAACCGCCATGGGTAGTGAATGGCTTCTTCTGCGTAATCAATATTAATACGAGGGCCAGCTATTATGTTATGTGTGGATGATAAATGTTCTTCTTCCGGAACTAACTCAATATGTAATGTATCACTTTGTAATGATATCCCACGTTCTTCTAAAGTGATTCCGAGTGCGCGGCATAGTTTTCCAGGTCCATTTGTTAAGTTTTTATACTGCTTATTCGTAATATCGGTTTTGTTGTAGCGCGCTAGTTTCATGTCTTCGATTCCGTCTATAGGTTCAAGAGCACGAATAAGAATTCCTTGCGGGGTGCCGACTGGCGCTGTAATTACGTTAAAACAATGATACATACCGTAAATAAGATATACGTAAGCATGTCCGGGTGCACCGAACATTACTTCTGTTCGATTTGTTCGTCTGCCGCCGTAACTATGTGCGGCCTTATCATCTGGACCTTTGTATGCTTCTACTTCTACAATGATTCCGCTGCGTTTTATTCCATCTACAATATGAACAAGTTTATGTCCGAGTAACTTCTTTGCGACTTCTAACGTATCGCCTTCATAAAAAGAAGGTGGTGCCTGCATTGTACTATCTCCTTTGCTGGTTGTATATGTATATAGTAAACCAAATTTTGAGTAGTAATTCTAACTCGTTCTATTTGCTACATTTATTTCATAAATTATGGATAGAGTACAACAGCGAAGAGGGGGAGTGCGACATGATTTATCGCTTACTAGCTCTTAATATAGATGGGACACTACTATACAACAACGGAAAAATCGCAAAAGGGTTACGAGAAACAATTGAATTTGTGAAAAGAAAAGATGTATACGTTACATTATTTACGAGTCGTAATTTTCAATCCGCTCATAAAGTAGCAAAGGCGTTAAAATTAGATTCTATATTAGTGACACACGGTGGTGCTTTCGTTTCAGCAACGCTAGATAAACCGTACATTCAAAAGAGATTATCCGAAGAGAAAACGTTTAATATTGTGCAAGTGTTAGAGCACTTTGATTGTAACGTACGCATTTCTCATGAACGGTTTTCAATCGGAAATCGTGAGAGAAATACACCCAACTTAATTGCGCGTACTGTACTATCAAGCGCAGATCCGTTATTTTATCCAGTTCAATTTGTAGATTCGTTAGGTGATGCGCTTCGTGATCATCCGGTAGCGGCGCCAAAAATTGATGTTGTTTTCCATAGTAAAGGTGAAAAAGAAAGAGGGCTAACTACGCTAAGAAAAGCATTCCAAGATATACAGTATGTTGAGTGTGACCCGAAACGAATAGAAATCTTGCCGCAAAATGTATCAAAGTTACGCGGGTTACAATTGCTTGGAGAGCATTTAAATATTTCGCTAAATGAAATGGTTGCGATTGGGGATAGCATGGAAGATTTAGAGGTCATTGAAAACGTTGGGCTTGGGGTAGCGATGGGGAACGCGCCTGTAGAGTTAAAGCAAGCAGCTGACTGGATTACACGTTCGAATAGTGAAAATGGTGTAGAGTATATGATTAAAGAACATTTTCGTAAACAATTCCCGCTTCCGTTTTTGAAAAATCATAAAAATACACCGAAATGATGAAAGAAAAACGTAGCTTTTTGGCTACGTTTTTTTGTTGAACTTATTAAAATGAATGAAAGCATTTCAAAATGCGAATTGTGTATGAAATCTATACAATTCACTTGAATACTCTAGGGAAATGTTGTAAAGTGGATGATGTTGCCAAAGTAGTTACACCACATGAAATATTCTTCAGATTAATTTTATTGGGCTCCCGTACGTAAAAACATTTCCGCATGATAGTTTAGTTCATGTATTATTTCAAAAATGAATTGTAGTAATTTTATTAATTAGTTGTAGAATTTCTTTGTTTTATTTAAATGGATTATTTTAAGTTAATGTGAGTAAGACTTGGTACATATAAAATGTGCTTCTTTTTGTGGTTTTAGAAAGTTTAAAAGGGGGAATGAATTTCTTGAGGAAATCATTTAATCAAAAAGTAAAGAAAATAAGTAGTAGTTTAATAGTTGTATTACTAGTATGTATGAATTTTTTAATCCATTTACCATTTAAAGCAGAGGCGGCTACAACAGAATTAAAAGGTTTAGGTGACGTATCTTATTACAACGCAATCATTTTTGGAGATCATAGTGCAACGAGTGCGGATATTGAAGGTGCGATGGCTGTTCAAAAAAATATGAACGCATCAAGTTATACAGTCTTAGCGGCTGCAACTGGAGCGAACAACTTAGCTGGAGCAACATGGGTAGATGAAGGATATCCATCGTTATTATTAGGTGGTCAATTTACGAAAGCGGGAGCAGGACAAGTAATTATCCAAGATGGAACAGTGGCGATGACAAAAGACGGTGACCCAGAAGGCGCAATGAAAACATCATATGACCGTATCGCTTATAAAGAGCAAGCGGATATTGATGCTAAATTTAAAGAATTTAGAAAAGACGTTGATGGCGTAATTGGGGATGCGGACCAATTACACACTGATAAACCAAAACCGAATATGAGCTTTGGAATTGGTGAGGATGTAAAAAATCCTAATATTTATGTTTCTTCAGGGTTAACAGGAGAGAAAATGTTTGATGTAAAAGATGTTTTTCTTCCGAATGTAGATAACAAAGATTTTATTGTTATTTACTCAGATGCGGAAACAGTTAATTTTGCTAGTGGTGCAATTTTGTATGATACAAGAAATACTGGGATGGCAACAGACTTAATTAATACATCTCAAGCATATGATCCTAATTCATCTTTTACTGAGTTAGCTAGTAAGGTCATTTGGGTGTTCCCTAATGCTACAAAGATAACAACTAAAGGATATGGTGTAGTAGGTAGTGTGTTTGCGCCTAATGCTGTTGTAGAGACAAAAGGTGGTTCTATTAATGGACAAGCCTTTGTTGGAGGATTACACCAAAGAGATGGATTTGAGGTTCATAATTTTAAATTTAACTGGCCGAAGTGGAAAAAGCCGGCAGCTGAAAAAGGGAATTTACAAATTAAAAAAGTTGATGAAAGCGATGGAAACATTGTTTTAAAAGACGCAAAATTTGATGTTATAGACAAAGAGAATAATGTTGTGGCTACTGTTACAACAAACGAAGAGGGTATTGCGGAAGTTAAAGATTTACCACTTGGTGACTATTTTGTAAAAGAAATTAGTGCACCAGAAGGATATATAAAAGTTGATACACCAGTAAAAGTAACAATTGATAATACAAAAGTAATTGAAATTGTTATGAAGAATACGAAAAAGGTAGAGAATGGTCAATTTAAAATATTGAAGAAAGATAGTGAATCTGGTCAACTTCTACCAGGTGCAAAGTTTGATGTTATAGATAAAGATGGGAACGTTGTCGAAACAATGATTACAGATGGTAAAGGTGAAGCTTTATCAAAACAACTTCCAGTTGGAACATATACATTAAAAGAAGTTGAAGCACCAAAGGGTTATGAACTATCATCTAGTTTAGTTCATGTTGATGTAGCTGCTAATAAAACAGTGACTGTAGATGTGTTGAATAAAAAGATCGTTGAAAAAGCTACAGGTCAATTTGAAATCGTAAAAGTAGATGCAAATGATAAAGAGAAATTATTATCCGATGCAGAATTTGAAGTGTACAAAGGTGGTAAAAAGGTAGATACGTTACGAACAGATAAAACAGGTAAAGTAATATCTACGAAATTAGAACCAGGAAAGTACACATTAAAAGAAACGAAAGCACCACAAGGATATAAGTTGTTAAAAGAAGAAATTGAAGTCGTTGTGGAAGCGAACAAAGTAGTACAAGTACAAGTAGAAAACGCAAAAGAGCT
>Ga0213824_1000719_pt1 | contig 22834 bp, 16 predicted proteins | sample MC6MC0906MG_FD_179892 | JGI IMG/M metagenome (GOLD analysis project Ga0213824, IMG submission 179892) | Enriched soil aggregate microbial communities from Iowa State University, Ames, United States - MC6-MC0906-MG | ecosystem: Environmental > Terrestrial > Soil > Unclassified | place: USA: Iowa...
ACGACAATCGCGCCCTTGTGCTCCAGGGCACTGGTCAGGGCGAAGATATTGCGTACATCGTCATCCACCAGCAGGATCTTGCGGCCCTCGAACACCTTGTCGCGGCTGCGGGCAGTCCTGAGCATTGTCTGGCGTTCATGGGACAACTGCGATTCGACTTTGTGCAGAAAGAGTGTCACCTCGTCCAGCAGGCGCTCGGGGGAACGCGCGCCCTTGATGATGATCGAGCGCGAATACTTGCGCAGTTCGGCCTCTTCATCGCGGGTCAGGTTGCGCCCGGTGTAGACGATCACCGGCGGGAACGAGCAGATATCTTCGGTGGCCATGCGCTTGAGCAACTCGTTGCCCAGCATGTCCGGCAGCTTGAGGTCGATGATCATGCAGTCATAGACGTTGGTGCGCAGCAGCTCCAGGGCGGCCTGGGCGTAGCCGACATCGGTGATCTCGATGTCATCGTCGCCGATCAGGCGGGCAATGCTGTCGCGCTGAAGGTCATCGTCCTCTACCAGCAGCACGCGCTTGACCTTCTGGGTCAGCTTGGCCTCAAGGCGCGCAAACACGTCCTTGAGCTCTTCGCGCGTCGTCGGTTTTACCGCGTAGCCGATGGCGCCCATGTGCATGGCGGCTTCGACGCGGTCTTCCACGGAAATCACGTGCACCGGGATATGGCGCGTGTTGGCGTGCTCCTTGAGGCGTTGCAGGACAGTGAGCCCGGAATGGTCCGGCAGGCGCATGTCCAGCAGGATCGCATCGGGAATGTACTCCTCGGCCAGGCTGTAGCCCTCGTCCGCGCCGTGGGCCACCAGGCACTGGTAACCCAACTCATGGGCCAGGTCGAACAGGATGCGGGCAAAGTTCGGTTCGTCCTCCACCACCAGGATGCAGCGGGTGGTGAACGGCGCCTTGTCGCGGTCATCGGCGAAGCGCGGGATCTGCTTGGTGTCGGCCACCGGCAGCGGCGAAATTGCGATGGGCGTGGGTGCGGGTGCGGTAATCACCTGGCGCGGCGGCTCGATTGGCGCGGCATCTTCCTCGCGCTCGACATACTGCTCCGGCAACACCAGGGTGAAGGTGCTGCCTTTGCCGGGCTCACTGGTCACGCTGATATAGCCGCCAAGCAACGCGGCCAGGTCGCGGGAAATCGACAGGCCCAGGCCCGTGCCGCCGTAACGGCGGTTGGTGGTGCCATCGGCCTGGCGGAACGCCTCGAAGATGCTTTCCTGCTGGTCCGGGGCAATCCCGATGCCCGAATCGCGCACGGTAAAGGCGATGCCTTCCCCAGGCGCGCGGGACACCGACAGGCTGACCTCGCCTTGCTCGGTGAACTTGATCGCGTTGGAGAGCAGGTTCTTGAGGATCTGCTCCAGGCGCTGGCGGTCGGTGAACAGCATGATCGGTGCATCGGCCTGCACCTGTACCTGGAACCCCAGCTTACGGTCGGCGGCCAACGGCTCGAACATCCCGCGCAGGCCATCGACCAGGCGTGTGACGCTTGAGTTTTCCGGGCGCACTTCCAGCTTGCCGGCTTCCACCTTGGAAATATCCAGGATGTCGTTGATCAGGTTGAGCAGGTCATTGCCCGCCGAATAGATCGATTCGGCAAACTTGACCTGTTCGGCGCTGAGGTTTTCCTGGGGGTTTTCCGCCAGCAACTTGGCCAGGATCAACGAACTGTTCAGCGGCGTGCGCAGTTCGTGGGACATATTGGCGAGGAATTCGGACTTGTACTTGCTGGAGCGCTGCAATTCATCGGCGCGATCTTCCAGCTCCAGCTGGGCCTGGTTGAGCTCGACGTTCTTGCGGTCCATGGCGTCGCGCTGTTCGGCAAGGGTCTGGGTCTGTTCGGCCAGTTGCTCGTTGGTCTGCTCCAGCTCTGCCTGCTGGGTTTCCAGGTGAGCCTGGGACTCCTTGAGAATGCGCGACTGTTCTTCGAGTTCTTCGTTGGCGGTCTTGAGTTCTTCCTGCTGTACCTGCAGTTCTTCGTTCAGCTGCTGGGTTTCGGCCAGCACTTCCTGCAGGCGTTGGCGATAACGGGCGGCCTCGATGGAGGTGCCGATATTGCCGGCGATCAGCTCCAGCAGTTCGACGTCGCGCTCCTCCAGCGGGCGCAAAAAGCCCAGTTCGATCACACCGTTGACACGGTCGTCATCGCTGGTGGGAACCACGAGCACGCTACGGGTCGTGCCTTCGCCCAGGCCGGAGCTGACCTTGAAGTAGTCCACCGGCACGTCGTCCAGGCGAATCAGGCGATCGAGCTGGGCGGCCTGCCCAACGATGCCCTCATCGCCGTAGATCGACTGCTCCAGCTGTTCCTGCTCGCGGGAGAAGCCATAGGTGGCCACACGCTTGAGGCCGCCATGCTCTTCACGGACATACAGCGCCGCCACCGCCGAGCCCATGTATTGGGCAAAGAACTGCAGGATATTGCGTCCGAGCATGTTCAGAGTGAGTTGACCGAGCACCTGTTCGGCCAGTTCGGTCTGGCCGTTACGCAGCCAGGCCTGCCGCTCCAGACGCTGCGCGATCTTCTGTTGTGACGCGAGGTTTGCGCTGTAACTTTCTGAAAGAGAAAGCAAGTTTTTTCTACCCATGTAGGCCAGGATCCCGCTCAGGCCGAGAACGAACAACAGATAGAGGGTGACGCTGATCACCGTGGTGCGCGTGACCTGTTCATTGCGAGTGATCCGGAACTGCTGCTCCATCGCCACCGCGTCTTCGTATTCCTTGCGAATTTCGTCGGTCAGGCGCTTGCCCCGGCCGGACTTGACGGCGTTGCGGTAGTCACCGCTTTCGCGCTGCAGGTCGATCATCGACTGGGCGTATTTGTTCCATTCGGCTTGCAGGGCTTCCAGGCGTTTCAGGCGGTCCACCTGTTGCGGGTTGTCCGCCACCAGTTCCTGCAGGTTACGCAGGTCGGCAATGATGCGCGGCTTGGCCACTTCGTACGGGTCGAGGAAGTGCTCGTCCCCGGTGATCAGGAAGCCACGCATGCCGGTTTCAAGATCGACGGTCAGCTTGGACGACTCGTTGAGGTTGTTGATGACCCGGTCAGTGTGCTCCACCCACTGGATCACCGAGAGCAAATAGGTGATCAGACAGACGAAAAACACCGCGCTGAGCACGCCCACACCCAGGGGCAATGCCACGTTTCGGCTGAGCAGTGTACGAAAGCTCTTTTCATCGACGGACGACGCGGGAGTCATGGGCATGCCTTGGCCAAATAGGGAAAAACCGGGAGTTTGCCCCAAAGTGCCGGTAGAGGGCTACGTTTCTGACGCGTATTGAGGTTTAAACACATTCACATTCCAAACTTGCCACCGCCGATGCCCGACATTTATGGAACCAATGCCGGGGGAACACCTGGGTGCGCTCCCGACACTCAATGGAGGTCTGAAGCAGGTCCAGGGAGGACCAACCACCAAAGGTAATGAAGATGGCATCCTCATTGAGCCTCCAGCCACGCCCCCAGGTTATAGATCACTCCATCGCATCGACGCCTGCTCAGTCGCAGGCCACCCCCGGTAACACCCTGTCCATACACCGCGACCCAACTTCCACACCTGCACGACGCTCCTCGGATGAATCGCAGCCTCTTTCACTCCAAGCACGCGCACAGGCAAACGCACGGAACTGGAAAAACCTCGCGCACCAGCTCACCGAGGCGACGAAGAGCCTGGGAGAGGACGCGACTCCAGCAGCCGTGTTGTCACATTTGAAAACCACTCAAACAATCATTGATCCACACTCGACCTTTCACGCGTCCGGCGCGCCGGGCAGCGACTCCACTGTCAGCCTGGAAAGCTTTATCAAGCATCACGATTTACCTATCCCTGAAACCCGAGCTGACCTGGTTCACTTGGCAGATGCCGCTAACGCTCGGGCCCTGGAACCGCTGCTGGGTGATCTCGGTGGGGGCTTATCCTGGCCCCTTCCCCTGACCCAGGAACAACGGCACAAGATACGAGTCATCGTCGAGTCCAGCATCCTGCGCGGCAATATCCGGACCGAGCCCGCCTTACTCCGGGCGGAGCTGGCCAAAGGGGCGCTGGGTGCGCTTATCAAGGCCAGCGCTCTTTCGGAGGTCGAACTGCAAGACCCGGCCAGGGCGCTGGACACCCTGCTCAAGTCCCCCATGGCCCAGAAGATAGGGCAAGGGGTCCAGGACGGGCTGAATGGTATCGCCACGCCAACCAGCATCAGCGATTACGTATTGGCCGCCCTTCACATCGGTCTCGATCGTGAGTCCGTCGTGTTGCCTGTGAGAAATTCAATCGCCGGCTTTGACTTGGGCCATCAAGACTATTGGGGCCTGCCACCGTCAGCCATCGTCCAGGGCCTCAGTAAACATCTGGTGACTAAAGGCAGGGCCACGCCGGCCACGGCCAAGCTGGCCACCCACCTGTTGCTGTCACGCACAGCCCCCCAGTTCCTGGTCAAGGATATTCCCGACTCGCTGGTGAACGGCAGCCAGGCCTGGGTGAGTTTCTGCCTTGCGGTGGCCAAGGTCGAAGCGAGTGCGCCGGGGACCGCATCGCAGATGAGCTACGGCCAGGTCATGAGTGCCGCACAAGCCTTGAATGGTCCTGCGGAACACGCCATCACGCCGTTGTTACTGGATTGGGGCGTGTCCAACGGTCTGGTCGAAAAGAAGGACGATGCCCTCTACACCCCTGAGGAAGTGGACAGCATCCGGACCGCGTTCAATGAGCAGTTAAGCGCCAGAATCAAGGCCTCCCAATTAATCACTGCCGAGATTCCTAGTAGAAAAGCCATCGCCCTGGAAAAACTCAAGGAGCATTTTGGTGAGCGCACGGACTTTGAGTCGAAAAGTCTCTCAACCGTCACCGATGACAAAGCCAAGCAACTGGATGGCAAGCACTCGATGCTGGACATGGCCATGATGGGCATCAACGTCAACTGGAAAACCGACGACCCTGACCTTCCGATCGATGTGATCAATCAGCAACCCCGGCTCAACGTCAATGGGATATTTCTAGAGCAATACGAATCGGCGATCAAATCACTCGAAGAAGGCATTCAGACCCAGGTAAAACACATGATTTCCGAGCTGCCACTGGAAGATCGGGAAAACCTGGAGTTCGGTAAAATCGAATTATTTCAATACAACCAATACAAGATTGGCAGGGGTTTCATAAACCCGGCCACCTTCCAATCCAGGCTCAATGAATTGCTGGTAAGAACCGAAAGGCAGGTTGACGGAGAAACCCAGGTCAATGTTTATGAGATCGATGTCCGGAACAAACGCATCGTCAAGCGACAGAGTGAGGCAGCCATCACGCGGGGTGGATGGCGGGACGCGAATATATCGACCAAAGTAGAAAAGTTCGCCCCTGAGCACCAGGACCGGCTCGAGCGAGAACAGCCGCCAGAAGACCCTTCTCGTCCCCCATCGAGTTTCACCTCTACCCGAACACACGACCTGGCAGGCGCTTTTTTTGAGCACCTTGGTATCGGGAACCAATGGCAGCAAGCCAGGGGAAGCACGACACTCGATCAGCAGAAAGAAAGTGATGAGCGACTCAAGCAGTTTTCTCTCAACTTGATTCCCTTGAGATCGGCCATTGTCAACTTTCGTGACGGTGACTATGAAGCCGGGCTTTTCGACCTCGGCCTGGATGCTCTCGGGCTGCTGACCATGGGTTACGGTGCTGCCGCAAAGCTCGCCAAGGTGGCTGCATCCTCGGCGTCCGCTACCGTAAAGGCATTGCAGGCGGGTCGCGTCATCGGCAGTAGCCTTATCAGCTCGCTCAACCCGTTGAGCGGAGTGAGGGGCGCGGCGACGGGAGCCGCCAAGCTGGCCACGCGCGGCGCAAAATTTCTCGGCGATTCCGGGCAGGTACTGATCAACAAGGTGCGTGGCGCATCGGGAAGCTATGACCTGTTGAAGGCCGCAAACAAGGAATACGGCACCGCAACCATCGGATCGTTCAAGGCTGCCGAGGGTAATATCGACGGGATCGCCGTACACCGGGACGGGAACTGGTATGCCTACGACGCGGTCAAGCAGCAACCCTTTGGCGCCCCCTTGCAAGACTTCACCCCCATTCATGGCAGGGTGACAACTATCAACGATGCTACCCCTCTGAACGGGCCTCATCATGAGGGGTTCAAGCAAAACCTGGAACGGGCGCAACAGCCGCAGAATCGTTCCGACTTTAATCGCGGCTACGACCATGGGGAAGTGACAAAACTTCGTAATTACCATTCCAATATTAGCGGCAGAGGTCTCATCCAGCTGATTTCCGACCCAAGCCTGACAGCGGAGGAGATTGGCATACTCGCTAAGCAAATAAAATTAAAGGCAATTGAGGAAGCCAAGTACGCCTCTCAACTGCTTAATGCCGACGTCAAGGCTCCGGGTGTGCAGTTGACTCCTGCCTCACAGCATTACTACCTCGCCCATGTCGACCCCGCGTCACGCGGCGAATGCGCCGCAATGGCAAATACGATGGCCATGGCTATCGAGCAAGGAAAGGAGGATCTATTCCTGACGAATCTTTACCGCGCAGCGGCCTCTCCGCTGACGCAGCAATCGCAAAAATTCATCAAGACGCTGAGGTCTTTCCAGGACGTCGTTGGTAATAAGATAAGTTATCACTTAGATCAACCCTTCAAGAAATTGAATGTCGCACAGATCATTGAAGATCTCACCAACTCCCCTACATCGAAGACACTCAGAATCGGTGAAAAAGACCATGGATTAATTGCCGGCATCAGGGTCAAGGATGGGACTACGGATTGGTTTTTCTACGACCCAAACGCGGGATTGGTAAAGTTTCAAACATTGCAATCCATGCAAGAGGGATTGGATAAAGTGTTAAGTAGCGGATTGAGTGCCCCAACACGAAATCCCTATGGCACAAAACGCGGGACGATCGAGTACAACGTCAGTGAGTTCCATTCTCTCGACGTGGTTTACGACAAGGTTGACGACTTGGCCGTAGCGAATCTGGTCTTTACGCCGCTATGAAGTACGGTTTCGGGCATTGAGTCCGCTGAGCCTCCTCGCCTCGTTTGAAGGCGTGAGGCTCAGGTGCGCGGCCAACACTGATGGGCCCCGTGCTCAACCAGACAAAAAATGCCCCTGCTTCTCTTTCCCAAACGGGACATTCTGGCCCGTTGCCGTCACAATACTCGCCTGCTGTGGGAACTTGCCGAGATTGACGCGACTCATTAGAGAATGGTCTTTCAACCGCTAAAGACCTGCACCTCCATTTTTTCGGGAACCCTCATTATGTCCGCAGCCCCCTCCACCCTCCTTGTCGTCGAAGACGATGCCATCGTGCGCATGCTGATCGTTGATGTGCTCGAAGAGCTGGAGTTCCTGGTGCTTGAAGCTGCCGACGCTGAAGAAGCCTTGAAGATTGTCGAAAATGCCGCGCAGCACATCGACCTGATGATGACCGACGTCGGGCTGCCGGATATGGACGGTAAGCAATTGGCAGCCAAGGTGCGTGAAGTGCGGCCCACCCTGCCGATCCTGTTTGCCAGCGGCTATGCCGAGAACATCGATGTACCTGCCGGCATGCAGGTGATCGCCAAGCCATTCTCCATCGATCAATTGCGCGACAAAGTCAAATCGATGCTGCCTGCCGCCTGACCCCCCCTCTTTTACACAGTGCCGCCCATCGAGGCGGCTATTTGTGCGCCTTTACCCACAGGTTCAAGCCGCCATACGGATCGGCATTGATGAGTTCGCATAATTCGCAGGGATTAACGTGACGTTCGGGAAATAAAACAGGAAACTCATCGCCTTTATTCCCCGTCAGTCAAACGCACTTTGGAAGGACGCGACAACATGATTGGAAAACCGACGCGCCTGCTGTTGGCGAGCCTCTCGATACTCATGAGTACCGGCGCCTGGGCCGACTTTACCGCCACCCCCAGCGAAGCGCGGGCCATTGCCAAGGAAGCCTACCTGTATGGCTACCCGGTGGTGGAAATGTACAAGACGCTCTACACCCAGGCCGTCGACAAGGGCGGTGCCAACTTCAAGGCACCGTTCAACCACATCGGCAACACTGCCCAGATCGTCACCCCCAAGGACACCGCCTTCGCCACCCCGAACCTGGACACGCCCTACTCCTTCATCTGGCTGGACCTGCGCAGCGAGCCCCAGGTCCTGACACTGCCCAGGATCGAAGACAACCGTTATTACTCGGTGCAGTTGATCGATCTCTACACACAGAACATCGCCTATCTGGGCACCCGCAGCACCGGCAACAATGGCGGCCACTACATGATCGCCGGCCCTGACTGGAAAGGTCAGCAGCCGGTCAACGTGGACCGCGTGGTCTACAGCGAAAGCAACATCGCCTACGCTCTCTACCGTACGCAGTTGTTCGACGAGAAGGACCTGAACAAGGTCAAGCAGGTCCAGAACGGCTACAAGGTGCAGTCACTGAGCAGCTACGTGAAGCAAGCTGCGCCGGCCAAGGCTCCAAAAGTGGAGTGGCCCAAGCCCATGGCGACCATGACCGAAGGCCCGCAGCTGTTTCGCTACCTGAACTTCATGCTGGCCTTCGCCGCGCCCCAGGACAGCGAGAAAGACCTGCTGGCGCGCTTCGCCAAGATCGGTATCGCCCCAGGCGCGCCCTTCAAGGTCAAGGCGTTGACCGCTGAACAGCGCAAGGCCCTGGAAGACGGTATCTCCGATGCCCGCGCCGAGTTTGCCGCGTTCAAAAAGGACAAGATCGACACGCATCAGGTCTCCAGTGCCGATTTGTACGGCAGCCGCGACCACCTGAACAACAACTACCTGTACCGCTACGCCGGTGCGGACATGGGGATTTTCGGTAACTCCGGCGATGAGGTCGCGTACCTGAGCTACGTCATCGACAGCGAGGGCAAGCCTGCCAACGGCGCACGCCACAGCTACACCGTGCACTTCGCCAAGGACCAGTTGCCACCGGCCGATGCGTTCTGGTCGCTGACCATGTATGACGCCAAGACCAAGCAGCTGGTGCCCAACCACAAGAAACGCTACCTGATCAACTCGCACATGCTGTCCGGCCTCAAGCGCGACGCCGATGGCGGCCTGACCCTGGCCCTGCAGCACCACGAGCCGCCAAAAGCCGAGCAGAGCAACTGGTTGCCGGCCCCACCCGGTCCGTTCTACGCAATCCTGCGGATTTACCTGCCCACGCCTGAGGTGGGTAACGGCCAGTGGAAGCTGCCACCGTTGACGCCGCTTAAGTAACACCACGTGCCCGGTCGCCGCAGGGCTGGACCGGGCCAGTCCTACCGCGAGCCCTGCCCCCTACTACCGCTGGTTTATCAACCCGTAAAACAGGTAATGTGCGCGCGATTGCCTACGGAGTTGCACTGCACATGACTTGCTGGAATGTCCTCGGCCTGGCCCCGGATGCCGATAGCCGCGCGATCAAGCGCCAATACGCCGCCCTGCTGAAGAAAACCCGGCCGGATGATGACCCCGAGGGTTTCCAGCGCCTGCGCGAAGCCTATGAGGCCGCACTGGCGTGGAGCCAGAGCCTGCAGGAAGTCGACGAAGTGGTCATCGACATCCGGGGCGACAGCCTTGCCGACCACTACCAGGCGGCCATGGCCCATGGCAATGCGCTGCACTTTGAAATCCAGCTGTTGTTGCGCGACATCGAGGGGCATCTCAACCCCGAAGACACCCGCTGGGCGTTTGAAACCTTTAACTGGCTGACGGCCTGGCAGCGTCTGGAGTTGCCCGGCGAGCTGATCGAAAGACTCGAGCGCAAGCACCGCAGCGCCTTGCAGCAGCCATTGCGCCAGGCCCTTGAGCAAAAGGACGAGGCTGCGTTCCTGGCTGCCTATGCCGCGCGCTCCGAGCATCCCTGGGTGAACAATCATCCCCATGCCGAGTGGTTCAACCAATGGCTGGCCCGCCTGCTAGCGCAGAGTCACTACTGGTCGAGCGCGGTGTTCGACGCGGTGTGCGCCGGCCAGCACTGGCATGGCGGCGCCGGTCATGACTGCCCGGCGGGGGATTGGGCGCGGCTGTTGCAACGCCAGCAAGGCCCGGTCTTCATGGCACGCCAACGGGCACTGGCCACCGAAGCGCCCAACAGCCCGCAACAACGTGCCGCCCGGCTGCTATTGGCTCCGATGAGCCTGGGGCAGCGCCGTGCCTTCGCCCAACGCTTCGATGAACATGACTGGAAAGCCTGCCAGGCACTCAGCGCAGATATCTACGCCGACCATGTGGCCGAAGCCGAAGCGATGCCCGGCGGTACCGTGTATTTCTGGCAAGGGTGGGACACGGCCATGGACACCTGGCCCTGGATTGTCGCACTGGTGTTGAGCTGCCTGGTGGGCGTGCTGGTGAATGCCGAGCCCCTGGCCGGCAATGTGCTGCCGACCTTGGGCTACGGCCTGCTGTGGTCATTGGGCGCCGTGATAGGTGCCGGATTGGCTTGGCAGGTCTGGCGCCCGCTGGCTCATCAGTACCGCGTGCTCGATGAACGACTCAGTGAGCGCCTGCCGCGCTGGTTCAGCCCTACTCACCTGCCGTTGTTGCCGATACGGGACCTGCTGCCAGGGCTGGTCCTTGCCGCAGCGCTGGGTTACGCGTTCGGCCCGTTTGCCAGCCTGGCGCTGGTCGCGACCCTGGCGGTTATCGGCGTCATCAAGCGGCCCTTCATGAACAGCCACACCCCCTGGACCGCCCGCCACCCACGCTCGACGGCCCTGGGCATGGTGCTGTTGGTCACCAGTGGGATTGTGCTGTACGCCGGCTTGACGGTGCTCGACAACCAGCAACACGTAACCCGTAACCAGGGCCTGCAACAGTGGCCCGAACGCCTGTGCAGCCGCATGCCTCGCACCGCCCCCGACTGTCAGGCGCCCGCCACCCATGCACAGTGGTATGGCCAGGAGGCCGCGCAATGAATCCGAAATGGTTGTTACCCATCAGCCTGGTATTGGGCCTGGGATTGCTCGGTGTGGCCGGCGCCACCAAACCCCTGCAGCGCGTGCAATTATGGCTCGACCAACGGGACAGCCCTTCCACCGCAACGGCCAGCGCACTGGCGCCGATCATTGACTGCGTGAACCGCATTGATCGCGATACGCGCCTGGCGTACTACCGTATGCGTTCGACACAGCCCGAAGCACCCACCCAGGATAAATTTGGCGACCGTGATGAGCCTGAACCGCGCCTTATCCAAGCGGCGGTCTGTTCGCAGTTGTACACACTCAAACTGGAGCGCCAGCAGCCCGGAAGCCACCTCGGTACTCTCGCCACGGTGTATGCCGACAAGCTGAATAAATTCACCTCGCTGGCGGACATGGTTGACCCGATACAAACCGAAGGTATGCCGTCGAACATGCGCCAGTTTGTGGCGCAGGCCATGAACAAGAGTCTGGAAGGGAAACTGGCTCAGCGGGGCGAAGAATACCTGAGGGCATCCACCGAGTTACGCACCCAGTTGGAAAACGAAGACATCCATCTGCGTCCGGTACAACTGGCGCGAATCGAATCGCGCTTCGGCCGGGACCTGCATTGGCACCTGCTCAACCATATGATCGCGGCTCGCCAGGCGATGAACCAGATTGACCAGGGTGTACGCGACGCCAGCCTGACGCCCCAGCAACTGCTCAGTTTGACCGAGACGCTGCAACAGGCCAGCGATGCCAGCAAGGCCTTCCTGGTTAAAATGCCGCGCAGCAAACGGGAGGATGAGGCTACTCACCTCTGGTATGCCACCCGCTCGTCAGCCGACGCGTACCTCCAGGCGTTGCGTACCCTGCATCGGGACTGGCGGGAACACGTCTCGCCGCAGCAACTGAGTGATGACTACTACCTCATCACCCGTCGCTACGACGCCCTGCTCAGCTACTACAACAAACCCGCCAGGAATGCGTTCTAGTCCCTAGTGTTTTTTCAGCTTCACATACGACTGATGCAGGTCCGACGCCCAGCCATCGATCACGCCTTTCACGTCATCGGCCTTCATCACCTGCGAGTCGTTGGACAGCGGCTTGCCCGTGCCCTTGCGCACCACTTGGGCGAGCACCTTGCCACTGGCACCATCGAGGAACTGCGCCTCGGTGCCCAGGGTGGTTTCCTGGTCGCGGATGCCGGTACCGGTACTCACCGCTGCCGCCACCAGGGCCACGGGCACGAATTCATAGGGTTTGAGGCCTTCGGTCTTGCTGCTGACGGCGGTGATCGCCGCACGTACCACCATCACACCGGGGCCGGGCCCGTTGGCCAGGGGCAGTGATTTGCCCAGCTCACGCTTGAGTGCCTGGTTGAAGTAGGTGTTGATGCCATTGAGGGTGCTGTCGGGGATTTTCGTGGTGGCCTGGGGCTTGGGGTAGAACTGCGTCGGTTCGATATACACCGCGGTATAGCGGTTCAGGTCGAGTTGGGGGTCTACCCAGCGCATCACCTCGACCCCCGAAGGCGACTTGGCTTCCTTGAGTTGGCTGTAATCGGACAGAAAGCCTGAGTACTCGTCCGGTTGGGTGATCTTGCTGGCGCAGCCGGCCATTGCGATGGAAGCCACACACAGCGTACTGATCATTAGCCTTAGTTTCATCATTGAACTCCCTGGCGATCATCATCGAAACATGGAGCTGTAGGTATAGCCAATCCTGGGCAAAAAATGCGTATTTCCACCCAGTGTTTGACACACCGATGTCCCCCATCGACGTTGCGCGAAGCGGGAGCCCCTCAGCCGCGTTCGCGCGGGATCAGGCTCTGCAACTGCGTAGCCAGGAAGTTGGCGTCGAAGCTGAAGGTGTCCGGGTCTTTGAGGCCGTTGGTTTTCTTCCACAGCCAGTCGTTTTTGTCGGCCGGCAGCACCAGCGACACGCTGCCGTGGCGGGCAGCGGTCAAGCCCATCACCGAGAGCGAGATCACGCCGCCCACGCCCATGACTTCAGGCACGAACTCCACGGTCTTGCCGGTGATCTGCACCAGCAGCTTTTCGGTCTTGAAGGTCGAGGTTTCCACCGGCACGCCCGGCCCGCTGGCGACATAGGCTTCACGGTGCACCTCCAGCAGGCCGACAGTCTTGACCGGCTCCAGCCATTGCTCGATCTGCCCGAACAACGCGTCGAGCTTTTGCGCCCAACGGGCCGACTGCACATCGAACTGCTGCTTCTTGTGCGCTTCGCTATCGGCGTAATGACGAAGCATCTCGCCCAGTTGCTGTACATCGTCCATTGCGGATTTCCTTGGGTGTGCCACGTAACAAAGCCCGATCATGGCAGAAGCGGCCGCTCGGCGTATGACTAAACACCAGCCTGAGGCACGGGTCGTCGTTTACAGCTGGATGAACTCCCGGCCTCAACGTGACGGCAATGGACGGTGCGGTTGACGTGCTAGCCCTGGGCTGCGGTTTCATGGGGTGGGTAATACGCCACGGCCGAACGGTGAACCGCGTGCTGACTGACGTAGGCGCCGTAGTCGATATGCAGTTCCCTCGATTTGGGAAGTTTGCTCTTATCAACCACGACTTCCATGGGCTGCTTCAAGCTGCCTTCTTCCAGGGTCAGGTAGATGGCAATGCCATGCCCCAGATGCGTGCGAAAGAAGAACACCACTTCCTGTCCCTTTTCTAGCCCACGAATCGCCGGCGCGGTGACTATGAGCTCTTTCTCGGTATCGGTAATCACCGCAGCAGGCAGTCCATCGAAGCTAATAAACTTGTATACATTTGGCATTAGGCAATCCTCATCATGTTAATGGACCAAGCCGCCAAGGCGCAGGCCTGGCCTCTATTAACAAGGCCAAATTACTTGCCGTCTACTGTCAGAAGTAACAGGTTTATACGTGTCGTGACGGTGTCGTATTCTCCTCCGGGCAGATCTGCAATGCCGGTGTATCGAACGAAGGGTGTTCCGATAAAAGACGATGCCACTCCATTCGAAACCAAGGCGTGAATTGCCCTTGCGACTCTGAAAGTTGCGCTGATATTTCGGCTCGCGTCCACCACTTGATCTCGCTGACTTCTTCAGCTGCCGGGCAGACCACAGCGTCAGATTGCGCAACCAATACATGACAAAATTCGTGTTCCGCACCGATTGAACCAAAGTGCGCATGGTACTCAAAACTATATAAAAAACGGCAGGAGGCAGAGATGCCCAGTTCTTCACGCAGACGACGGGACGCCGCATCCAGAATAGCCTCTCCAGGTGCCGGATGACTGCAGCATGCATTCGACCAGAAACCTGGCCAGAGCATTTTACCTGCTGCACGGCGCTGCAGCAGGTGACGCCCGCGACTGTCAATCAGGTGCACTGAAAATGCGCGATGAAGCTTTCCCGTTCCCAAGTGTGCGATGCGTTTGTCACAAACACCGATCTGTACATCGTGTGCGTCAACTAACACTACCTCATTGGTCATTTTGTATTCCCTTCGATGTCATTACCCGCCCCCTCCCGCACACTGTTTCCAGTGTGCGGGTTTTATCCAAGTCGGGGGACTTGTCCCCAGGCGCTGACGAACGTCAAAGCTGTGTGGGTGAATCCTGGATCGGCACGCAGGCTGGCCATGGCCTCAAGGTCGTCTTGAGTGAGTAACTCAAGTTTCAGCAGCGCCGGCCCAGCCTGTGCGGTGGTTGCAGCCCAGAAGGTATCGGCGGGGCTGTTGTCACCGATTCGGCCTTCGAGGGTGCGATGCCCAACGTTGGAAAGTCCCCGATCACGTAATTGACCCGGGAGCGTATCGGCCCAGAGCATGTCGGAACCAATGGTCCGCTCCAGGAGGGTGACTCCGGCCTGGGCTACTTTTCGGAACACCGGGTTCGCCGTTCTCAAGCTCGGTTGCAGACTCACGTCCTCGATCACCAGCCAACCACCCGGGCGGACCCAGGTGGCGGCTCGTGTCAATATGTCTTCGCGTTCGCTGAGGTGACACAGAAGCGCCCGAGCATGCACCACGTCAAAGGAGGCGGCAGGAAAACTCTCGGTCGCCGCATTATGGGTGATCACCCTAATGCCCGGGATACCGGTAAGGAATCGGGTGTCGATATCAGTGGCGGTGACCGTCGCATCGGGATATCGCTTGCTCAGCCAGCCGGCGAGCGATCCAGCACCGGCGCCGAGATCGAGGATGGCAGGCTTGCGCGGAAGATCCAGTTGATCAAAAACCGCTTGGCTCAACGGGTCAAACGCACGTTCCAGGGTGCGTAGCCGTGCCAATTGGCCGGCGTGCTGATCAGCAAGATAACTGCGGGTGTAGCCCGGTTCCTCGGCGGAATCGATAGTGGTCAAAGTACGACCTCCAGTTGATCAGGGCAGCGATTGAGGAATCCACGTTCGGCAGGCTTGAACCCTGGAGCCCAGCGCACGTTAGGAAAGGCCTGTAGCAGCATGCGGGCGCTGATCGTGATCTCCATCCGCGCCAGCATCGATCCGAGGCAGAAGTGACGACCCGCGCCGAAGGCGAAATGACTGCTCGCCTGTTCGGTGCGCGACATATTGAAGGTGTCCGGGTCGGTGAATTGATCCGGATCACGGTTGGCCGAACCGATAAGACAAGCCAGGGTCGCGCCCGCAGGAATCGTTCCCGAGGGCAGTTGCAGCGACTCACGGGCCTCCCGGAGTACGAGTTGCAAAGGGGGGTTGCGTCGCAGGGTTTCGGTGAGCGCATTATCCATCAGGTCTGGATTAGCGATCACCGCCTCTTTGACGCCAGGCTCGTCCAACAGGTTGACGATGAGATTCGCCAGCGCACCGTGACTGGTCTCGCTACCCGCCGTCATCAGGATTGCGCAGTAAGACCGGACGAACGTCTCGGACAACGGCTGACCATCAATCTGCGCAGCCAGGAGTTGCGAGATCAAATCGTCTGAGGGTTCTGCACGGCGGGCGTCGATATGCGGCTGGATGAAGTCGTAGAAACTGTCTCGGTTGGATAACCCGCCGGTCAACAGTGCCGGATCCTGTCGATAATTGCCCATGTAAGCGAAGCCGATGGCACACCAACGCTTTAACCGCGCCACCTCCTCGCGGGTTTCAGCCGGGAGACCCAGCGCACGAGCCATCACCCGCACCGGCAGCGCTGCGGTGAAATCGGCGATGAGGTCCACCTGAGGTCGGCCGTGCATCTGCGCCAGAAGGTCTGCGGTCACCGAGGTGATGGATGCTTCAAGCGCTGTGAGGGCCTTGCTGCGGAACGAAGGGCTAAGCAGCGCTCGGTGCTGAGCGTGCTCGCACCCGTCCATCGTGACAATAGTGTGTCCCAGCAGCGGTCCGATCTGCCAACTGTAGTTGTTATTGCTCGCCCCAGGATGGGTCAATGCGGCTTTGACATCCACATGCCGACTGACCAGCCACACATCGGAGGGCTCGTCATAAACGATCGGTAACGTGGTACGTAAACGCTCATACAATGGGTATGGGTCGATTTCGAACAGCCGGGACTTAAGGGTCGGCGGGGTCAGTTTCAGGTCAACTTTCCGGTTGTCCTGCGCCGACGCGTCGGCGGTTTGCAGGTGATAGCGAGAAACGCTCTGGTGCCAGTCGCCTGCCGCCCGGACAACCTGACGCAGTCGGTCCGGGTCGGTCGCGGCGCACCGCCGCTGGTTTGCATGCTGGGTGGCGACCGCAGTGAATTGCGCAACCGCCGTGTTCACCATCTGATGGGCAGACTCAATCGCGGCAGGCCAGTCTGTGCCGGTGGTATCCGCCAGTATCGACACCAGGTTGAAGCGCTCACCGCACACAACATCCTTGGCAATCGAATGGATGTCGTTCGTCCAGGCGATGATATCGGCAGCGTGTTCACGCAGCGTGTTCCACCATTCGATGTCCGCTGGATTCTCGTACGGGTCGAGCGTTTCGGCCGCATCGATGAGATCAAAGAAGAACAGCGCCCCGAAAGAGTCCCGACGCAAAGGCAGGTACTCGGCCAACGTGAACGCTGTGTCGGTTTCCCGCCCTCGTACCAACGTCGCCTGCGCACGCAGATGTTGAATCAAATGTCCCACGAGCCTATGCCGCCAATGGCCGGTGCCCAAACACTTGGTCTGAGGCCACAGATCGTCGACCAGAACAACGAGCATCGGATCATCGAATCGGCTGGTTTCACTTGACGGATCAGCACCGCCGCTCTCGGTCAACGCCTGCACTGCGGTGATGAAACGATCCAGCGCACCGTTTTCCGCCCAGGGGCCGTCATCGATTCGATCATCGAGGGTGAGCGCCCACAGATACCAGCACACCAGAAGCTCGGCGTGGTCTGTGGGTGCCCTCCCACACAATGCAATTCCCAGGTCGAGCAACGCAGTAGTGCTCAATCGATGCGCACCGCGGCGTCCGATCAATCCGTACCGCTGGGCCCAGGCGAGAGCATGCGTGCGCAACCGTTCACTGTCGGAGCGCGGTGGCGGGCCGGCGAAAGGAAGCCGGATCTCGGGAATAACCAGCTGTGTCGTCGGTAAAGGACCGCCGTAGGGGGTGCCGGAAGCGCCTTCCTGGAGTTCCGCTGCCATGATGTGTCCTCTTGAATCAACTTCCAGTAAGAGATACTTGGCGGCTATTGCCAAGCCGCGTAGCCGGTGAAATCACCGGGAGCATTTTCCCAGCCGGCCCGATCTTGCTCGAAGTTCACATCTTGAGAAATGAGAATTGTCGGAGTTCGCCCCAGGAAAAACCCCCGCATAGTGGACAGGTGTATTGGTCCCTCATCCGTGCGGATTAGATACGTGCATTGACTCAAAATATACTGTCATTTCTTACAGGTATGGACGACGCAGCTCGGCATGTAAGCGGTGATTGGTAATCACCGCTTTTTGAACTGCTCTGGTGAATGGGTTGGCAACTGCGTATGACGAATCGGCTTTCGATGGGTAAGGTGAAGCAACTTTCCCTGTCAGGAGCATCGCATGCGCACCATCGGCCTTATCGGCGGCATGAGCTGGGAGTCCAGCGCCGAGTACTACCGCATCATCAACCAGCGCGTGCGCGACCAGCTCGGCCCGCTGCGCTCGGCCCAGGTGTTGATGTACAGCGTGGACTTCGGCCCGGTGGAACAGGCCCAGCACGCCGGGCGCTGGGATGACACCGCGCTGATCCTGGAAGACGCCGCGCGCCGTTTGCAGGCCGGCGGCGCCGAGTGTGTGGTGCTGTGTACCAACACCATGCATTTGGTGGCGCCGCGTATCGAGGCGGCGGTGTCGATCCCCTTCCTGCATATCGCCGATGCGGCCGCTGCGGCGGCGGTGGCAGCCGGCACCCTGACCGTCGGCTTGCTCGGCACCGCGTTCACCATGGAGCAGGATTTTCTCACGTCACGCCTGGCCGCCCAGGGCCTCACCGTGCTTGTGCCTGACGCGCAGGAGCGCCGCGCCGTGCACCGGATTATCTATGAGGAGTTGTGCGTCGGCGTGATCAGCGATGCATCACGCCAGGTTTACCTGCGGGTCATCGAGTCCCTGGCTGCACGGGGTGCCCAGGCGGTCATCCTCGGCTGCACGGAAATCAGCCTGCTGGTCAAGCCCGAACACAGCGACCTGCCGCTGCTGGACACCACCGAGCTGCATGCGCAGGCTGCGGTGGCGTTTGCGCTCGCGGATTAAGCCGACTGGCGCAGGCGCGCCATGCTCAGGGTGTCGACAAACACCCCATCGCGCAGGGCGTAGTCACGCAAGCGCCCTTCGACCTCGAAGCCGAACTTGCGGTACAGGTGGTGCGCGGCTTCGTTGTCGGCGTACACCGTGAGTTCCACCCGGTGCAGGTTCATCCAGTTGTCGGCCACGTCCAGCGCGGCCGTCAACAGCCGCGAGCCCACGCCCTTGCCCTGCCAGGCCGTCGCCACGCCCATGCCGAACGAACCGACATGGGCCTGGCGTACGCGCAGGTACTGTTCCAGGCCCAGTTGGCCGATCACCTCGCCGCCGTGCACCGCCACCAGTTGCAGGCGCCGCTCGTTGTCGGTGACCAGGCGTTTGCGCCAGACATCCGCCGACTGGAACGGCATCTGCAGCACCTGCCGGCACACGGCCGGTTCGTTATAGAGCGCCGTGACACCGTCAAGGTGGGCCTCGGTAAAGCGCTGGATCACGACGTGGGGTTCAGGTGTGTGCATTGTGTTTCATCCTTTGAAAAACAAGTGGCCGGCCAGTGTAGAGGCCATGCCTGCTCCCTGGCTAGGACGCCGGCACGGTCGTCCATAACGACGGCCAGTCGCCGTAACCGACACCGGTGCAGCGCGGCATCATATGAAACTCACTGAGCTGGAACGCCTTGCCGTCAAACACCCAGACACCACCGCCGCCACAGTCACCGATGCCGCGCTGCTTGTAGAAATAACTCAAGGTGCCGGTGGCTTCGTCATAGCCCACCGAGCCTTGCAGCGCGGCGCCGTCCAACGGCAAGGGCTCAATCTCCAGGGGCGTTTGCGCATAGGGCGCCTGACGCTGGCGGCTGACCACGTCGAACTCACAGTTGTAGGCCGCGCAGTCGTAACGCACCACCGTCATCGCCTGTTGCGCCGTCAGCGCCCCGGCCTTTGCCTCGGGCTCACCCTCCTCCGGCGTCACGGCCTGCAATGCAGCGGCCACCAGGCCCGCCTGTTCCTGCGCGGTCAACGCCGGCGGCGCAGGGAACTTGCGCAGCACCGGTGTCGGCAAACGTGGCGGCACCTCATGGGCCGGAGCTTTTCCGGGGCGTGCCAGGGCCGTCACGTTATCCAACCGCCCCTGCACCGCATCCATCAACAGCAGCGAAGCGCTCAGGCCGCTCAGCGACACATGGGCCTGCTCATCGCCCGGCAATTGCAAACGCTGGCCATTGCGCAAACGCTGCAACCAGCGCCGCGCCGCTGCGTCCTCGATCACGCCGTAAGACTGCACCTCGGGATCGCTGCCCTGATCGTCCAGTTCCACATGCAGATCCCGGGTCAGCTCCAGGCCCAGCGGCTGACCGTCCAACACCAGGGTCGACAGGTCCAGCGCTTCGCCGCGATGATCAAAGCGCAGGCGCAGGAACCCTTCAGGCCCGGCCTGGTGCCAGACATGCAAGGTCAGGGCGCTGTAGTCTTCTTCATCGACGCCACTGGGCGCGCTCAGGGCATGGCAATTGCGCAGGTTGTCGCACCCGGTGACCCAGTTCTTGATTTCCCGTAGCAGCGGTACGGTTTCAGCGGGCGGTTGAGCGAAGGCCTGGGTGGCGGTGCCGGTCAGCAGCAGGGCCAGGAGTACGGGGCGCAGCATGGGGACTCTCCGTGTCGAAAAAGGCGCGGATTGTCCCATGTTCGGCGTGATGCGTCAGCGCTTGGCCGCCACTCGCCACACCCGCGCAATATCCGCCGCGCGCTCGCGTAGCAAACGCGGTGCCTCACTGCAGGCCTGCTCCAGGCTTATCGGGCCGCTTGGCAAGGCAAACGCCGCCGCCACGCCATGGGCGTACATCTGCTCGTAGCCGTCGCCCAGGGTGCCGGCGATGACGATCACCGGGACGCCATGTTGCCGGGCGATGCGGGCCACGCCGAAGGGGGTTTTGCCGCGCAGGGTCTGGGCGTCGAAGCGGCCTTCGCCGGTGATGACCAGGTCGGCGCCACGTACGGCTTCGTCAAGTCCCACCAATTCGGCGACGACTTCCACGCCCGCGCGGAACTGCGCGCCGAGGAACGCCTTGGCGGCGAAACCCAGGCCGCCGGCGGCGCCGCTGCCGGGCTCGTCGCGCACGTCCTTGGGCAGGACGTTGGCGCAGTAATCGGCGAAGTGGCCGAGGGCGGCGTCCAGTTGTTGCACCTGCCCGGGGCTGGCGCCTTTTTGCGGGCCGAAAATCGCCGAGGCGCCGTGGGGGCCGCACAGCGGGTTGTTCACATCGGCGGCGATTTCAAAGCGTACCTGGGCCAGGCGCGGGTCGAGTTTTTCCAGGTTGATATGCGCCAGCCGTGACAAGGCCAGGCCTCCGGGCGGCAAGGCCTGTTCCGCAGCGTCGAACAGTTGCACGCCCAGGGCTTGCATCGCCCCCGCGCCGCCGTCGTTGGTGGCGCTGCCGCCAATCGCCAGAATGATGCGCCGGGCACCCAGGTCCAGGGCCGCGCGAATCAGCTCGCCGGTGCCGTAGGTGCTGCTGGTGCACGCATCGCGCTGGCCTGGCGCTACCAATTGCAGGCCGCTGGCTTCGGCCATTTCGATGATCGCGGTGTGGCTGTCGGCCAACCAGCCCCAACGTGCTTCAACCGTACCGCCCAGCGGGCCACGTACCGCCTGGCGGCGCAATTGGCCGTTACAGGCGGCGAGCACCGCGTCCACCGTGCCTTCACCACCGTCCGCCATCGGGCACTGGATCAGCTGTGCGTCCGGCCAGACTTGCGCCAACCCTGCGGCAATGGCCTGGGCGACGCCCTCGGCACTCAGGCTGTCCTTGAACGAGTCGGGGGCGATGATGATTTTCATGGGCTTTCTCCGGTTTTTATCACGCCCATGCTGCCAGTTGGCACCGCCGCTGACGCCGGTCCGATGCACAAGTACGGGGAAGGTTTGTTGTTCATTCCGACAAAGCCTGGGGCAATAGCTGCACGCCGAGGTACAGCGCCAACATGCCATCCAGGGTCAGCGGGTCGACGCCGCTGAGTTCGGCGATGCGCTCCATACGATAACGCAGGCTGTTGCGGTGAATGCCGAGGGCGTCGGCACAGGCCTGGCTTTGCCCGTCGTGTTCGCACCAACTGCGCAGCGTGGCCAGGAGTTGGCCGTTGCTGTCCTTGGCCAGCACCTTGCGCAAGGGGTTGAGCAGTTCGTCGAGGGCATCGTCGTTGCGATGACGCCAGAGCATCACGGGCAGGCGGTAGCGGTTGAGGGTCAACAGCCGCGAGTGCGGCAGTACATCGCGACCGTAAGCCAGCAAATCGCCGACGCGACGATAGCAACGGCGCAATCCGGCCAGGCCATCCGCCTGCCCGCCGACGGCCACCCGCAGGATGTTCCAGCCCAGGCCCTGGAGCTTTTCCAGCAACCGTGGATTGTCCACCTGCTGCGCCGCCGGTCGGCACCACAGCAGCGAGAACTGCGCCGAGCTCACGCACCAACTGTCCGGGTAGCGCGAGGTCAGCCAGGTGTTCAAGGCCTCCGCCGATTGGCCCGCCCCCAGTTCGAACAGGTACGGCGTGCGTGCCAGCTGCGGCTTGAGGCCCAATTGCTGGGCTTCGTCGACCAGGCGTGGTGAGTCGCCGCTGTCGGCGAGGAGCAACGCCAACAGATCATCGCAACGCTGGCGTCGCCATTGCTGCTCGGCTTGCTGATGACGATGGCTGACGAGCATTTCGGCGGTCATGCGCACCAATTCGGCATAGGTGCGCAACAGCTCGGGCTCGCCGGTGATGCCCAGCACGCCGATCAAGCGCTGATCGTGCATCAGCGGCAGGTTGATGCCCGGCTGCACGCCCTTGAGGTGCTTGGCGGTCTGCCCGTCGATCTCGACCACGCGGCCGTTGGCCAGCACCAATTGTGCGCCTTCGTGGCGGGTGTTGATGCGCTCGGGTTCGCCGCTGCCGAGGATCAGGCCCTGGCTGTCCATGACGTTGACGTTATAGGGCAGGATCGCCATGGTGCGATTGACGATATCCTGCGCCAGGTCATGATCCAGCTCGAACATGCGGCCATCTCCTTGAAAGAAAGTCCTTGAAAGCGTGGTTGTTCATCGGCACAGCGCAAAGCATGCATCACTGTGCGCAAGCACAAAGACAGCACCCCGCCACGTGGCCGAGACTCGTTGGGCGATCAACGTTACCCTCGCATCGCAAAAAATCATAATAAAGAGAGATTCCCATGTCACAGAGCGCCGCTGTCACACTGGCCACCGATGACGATAAAAACGCCATCTACAAGCGCATTACCCTGCGCCTGATCCCCTTCATTTT
>Ga0213824_1000720_pt1 | contig 22815 bp, 20 predicted proteins | sample MC6MC0906MG_FD_179892 | JGI IMG/M metagenome (GOLD analysis project Ga0213824, IMG submission 179892) | Enriched soil aggregate microbial communities from Iowa State University, Ames, United States - MC6-MC0906-MG | ecosystem: Environmental > Terrestrial > Soil > Unclassified | place: USA: Iowa...
ACCCTACTTCCTTCACCCGTACGGACATGTTATAATGACAAAAGAATCGGGGCAAAGCAGGGGGATAAACATGTTAAAAGTACTGATAGCAGATGATGAAGAAAAAATTTGTCAGCTGATCGAGAAACTGATCGACTGGCAGGCACTGGATATGAAGCTCTGCGGTGTGGCAAATAATGGGATCGAGGCGCTTGAAAAGATCGAAGCCCTTTCTCCTGATGTGGTGATTACAGATATCCGAATGCCGGGATATGACGGCCTGGACCTGGTGAAAAAGACCAGGGAACTGAATGTAGGTGTAGAATTTGTGATTATCAGCGGATACCGCCATTTTGAATATGCCCAGACAGCGATCAAATATGGGGTCAGCGATTATTTATTAAAGCCTATCAAAAAGCAGGAGCTAACAGAAACTCTGGAAAAAATAAGAGTAAGGTACAATGAAAAAAGCGAGCAGCTGACCTACGAGGAACGGGTTAGGCTGGCGAGGAAAAGTGATGCGGAGAGGCTTCGGACCACATGGTTTTCCAATGTCTTGTACCGGGACCGGAGCGAACAGGATTGCTCCAGTCTGGAAGAAATCAATAAGCAGTATTATTATCAGCTAAAGCCGGGCTATTTCCAGATTGTTTGTGTTAAATTTGATGGAATTTCCATGCCTGACGAGAAAAACCTGGAATTTCTAACAGAAAAGACAACTCAGATCGCTGAGCAAATGCTGAAAGGCCATGTATTCGACTGGGAATTGTATGTGGAAAACAGCCATATTTATCTATTCCTGAATTATGGAGAGGAAAACAGGAGGCTTATCCGCCGCCAATGTAAAAATATATTAAATGAGCTTGCAGTACTGGAATCCATTTTGGAAGGACTTCGAGTGACCATTGGCTTTGGCACAACCGTATGGAATATCACTCAGCTGAGAAGTTCCCTCAAATCCGCAAGGTACTTAGTGGAGCAGCGGCTGGTGGCCGGGAACGGCAAACTCTTAGAGGGGGAACTGCGCAGCTCTTTTCATCTGGCATCAAGTCAGTGGTTCACTCAGTTTAACCAGAATATGAGCACAGCTCTGGAGAGTCTGGACAGGCAGCAGGTGGGAGATTGCCTGATGAAACTGAAAGACGGACTCTTGGAGCAGCCGGATATGACCGGACATGAAATTTTGCAGATGTGCAGAGAGGTCTGCAATCTTTATCTGTTCTTCATGAAAAACCATAAGATCCCCATTGAACAGAATTTTATGGAACGGTTTAATCAGGGAGTGGAATTCTGTTCTTCAGCAAGAGAGGTCCTGCGCTATCTCATAAAAGAGATTTCCGCATCCTACGATAAGGCCGTGGTCGGAAAGATGCAGGAGAATAACCGCCCCATCCGCATAGCTAAAAAATACATCAGGGACCATTATAGGGAAGCCATTACCTTAGAAACAGTCAGTGAAGTCGCCGGATTCAATCCTACATATTTCAGTTCCCTTTTTAAAAAGGAGACAGGAAAGAATTTTTTGGAGTTTTTATCTGAGGTGCGGATGGAACAGGCGAAAGGCCTTCTAAAGGAAACAAATTTAAGTGTTGCCGTCATATGTGAGGAAGTGGGCTACAGCGATGTAAAGTATTTTACAAAGAACTTTACTAAATATTCCGGTTTAAAGCCAAACGAGTATCGGAAGCTTTATTCCTGATGGGAGGCGTATTATGAAGGAAAAGTTTCGGTTTCTGTCCGTCAGAGTGATTCTTCTATTGGCAGGTATTTTGACCGGGTTCATGCTTTTGCTTTGCTATGCCCTTTACTTAACCAGGGGCCAGCCTGAGCAGATTTGGCTTTTAATGGCAGCTTCCGTTCTCTTAGTCTTATTTTTTTACAACGGCTATTATGGCATTTATAAGCCCATGCAGGAAACCAAACGGGTGGAACGGCAGTTTGCCTCTGGCAGTGTTTTAAATGACTTACTAAAGATACGCTATCCCCACTGCCCGGAATCCGAGAAAGTAAATCAAAGGTTTTTTGAAATGCTTGGAACAAGGGAACTGATCAATGTTTCAAAAAAGCAGGCGGAATATCTTGCCCTGCAAAACCAGATCAATCCTCATTTCTTGTACAACACTTTGGAGGGAATACGGAGTGAGGCGCTAAGCCTTGGGGTAGACAGCATAGCGGAGATGACGGAGGCCCTTGCCACCTTTTTCCGTTATACCATATCCAATGTAGACCACCTGGTAAACTTAGAGGATGAGCTTGCAAATATTGAGAACTACTATTACATCCAACAGTTCCGCTTCGGCAAAAAATTACAGCTGAATATCCAATATGCATGTTCAGAGGAACTGGATGAAATGGAGATCCTGCAGTACCGCCTGCCAAAGCTGACTTTGCAGCCGGTTGTTGAAAATTCCATTTATCACGGTATTGAACGGAAAATAGGGGAAGGGCATCTGATCATTAAAATTTCGGTAACGGATTCCCGGTTGATCATCAAGGTATCTGATGACGGACTTGGCATGGAGGCTGAAAGGGTGAAGATGCTGAATGAAAAGCTTAAAAGCTTATCCTTAGACGACGTAAACCCGGATATAGACCGGAAAGGCGGCATTGCAATCCAGAATGTCAATAATAGAATTAAGCTGCTCTTCGGAGAGGAATATGGCATACACGTTTACAGCCAGGTGGAGGCAGGAACGGATGTGGAGATATCCCTTCCTCTGGTAAAGGATTAACAGGACAAAGAGGTGATGAGATGAGAAAGGAAATTCTCCGGCTGAATCATGTTACCCTGGAAGAAAACGGAGAGCGTTATCTGGATAATCTGGATTTTTATATTCTCCAGGGAGAAATTATGGGACTCATCATATCCGATGCAAAGGGCTGTTCCCAGTTGATCTGCCTCATCTGCCATAATATCCCCATAAGCTTTGGCGGAGTATATTATGAAGGGGACCGGGTAAATCATTATTCCCATGCGGACTATACTGACAACCGGGTTTATGTCATTGAGGAGCGGGGACGGCTCATAGACAGCCTGACCATATCCGATAACCTGTTTGTTATGCGGAAGGGATTTAAAAAGTATATTATTAACAGCAGGGTACTGGATCATCAGGTGGAGCTTTTAATGGCAGAACTGGGGCTGTCCATTGATCCCAAACGCCGGGTTTCAACCTTAAGCGCTTTTGAACGCTGCGTGACTGAGCTTTTAAAAGCCATTCTGGCCGGGTGCCGGTTCATTATTCTGGACAGGATCAGCAATTTCTTAAGCCAGATGGAACTAAAACAGTTTCAGGATATTATTAGGAAGCAGGCCAAACGGGGGACTGCATTTCTTTATATGGGAAACCACCATCAGGAGGTGTTCCAGATTGCGGACCGGGCGGCTCTTTTTCATCAGGGAATCATATGGAAGGTGTTTGAAAAGGAGGAAATGGTGGAAACGGCCCTTCAGCCTTATACCATCTCCTTTGACTTATCAGGCAGTCAGGTCCGGGAACCTATGGAAGAGGCAGTTCTTAAGTTAGACGGAGTGCATTTAAATGGGAAAGAGCCGGTGGGGTTTTCTCTGCGAAAAGGGGAATGCCTGATGATACTGGATACGGACAACCAGACCTGGGAGCCTCTTGTGGAGGTCCTTTCCGGCAGCAGGGGAATCAGGGACGGCAGGATTTACCTGGGAGAAAGGGTCTTTGCAGGAGAGGAGCCTACGGACTTTTTTAAGGAGGGGGTTGCCGTCATCCCGGATGATCCGGCAGAAACCTTTCTGTTTCGGGATATGAGCTATATGGAAAACCTGACGTTTCTTTTGGACCGGAAGGTGTGGTTTGGGAATATAAAGCGCAGCCATCTTCGCAGTGTGCGGAAAGAATATATGAAAAAGGTAGGGCCCTGCATTGATTCAGGAAAGATTGACCGTTTAAGCCTGCGGGAAAGATATGGCCTTGCCTATTACCGGATCCATCTCCTTCACCCTAAGGTTGCTGTGTGTGTGCAGCCGCTGGCAAAAGGGGACATGTACTTAAGGCGTTATGTGCTGGACCTGATCCAGGAGCTGAAAAACAGCGGGATTTCGGTACTCATTCTCACCAGCAACCTTGCCGACAACATGGATGTATCAGACCGGATGATAATTCTGCAGGATGGAAAAGTGGCGGCAGAATACGCCAAAGAGGAATTTTATAAAGTGGGTTGGTAATGAAAAGGATTAACAGGCGGTCTGGCTGCCTGTTTTTCATTTCCGCAAGGGATTTGACTGCCAAAGAATGCCCCCCTTAAACGGAAGAATCTCCCCTACTATCCATGGGTTTCCGATGATATACTGTTTACAGAAGCTAGAATTTGAGAGAAATATGAGGGTGATAGGTATGCAGGAAGATATTGTGCGGATGCAGAATATTATAAAGACATTCCCTGGTGTAAAAGCGCTTGACGATGTTTCGTTTTACTTGAAATCAGGAGAGGTTATGGCATTGCTGGGTGAAAATGGTGCGGGAAAATCAACGCTTGTTAAAATATTAAGCGGTGTCTATCCAAGAGATGGAGGGACCATCGAGGTATTCGGCGACAATATCCGGGAAATGACCACACAGAAGGCAAAGGACCTGGGAATAGCGATCATCCACCAGGAACTGAACATGTGTCAGCATTTGACCGTAGCGGAAAACATATTTCTGGGCCGGGAACGGACAAAGGGAATGATCCTCTCTGAAAAAGAGATGAACAAAGCGGCGGCCGAGATCTTAAGCCGAATGAATATAGAATTAGATCCGGAGGAACTGGTTGGCAATCTGGCAGTATCCAAGCAGCAGATGGTTGAGATCGCCAAGGCGCTTTCCATGAATGCCAGGGTTCTAATTATGGATGAGCCTACGTCAGCTCTGACATCAAAGGAAATCACGGATCTGTTCACCATTATTAAAAAGTTAAAAAAAGAAGGATGCGGAATTGTATACATATCCCACCGCCTGGAAGAACTGAAACATATTGTGGATCGGGTCACCATTATGAGAGACGGAAGATTTATCACATCCATGGATTTTGATCAGAAGCAGATGGATGAGATCATTTCCCACATGGTCGGCCGTGAAATAAAACAGAAATTTCCACGTGTCTCCTGTCCAAAAGGGAAGAAGATACTGGAGGTCCGTAATTTAAATGCCGGACATATGGTCCGCGACATCAATCTGGAACTCAATGAAGGCGAGATCGTGGGCATAGCCGGGTTAATGGGGGCTGGAAGGACAGAGACCACCAGGGCCATATTTGGAGCGGATCCAAAGGAATCCGGGCAGGTTTTCCTAGATGGGAAAGAAGTCATCATACATAAGGTAGAAGATTCCATAAAAGCAGGCATTGTACTGGCTCCGGAAGATAGGAAAAAGGATGGTCTCTGTACGAAACTCAGTATACGGGATAACATTGCACTTCCCAATCTGGATATGTTATGCGGAAAGCTGGGAATCGTCAACAGGAAAAAAGAGCGGGAAATGACGGAAAAAACTGTGGTTTCCTTAAAAATCAAGCTGCCGAACGCAGAAGTGGAAGCCGGAAGCTTATCCGGCGGCAACCAGCAAAAAGTGGTTGTAGGTAAATGGCTGGCAAGGAATTCACGGGTAGTGATTTTTGATGAACCAACCAGAGGCATTGACGTGGCGGCTAAAGTAGAGATCTATAACCTGATGAACGAATTAAAACAAAAGGGGATCGGCGTTTTATTCGTTTCATCGGAAATGCCGGAAGTCCTTGGCATCAGCGACAGGATCATAGTCATGTGTGACGGAAAAATTACAGGGGAAATGATGACAGCTGAGGCGACACAGGATCTGATCCTCAAATACGCGACTCAGTTTGAAAGCAAGATCAGTTAAGAAAAGGGCAAGGAGAGGTAGCATGAATAGTAAAAGTCAGAGTTGGTATAAAAGGCTGTTCGCCGTACGCGGGATGGGGCAGGTAGTCACCGTAGGTTTTGGACTCATCGTCATGTGCATTGTATTTGGCATCATAAACCCTACATTCTTTTCCGGGAAAAATGTTGCAAATCTTTTGCGCCAGATTGCGCCGATCCTGTTAATCGGTATCGGACAGTCCTATGTATTGATCACCGGCAATATTGATTTGTCCATTGGTTCCGTTGTCGGCATGAGCTGTATGATATCTGCAACCATGATGACAAAAGGCATGAATCCATGGGTTGCGGTACTTCTTACCCTGATGTGCTGTCTGATTGTAGGAGTTGTCAACGGCTTACTGGTAGCCAAGTGCAAGCTTCCGCCCTTTATCGCAACCTTAGGTACCATGACAATTGCCAGGGGCGTTGCTCAGATCGTCAATAACAACTATAATACCGATGCAATCGGAGACAGAGCAAAGGTATTCCGGGATTTCTTCTATTATGGAAAGACCGCTGGAGTATATAACACAGTAATCATATCCATTGTTTTATGGCTGGTATTTAACTTCCTGTTAAGTAAAACAAGGACCGGGCGGCACATTTATGCAATCGGAAGCAATATAGAGGCCTCCAAGCTATCCGGGGTAAATATTGTCGCCACAACCACAAAGGCTTATCTGGTCAGCTCCTTCTGCTCCTGTGTTGTCGGATTAGTGATCTGTGCAACAAGCGGTATGGGAACCATGGATGCCGGCAATGCCTATGAAATGTATGCTGTGGCTGCTTCTGTAATCGGAGGAGTTTCTACCTTGGGAGGCCAGGGAATCCTTATCGGTACGGTAATCGGTGCTTCCATCTGGGGCGTGCTCCAGAATGGACTTCAGTTTGCAGGCGCTCCGGTTGCGATACGTAACATTGTTATCGGCGCCATTGTGGTAATCTCCGTATTGATTGATGTGATAGTAAGAAGCGGAAAGCTAGGAAAGAAAAGTAAGATAGAACCATAATGATGGTATTGGAGCCTGAGGCTTTGATATAGGCAGATTTTAAAATATCCAATTTTAAGGAGGAAAAGGTTTATGAAGCGGAAAGTATTGGCGGCTATTCTTTCTATGGGAGTGATTGCGTCTATGGCAGGCTGCAGCAGCGGGCAAAAGGAGGCAGCAGCAACGACTGGGGCAACAACAGTGGCTGCAACCGAAGCTGCGACCACAGCTGCAGAAACAGCAAAAGAGGCGGCTACCAGCGGAGGCTCACACAAGGTTTACCTGATTACCATGGATCAAATGGATCAGCACTGGGTAAACGTGGATGCAGGTGCCCAGAAGGCCGTAAAGGAGCTTGGAAATGTAGATTATAAATGGCTGGCTCCGGATGTAAAGGATGATGCAAAGCAGATCGAGTGCATCAACAATGCCGTAGCAGGAGGCGCACAGGCAATTTTACTTGCGGCTAACGGTCCTGATGCAGTGACTGCATCGTTACAGGAAGCAATGGATGCAGGAGTAAAAGTGGTATACGTAGACTCCGCAGCATCTCTGCCTGCAATTCAGACCCTTGCAACTGATAACAAAGCTGCTGGAAAAACTGCAGGTGATGAAATGATCAAAGCCTTAAAGGAAAAAGGAATCGAATCAGGCAAGATCGGTATCGTAAACGTAAACGCTGCAACCGCATCCACAGTAGCCAGAGAGGAAGGCTTCCGCTCCGCATTCGAGGGAACAAAGTTTGAGATTCTGGAAACTCAGTATGGAGAAGGCGATGCTGCAAGATCTAAGGATATTGCTGCAAACTATATCACTCAGGGCTGCGTAGGTATTTTCGGAGCCAATGAAGGCTCTACCGTTGGAGCAGGCAATGCCATTCAGGAAGCAGGCGAATCTGTAATCGGCGTAGGCTTTGATAAATCTGACATGATCCTTCAGCTGATCAAAGATGGCTATCTCCTTGCAACCATGGCTCAGAATCCAGATGTTATGGGATATGAAGGAATGAAGACAGCTGTTAATGCTCTGGAAGGTAAGGATACAGGAGACAAGAACGTAGATACAGGTGTTTCCGTTCTTACAAAAGACACATTAAAGTAAAATAGGTTATAAACGCTGACACATTTCATAAAAGGGAAAGAGCAGGGCCGGTACGCCGGTTCCTGCTCTGTTGGCATATTTTAACCTAGTTGTTCGAAAGCCGCCAGGCGAATTGAACTTCTTTATAATAATATAAGGACTGAGGTGTTACAATGCATATAATGGGATTTGATATTGGAGGAACAAAGTGTGCGGTGTTTCTTTGCCGCCTGGAGGACGATACGATTATATGGAAGGAACGGAAGGAAATAAAGACAACTTCAGACTGGAGAGAAGTGTTGGACACCTTATGCGATTACGGAGAACGGATGCTTGAAACCCATGAAGTCTGCCGTTTAGACTGTCGTATTGGAATATCCTGCGGAGGCCCTTTGAGTCCTGACCGTATGGTCATCTGTTCTCCGCCTAACCTGCCGGGATGGGTGTTGGTTCCCATTGTTTCTTATCTGTCAGATAAACTCCAGATGCCTGCCAGGATGTTAAACGACGCCGATGCCTGCGCCCTTGCCGAATGGAAATATGGGGCGGGTAAAGGATCTCTTCATATGATATTTCTCACCTTTGGCACCGGCCTTGGCGCAGGACTAATATTGAACGGGCGTTTATATACAGGGGCCTGCGGCATGGCGGGAGAAGTGGGGCACATCCGTCTTAAGGAGGACGGACCTGTGGGATATGGAAAGGCCGGGAGTCTGGAAGGATTTTGCAGCGGGGGCGGAATCCGTCAAATGGCGATAAGTAAAGCGGAGCAGATGGAAAAAGAGGGGAAAAGGGCATCCTATCAGACGGGAGAAATGGCAGAAATCAAGGCAAAGGATGTGGCAGAGGCAGCCAGGGCAGGCCATGAGGATGCCGCAGAATTATTAAAAGAGTCGGGAGCATATTTCGGAAGAGGGCTGTCCATGCTTATTGATATCCTGAATCCGGAGGTGATCGTGGCCGGCAGTATATACGCAAGAACCCATGAATTTATGGAAACAGCCATGTGGGAGGAAATCCACAGGGAGGCTCTTGCCTCTTCCGCAGCCGCGTGCAGGATCGTACCAGCCCAGTTAGGGGAGCGAATAGGGGATTATGGAGCTGTCATGGCTGCTGTTTATGAATAGAGTAACTGTTTTTTTGAAAAGGAGTGACAACAGAAGAGGAACGTGATAAAATAACCCTTGCGCATCTTAAAAGAGCGACAATATTTTTGAACAGAGGATGGAAAAAAATGGAAACTGATATGACAAGAGGCAATCCGCTTCCGATCATTTTAAAATTCACACTTCCGCTTCTGATGGGTAATATCTTTCAGCAGCTCTATAACATGGCAGATACCATTATCGTAGGCCGTTTTGTAGGTCCGGATGCACTGGCAGCAGTTGGCTCCACCGGTACGATTATGTTCCTGGTTATAGGATTTTCCCAGGGTATGAGCACCGGGTTTACGGTCCTTACCAGCCAGCGGTTTGGCGCAGGGGATGAAAACGGTGCAAAGCGATCTGTGGCCAACGGGATTATCCTGTCATCTTTCGTTATTGTGCTTATGACAGTCATAAGTCTCTCTTTTATGAGAACACTTTTAAGGGTTATGAACACGCCCGGAAATATTTTCGAGGATGCTTACACCTACATTTCCATCATCTGCATGGGAATTGTTGCAAATGTATTTTACAATCTGTTTTCCTCCTATCTCCGTTCCGTAGGGAACAGCCGGATCCCCCTTTTGTTCCTGATGTTTTCTGCCTCCTTAAACGTGGTGCTGGATCTTATTTTTATTATTAATTTCAAAATGGGAGTGGCTGGAGCTGCCTGGGCAACGAATCTTTCTCAGGGGATATCTGCAATCCTTTGCATTTGCTATATCTATAAAAAGGTACCGGTTTTAACTCCAAAGAGGAATCACTGGAAGCTGAATGCATCGGATACAACGCGCCAGCTTTCCGTAGGAATTCCCATGGCTCTTCAGTTTGGAATCACTGCATCAGGAACTATCATCATGCAGTCCGCGGTTAACTTATTTGGTTCAGCCGCAGTAGCAGCTTATACGGCCGCTAATAAGTTTCAGGGTTTGGTTTTACAGGGAATGGTCGCCATGGGTCAGACAATGGCTACGTATTCGGGTCAGAATTACGGGAAGGGAGACATCGGAAGGATCCGCCATGGTGTCAGGCTTGTACTGTGGACAGAGGTCGTTTATTCCATTCTTTCTTCTGTTATCGTTTGCTTAGTACTCCCATATGCATTAAGGCTGTTTTTCTCGGGTGATGTGGATATAACAGAAATGCTTCCATGGGCGAAAACCTATATCTATTTATGTGCTGTTTTCTATATTCCGCTTGGATTCATTTTTATATTCAGAAATACGATGCAGGGGTGCGGCTATGGTCTTCTTCCCATGCTGGGAGGAGTGGTAGAGCTTGCGGCCAGGCTGATAACTGCGGGATTTGCGATCCGTCTTTTAAGCTTTCCTTTAGCTTGCGCCTGCGATCCGGCGGCCTGGTTAAGCGCTGGGGTGTTCACGACACTTTCCTATGTCTATATCATGAAGAAGGTGGAAAAAAGCAGGGAAAACAAAGGACTTGTCTGATCTTTTAAATTTCTTAATTTATTATTGATTTATAGTATAATATTTAGTATATTATGTAATAGATTATCTTAGGCGATATGTGAAAGGAGAATCATGATGATAAAAGTAGCTGTTGACGCCATGGGCGGCGACTATGCACCGGTGGAGATGGTGGCCGGAGCCGTAGAGGCGGTAAACGCGAATAAAGAAGTCCAGGTTCTCTTAGTAGGGCAGGAGCATATTGTATCAGAAGAACTGAAGAAGCATACGTTTCAAAAGGATCAGATACAGATTGTGAATGCATCAGAGGTAATCGAGACGGATGAACCTCCGGTTAACGCCATACGAAAGAAGAAAGATTCTTCCATCGTTGTGGGAATGAATCTGGTAAAACAAAAGGAGGCGGATGCTTTTGTATCGGCTGGCAGTTCAGGCGCTATACTGGTTGGCGGACAGGTGATTGTCGGACGGATAAGAGGGGTGGAACGACCACCGCTTGCTCCGCTTATCCCGACGGAAAAAGGCGTTTCCCTGCTGATTGACTGCGGAGCCAATGTGGATGCAAGACCGTCCCATTTGGTACAGTTTGCCAGGATGGGATCCCTTTACATGGAGCATGTAGTGGGAATAAAGAATCCAAGAGTGGCTATCGTTAATATCGGCGCAGAAGAGGAAAAGGGAAATGCGCTTGTAAAAGAAACCTTTCCACTGTTAAAGGAGTGCAAGGATATCCATTTTACCGGAAGCATTGAAGCCAGGGAGATTCCGCATGGCGGTGCAGATGTCATTGTTTGCGAGGCATTTGTAGGCAATGTAATCCTGAAGCTTTACGAAGGAGTAGGAGCGACCTTAATCGATAAGGTAAAACGCGGTATGATGGGAAGTTTAAGGAGCAAAATCGGAGCTCTGCTTGTAAAACCTGCTTTGAAGGAAAGCCTGAAATCATTTGATGCATCTCAGCACGGCGGGGCACCGCTTCTGGGACTGAATGGCTTGGTTGTAAAAACCCATGGGAATTCAAAGGCAACAGAAGTGAAGAACTCCATACTTCAATGCGTAACCTTCAAAGAACAGGGAATTAATGATAAGATAAGAGAAAGTCTTAAAAAGAATGATGAAAGTCAAGAATAGGAGAGAGGAAGGAAAAGAAATGGAATTTGAGAAGTTACAAAACATAATTGCAGAGGTGTTAAATATTGAGCCGGATGAGGTGACCATGAACTCCACATTTGTGGATGACCTTGGTGCTGACTCCCTTGATGTGTTCCAGATCATTATGGGCATTGAGGAGGAATTTGATATTGAGATTCCAACGGAAGTGGCAGAAAACATCGTAAGTGTCAGTGACGCAGTAGAACAGATCAAGAATGCTTTAAATTAATAGATGTGGGTGCTGCCGGGGACTTTTTAGTCTGTCCGCAGCACCTTCTTTCATAATGAGAAGAGGTGTAAGATGAGCAGGAATTTAAAAGAACTGGAGGAGCGTATCGGCTACCGTTTTTCGGACAAGAATCTCATGACACAGGCCATGACACACAGCTCCTATGCCAATGAGCACCGGTTAAATAAGCTGGAATGCAACGAGCGACTGGAATTTTTGGGAGACTCTGTACTGGAAGTGATTTCCAGTGACTGCCTGTATCACAAGTATCCGGAAAATCCGGAGGGGGATTTGACAAAGATACGTGCCAGCATTGTCTGTGAACCGACTCTTGCCTATTGTGCAGAGGATATCAGGCTTGGAGAATACCTGCTTTTGGGCAGGGGGGAAGAAGCCACCGGGGGCAGAGGGCGTGCGTCGATCGTATCTGATGCTATGGAAGCGCTGATTGGGGCCATTTATCTGGACGGTGGTTTTGCTAATGCAAAAGAGTTTATCCTTCGTTTCATCATGAATGATCTGGAACATAAACAGCTCTTTTATGATAGCAAGACTATCTTGCAGGAGATTGTACAGAGTAAGACGGACGAGCCTTTAAGCTATGAGCTATTACGGGAAGAGGGACCGGATCATAACAAGGTATTTGAGTCTCAGGTCCTTATAGGCAAGGAAGTAATCGGCCAGGGGACAGGACGGACGAAAAAGGCGGCAGAGCAGGTAGCTGCCTATCATGGGATCCTCAGCCTAAAGAATACGGAAACACCCTGCGGGTATACCTCTATGTCCAAAGAGCATGGACAATAATAAGGAAAAGAAAGGGCAGGCCCTGTAAAGCCTGTCGGCGTGAAATATGTATTTAAAAAGTATTGAAATCCAGGGTTTTAAATCTTTTGCCAATAAGATCGTCTTTGAATTTCATAACGGAATCACCGGCATCGTAGGCCCTAACGGCAGCGGCAAGAGCAATGTTGCCGATGCCGTGCGTTGGGTGCTTGGAGAGCAGAAGGTAAAACAGCTTCGAAGCTCCAACATGCAGGACGTGATTTTCTCCGGAACAGAACTGAGAAAGCCTCAGGGCTTTGCTTACGTTGCCATTACCCTTGATAATTCCGATCACCATCTGGCCATTGATTACGACCAGGTAACCGTATCGCGTAGGGTTTACCGTTCCGGCGAAAGCGAGTACATGATCAATGGCAGCGCCTGTCGTCTAAAGGATATTTATGAATTGTTCTATGATACCGGAATTGGTAAGGAAGGCTATTCCATTATCGGACAGGGACAGATTGATAAGATTCTAAGCGGAAAGCCTGAGGAGCGCAGGGAACTGTTTGATGAAGCCGCCGGCATTGTTAAATTTAAACGGCGTAAACTCATCGCCCAGAAGAAACTAGACGATGAAAAACAAAACCTCATCCGTGTCAATGACATTCTCACTGAGCTTGAAAAGCAGGTAGGCCCCCTTGCAAGGCAATCAGAGGCTGCTAAGGAATATCTTCGTTTAAAGGAAGATTTAAAAAAGTATGATGTGAACCAGTTCCTGATGGAGACTGAAGGAATCCAGAAACAGATGAAGGAAATCCAGGAAAAGGAAACCATTGTATCTCATGATCTGGATGATGCAAAGCAGACATCAGAGGGCATCCGGGAAGAATATGATGTTCTGGATACATATTTGGCGGAGCTAGAGGAGGCCATCAGCAGCGCCAGGAATGAGAATAATAAATCCAACATGGAGACTGGAAGCCTGGAAGGCCGGATCAATGTATTAAAAGAACAGATTAATACGGAACAGATGAATGCGGAGCACATTGCCGGCCGCATGAGAGCAATTCATGCTGAAATGCAGATGAAAATGGATCAGGCAGCCACTTATGAGGAAGAACGTTCCCTGATTGCAGACCAAGTGAAAGCCGCAGTAAAAGAACTGAAAGAAGCGGAAGAAATTCTGCATTCAGAAGATGAAGCCATTCGCCTTTTGGAACAGCAGATTGAGGAAGGAAAGAGCGGGATCATTGATATCCTCAATGAAAAAGCTTCCCTGACCGCAAAACAGCAGCGATATGAAACCATGCTGGAACAGGTGAATGTGCGCCGTTCTGAGGTTTGCCAGAAGCTTTTAAAATTTAAAAGCGATGAATCGGAGCAGGATGAACAGCTGGAAACTCTTCAAACCGAAGCGGATGAGATAGAAACAAGAATCGCGGAAGGGCAGGAAGCCCAGGCGTTTTGTGAGAACCGGGTGGAGGAACTGACGGGCGAGGTCAAAAGGCTTAACAAGAACCTAAATGACAAACAGCAGGAATATCACACCAGTTATACAAAGCTGGAATCTCTCAGAAACATTGCAGAACGGTACGAGGGCTATGGCGGCAGCATCCGTCGCGTGATGGAGGTAAGAGACCGGATTCACGGCATTCACGGGGTTGTTGCGGATTTAATCACAGTTCCGAAAAAATATGAAATTGCCATTGAGACTGCTCTTGGCGGAAGCATCCAGAATATTGTTACCGATTCCGAAGCAACAGCCAAGCAGCTCATTGAATACTTGAAGAAAAACCGGTATGGAAGGGCAACCTTTCTTCCCTTGACTAGTATGGGAAACAGGGATTCCTTCCGCCAGGATAAGGCTCTTACAGAGCCGGGGGTATTGGGGCTTGCAAATACTCTGGTGGATACGGATGACCGGTATAAAGGTCTTTTAAATCATCTTCTGGGCCGTGTCGTTGTGGTTGATACCATTGACCATGCCATCGCCCTTGCGAAGAAATACCAGTATTCTTTCAGGATCGTAACACTGGAAGGAGAACTTTTAAGCGTCGGCGGTTCCATGACAGGTGGTGCTTTTAAGAATACCAGCAATCTGTTAGGCCGTAAGCGTGAAATGGAAGAACTGGAAGAAATCTGCTCCAAGGCCCTTTCCGATGTGGAGCGGTTAGAAAAAGAACTGGTGATGAACGAGGGACTCCTTGGGGAAAGCAGGGAAGAACTGGAAAAGATCCGGGCAGAAAAACAGCAGCTTTATTTAAAACAAAATACGGTTAAAATAAATATACGCCGGATTGAAGATAAAAAAGAAGAAATCAAGGAATCCTACGGTGACCTGGAGAGGGAAAACGGCCAGCTTGAGGTGCAGATACGAGAAATCAGTGCCAGCCAGCAGGAGCTTCTTACATCCGTTGATAAGTTGGAAATACAGAATCAGGATACGGTCGGAGAGCTGGAACGTTTAAATGGCCGGCTTGAAACTGCCAGGACAGACCGGGAACAGCACTCCAAAGACTTATCGTCAGTCCAGCTGAAAACCTCAGGTTTAAAGCAGAAGGATGATTTTGAACTGGAAAATATCAGGCGTGTGAAAGAAGAGATTCATCGTCTGGAGGAAGAGCTTTCCGGACTTTCAAACGGTACCAATGGGTCTAATTCCATTATTGAAGAGAAACAAAAAGAAATTGAGGTATTAAAAGGCAGGATCGAGGAAAAAAAGGTATACTCAGAAGAACTGGAAGGCATCATAAATGAGAAGTCCGTACAAAAAGAAACCAGTTCAAAGGAGCAGAAAGAATTGTTCCGAAAACGAGAAGAGCTTACGGGAAGGATCAGCCTTTTGGATAAAGAACTGTTCCGTCTGCAAAGCCAGAAGGAAAAGCTGGATGAGTGGATGGAGAACCATGTCAATTACATGTGGAATGAATATGAATTAACTTTTTCCACTGCAAAGGATTTGAAGAACCAGGAATGGACGTCACTCCCTGAGATTAAACGTATGATCCAGTCCTTAAAAGAGGAGATCCGGAAGCTTGGCAATGTCAATGTCAATGCCATTGAGGATTACAAAGAGGTATCAGAGCGCTATGAATTCATGAAGACCCAGCACGATGATCTGGTGGCCGCAGAGGGCACCCTGCTAAAGATTATCGATGAACTGGATACTGGAATGAGAAAACAATTCGAGGAAAAGTTCCGTGAAATACGACAGGAGTTTGATAAGGTGTTTAAGGAGCTTTTCGGAGGAGGAAGGGGTACATTAGAGCTGGTAGAGGATGAGGATATCCTGGAAGCAGGAATTCAAATCATATCCCAGCCGCCTGGCAAGAAGCTTCAGAATATGATGCAGCTTTCCGGTGGAGAAAAGGCATTGACAGCGATTGCACTGCTGTTTGCCATCCAGAACTTAAAGCCCTCTCCATTCTGCCTTCTTGACGAGATCGAAGCAGCCCTTGATGATTCCAACGTGGACCGTTTTGCAAAATACCTGCATAAACTGACAAAATATACTCAGTTTATTGTTATTACACACAGACGTGGTACCATGTTATCCGCAGACCGTCTATATGGTATTACCATGCAGGAGAAGGGCGTTTCAACGCTAGTATCTGTAAACCTGATTGAAGAAGATTTAGAAAGTTAAGGAGGCCGACTATGGGTGAGAAAAAGGGATTCTTTGGAAAGCTGGTCGCTGGGCTGCAGAAGACAAGGGACAACATCATCTCGGGCGTAGATTCCATATTCAGCGGTTTTTCAGCCATTGATGATGAGTTTTATGAGGAAATTGAAGAGATCCTGATTATGGGGGATCTGGGTATCCAGACCACCATGTCGATTATGGAGGATTTGAGAAAGAAAGTAAAGGAACAAAACATCAAGGATCCCATGGAATGCAAACAGCTACTCATGGACAGCATCATGGAACAGATGGATCTGGGAGAAAATGCCTATGAATTTGAAAAACAGCGGTCCGTTCTTTTGATCATCGGCGTAAATGGAGTGGGAAAAACCACATCAGTTGGAAAGCTGGCCGGGCAGATGAAAGATGACGGAAAGAAGGTGATCGTTGCTGCGGCAGATACGTTCCGTGCGGCTGCTATCGAGCAGCTAAGCGAATGGGCCAAAAGGGCCGGTGTGGACATCATCGCACAGCAGGAAGGTTCCGATCCTGCGGCAGTTGTTTATGATGCGGTAGCAGCGGCAAAATCCAGGCATGCGGATCTTTTGATCTGTGATACCGCAGGCCGTCTGCATAACAAGAAAAACCTGATGGAAGAACTTAAAAAGATCAATCGGATCATTGATAAGGAATACCCAGAGGCTTACCGGGAAACCCTGGTAGTGCTGGATGGGACCACTGGACAGAATGCACTTGTCCAGGCGAAGCAATTCATGGAAGTTGCGGATATTACCGGAATTATCCTTACAAAGCTTGACGGAACCGCAAAAGGGGGCATTGCGGTCGCTATTCAGTCAGAACTTGGAATTCCTGTAAAATATATTGGGGTAGGAGAGAAACTTGATGACCTGCAGAAATTCAATGCAAAAGAATTTGTAAGCGCATTGTTTCACGTTGAAGAGAAAGAAGAGGCGTAAAGTATGTTGACATTGGAAAAGTTTGAAGAAGCATCGGAAGCCGTTAGCAAAGTTATCCTGGAAACAAAACTGATATACAGTGAGTATTTCTCCACCCAGACCGGTAATAAGGTATATTTCAAGCCGGAAAATATGCAGTATACCGGTGCTTATAAGGTAAGAGGGGCTTATTATAAAATCAGTACCCTGTCTGAAGAAGAAAAATCCAAAGGTCTTATAGCTGCCTCTGCAGGTAATCATGCCCAAGGCGTTGCCTATGCGGCGAAGCTGGCCGGCATTCCGGCGACCATCGTAATGCCTACCACGGCGCCATTAATGAAAGTAAACCGTACCAAAGGCTATGGAGCGGAGGTCATATTAGAAGGCGACGTTTTTGATGAGGCTTGCAATTATGCCTACAAGCTTGCGGAAGAACGGGGACTTACCTTTATTCATGCTTTTGATGACTTGGACGTAGCGGCCGGACAGGGAACCATTGCCATGGAGATCATCAAGGAACTTCCTACGGTTGATTATATCCTGGTTCCCATTGGAGGAGGCGGCCTTTGTACAGGAGTTTCTACTCTTGCCAAGATGTTAAACCCCAAGATCAAGATTATCGGCGTGGAACCGTCAGGTGCCAACTGTATGCAGGAATCCTTACGACAGGGGAAGGTAGTTTCCCTTCCAGGAGTCAACACGATTGCAGACGGAACTGCTGTAAAATGCCCGGGAGAAAAGCTCTTCCCCTACATCGAGAAAAATGTGGATGAAGTCATTACCATAGAAGATTCCGAACTGATCGTGGCATTCCTTGACATGGTTGAGAACCATAAGATGATCGTGGAGAATTCAGGGCTTCTGACTGTAGCGGCTTTAAAGCACATGAACGTGGACAATAAAAAAATTGTTTCTATCTTAAGCGGAGGAAACATGGATGTGATCACCATGGCTTCCATCGTCCAACTGGGACTGATGCAGAGAGACCGTATCTTTACGGTATCTGTTCTGCTTCCGGATAAGCCAGGAGAACTTGCAAAGATATCTGCACTTCTTGCAAAAGAACAGGGTAATGTTATCCGTCTGGACCACAACCAGTTTATCAGCATTAACCGGAATGCGGCAGTGGAACTTCGCATAACCATGGAAGCATTTGGAACGGAACATAAGAATACTATTATGGCAGCACTTACGGCTCAGGGTTACAGGCCTAAGCTGGTTAAATCAAAAGGAACTTATGCGGATTAAGATTCCATATATACAAAAAAAGCACGGGTTTGTACCGCGCTTTTTTTGTATATAAAAAGTCAAAGCAATGCTTTCCGGATATAACTTTGAGAGCAGATGAGACCGGTGAAGCAATGTTATTAATTCTTTAAATACTTGATGCAACATAGGAAAACCATAACATAAACAACATACTTAAAAATTTCAAATAACTGCAGGAACATTGCGAAATAAGTAAACATGTGGCACCTCCTAATTATTTCTCTATTTATATTATATAACAGATGAATTGAAAATAATAGTAGGATAACCATTAAGACTATTTACAATTTACTAGATATTGGAAATTTAATATTGATAGCCGGCAGGACGTGTGATATTCTACTCATAAAGAATGATTATAGTAGCGAAGGGAGAATTTCTATTGGATATCTTTAATGTGGATAAATTGCCTGAACAGTATGTTTGGGATGACGAGATCGGTTTGGTTACAAAGTTGTTGGGGGATGCTGCAGGAAGTCAGAAGATCTATGTAAATATTGATTATGTTCCACCTAAAGCATACAGTACAAGATATCATAGTCATTCACAGCAGGAAGAGTTCTTTATGATCCTTTCCGGAACGGGAATTTTGCGCTTAAACGGAGAGGAGAAAACCGTTAAACAAGGAGATTTTATAGCAAAGCCGGCAGGGAAAAATATTGCCCACACATTCTATAATTCCAGTAACGAGGTATTGACAATCTTGGACATTGGAACGAATCAAAATGAAGATACCTGCTATTATCCTGATGATGATATGTATATGCAAAAATCTTATGAAATGAGACGGATTTTTAAAGGATCAGATTTAAATACTTCATGGCTCCCAGAGCCGAATCCAAAAGAGTAAGATTTTATAATGTAATTATTAATATTAAAACTATCAATAGAAAGTTGGTAGTTTTTTAATTGCCAGAATGAGAATAACTTAATATTGATCGTTGACACAGCATCTTGAATAATAAAATAAAAAGATGAATTTTACGGGGGAGTTTAGAGATGGCTAAGGCAGTTTTTTTTGATTTGTTTTTTACATTAATATATCCCTGTTATTTAATTGAAAATGAATATGATGTCATAGGTATATCATCATCTGAATGGGAAAGTTATGCTGAAAATAATATACTATATGATGAAAGGGCAAAGGGAAAGATAAGGAATGAACGTGAGATAATCGATAGAATTGTTAATATTATGCCATATAAGGTAACTGAGGAACAAAAACGCAAGATATTACTGAAACGTGAAGAACGAATGAAACGTGCACTATTATCAATTGATAATAAAGTACTTGAAGTTCTTGGCAGAATTCGTGAAAAAGGTATCAAGATAGGCCTTATAAGTAATGCTGATATAATTGATATAAAATATTGGAATGATTCTCCACTGTCTACATTTTTCGATTCGGTTATATTTTCATGTGATGTCGGAATATTGAAGCCTGAAACAGAAATTTATCAATTGGCTATGAAAAGTTTAAATGTCAAGCCAGAGGAAAGTATTTTTATTGGCGATGGTGGATCAAATGAATTGTTTGGGCTCGAAGAGCGGGTATGAAAACAATTTTTAGCGAATATTTAGATTGTAAATCAAATATTCAAAAAGAAATGATTATTAATTATTCAGATTATCATATTGAGAGTTTTGATGATATATTGAAATACATAGATTAATAAGGTACAGGCCCACCAATTAAGATGGTGCAGTAATCAGGAAAAAAGACAATATTTTTAGCCAGATCCAAAATCAGTACCGGAAAACCACTTTCCGGTACTGTTGAATTTCTTCTATTATTATATCATGTGTTACAATAATGACCCGGTTGCTCAGCCCGATGTGATTGGCCTGTAATTAACGGGTTCTTCTATTACGTGGTCATAACGGTATGCTGAAAAAACAAGCCCAAGAAGTAACATATTGAGGAGTATACTTAACTGCCCCTCCGAAATCAGGGGTAGATTGGGGAAAAGTGCATATTGATAACCAAAGTTTCCCAAGAGGTAAAATACTCCCTGCCAAAGCAGGCATTGGCCACAGCTAAAAGCAAGAGATGAAGCCAGATTCCCATGGATCCGTCTAATGTATGAAAAAAGGATCCAGTAAAACAGACCGATAGCCCCTATCAGAACCAACCCAGGAAGCCATCCAAACAGGAAGATACATACTGCAATCAAGTAATTATTATGATAGTGCTGAGGAAGAATATCCCAGAGTGTCACGTCATCTGCCTGGTAATGGATATATCGGGGATCGCCACCCTGATTTTCAATTGTTTCCACGTTATCCTGAAATTCCTGCTGTTGTTTGTCGGTATGAATCCCTGTGGCGTCTATACCAATTTGCCATGGATCACGGGAAGCAAAATACCATGCACCAGTACCGTAATCCATCAATTCCTCCGTGGAGAGTTCAAGACCGCTGGTAAGAGGCGTTCTTGAAAGCAATTCCTGAATCAATATCCCATTGTATGTATCATCCCAGGTGGTGCGAATCGCGGACTGCGGAGATAGAAAAGCTACTGTTTTTACTCGGCCGGATGGTGTTAAAAAAAGCGGACTTCCGAGAAGAACAAGAAATGCCAGTGTACCGGTATAAAGAAATTTTTTCTTACCGGAAAAAATCCCGCGGTGAATCATAAAACACACAGTTCCAAGTATACTCAATAGAAAAATGGCTCCTGAAGTATCGCTGAAATGATACGGGCCTAATGTATACATGAGAAGCATCCATACACCTGCACACCCAAGAGCGGCTGCCAGGAATTTCTTTCTGTTATGGCGGGAACAATACAGCAGCACTGTAATCACTGGAACTAACAGTAATGTGGCAAAATAGGAAGTACTGACAATTCCAATCCGCATTCCGCTGACTTTTGTCAGGAAAAATATCACGATTTGAGCCAGATACAACAGGCAGACTAATGATGCCAGTATCTTTCTGTGCCGGATTAAAAAGGGATATCCCTTTAATGCTGTAAACACAAGTAAAATCCCTCCTGGAATATAGTAAAGAAAGCCATTTGACATCTGCTCCGGTGTCCATTGAAAAAAGCAGGAGAGAACAAAGCCTACTAGTAGCAGCAAAGCGGTAATGAAGGCAAGTCTAGGAGATTTTTGAATCTTGTGGGCCTCATTCAGCTCGGTACCGATGGCAATTGCATCCCCCATGCCACGAAGAGCCTTATGTTCCGCATCATCATGAGAAAGTCCCTGTGATTCATACTCCTCAATCCGGTCATTAATATGTGATTCCAGCTCCTGATGAATGGAGGGACGTAACGGTTTATAAGAAATCTGTTCTGTTACCTTTTCCAGAAAGTGGGAGACTGCAGAATCAGAGATTTTTTTATTCAAATAAAACACCTCCCATCACCTGGTTGACGGCAGTCTGGTAGACCTTCCACTCTTTTAATTTTTCATCCAGCATCTTCTGCCCATGAGAAGTAATTGCATAATATTTGCGGCTGCGGCCGTTTTCTGCAGTCTGATGATAACTGGTGACTGCTCCCTGTTGTTCCAGGGTGTGCAGAATTGGGTAGAGTGTGCCTTCCTGAAGCTGAAATACATTCTGGCTTTGCTGTTCCAGTATACGTATTATCTGGTATCCATACATGCTTTGTTCTTTCAAAAGCTTCAGCACCAGCATAGAAGTGCCGAGAGCCATATAGCGTTTGTCCATAGGATTTCCCCTTTCTCAGTATTTGTGATTTTCATAACACAATACCTAGATAATCTAAGTATAGTAATTATTATACCTAGACAATCTAAGTATGTCAAGCCGTTAAAAATGAATGAAACCGGAATAAAAATTAAAGCAGTCAGAAGGTAGTCCCTTCAGACATGCCCGGGACAGGCATTTGAATACAGAAAAGAGGAAAGACCAGAAAATGATCTTTCCCCATAATTGCGTATCTTATTTAAAACATTTTCATGAATGATTATAATTGCGTACAGTTGCATAGCCTTGGAAGACAATACTGGGGCATCGTTATTTCCCATCATCTGTAAACGGATAGGTGACTCGATTTTCGTGTTCTCTCGGCGATATGCCCGTAACCTTTTTAAATACCTTGCTGAAATAGTAAGGATTATCAAAGCCCAGTTTATCAGAGATTTCATACATCAAGTACTGGTGGGTATCGATAAGCTCCATGGCATGCTGGATCTTAACCTGGGCAATATAATCTGATAGGGTAGTCCCAGTCAGTTTTTTAAAAGTATTACTTAAATGCCCGGAGCTTATGTTTAAAGCTTCGGCAACATCGGCCAGGGTCAGCTTTTCCATGTAGTGTTCCTTGATGTAGCTTCTGGCC
>Ga0213824_1000723_pt1 | contig 22775 bp, 17 predicted proteins | sample MC6MC0906MG_FD_179892 | JGI IMG/M metagenome (GOLD analysis project Ga0213824, IMG submission 179892) | Enriched soil aggregate microbial communities from Iowa State University, Ames, United States - MC6-MC0906-MG | ecosystem: Environmental > Terrestrial > Soil > Unclassified | place: USA: Iowa...
GAACTCCCTGGCACCGGCAACCCAGCCCGAAGGCTTTTTAGATGCAAAGAAAGAAGGAACAGCCACTTTCCTTGGCACCCATGAAGAGGTTTTGGAAAAATACAGCAAGCTGGTGAATTATGCTCAGACAGACTTTATGGGAACTTCCTATGATGACGGCAACCGCAGCTTTGCAAATGGCGAAGCAGCAATGTTAATTAACGGCGTATGGGCCGTACCTGAAATCAAAAAAACCAATGAATCCATCAATCTTGATATGTTTGCTTATCCTGCAACCAATGATAAGAGTAAAAACAAGGTTGTATCCGGGATCGATGTCATGCTTATGGTGACAAACCAATGCAAGAATCCGGAAGCTGCCAAGCGCTTTGTGGCATTTATGTTGGAACCGGAAAACAGTCAGCTTTATATAAACGAGCAGTTTGCATTTTCACCGGTGGAAGGCGTTGTACAGGAGGATGCTTCGGTGGCCGGCCTGGCAAAGGATATTGCAGATGGAAAGGTTACTGATTTTGTAGACCATTATTATCCCAACGGTTATAATCTGTCCGCTATTTTATCCGAGTTTTTCTTAAACAAAGCAAATGGTATGGATGAAAGCGAGAACATAGCTGCAACACTGAAAAAGTGCGATGAACAATATGATATCCTCAATACCCGTTAAGCCTGGTAAAAGGAGGATCACACATTGAATAAACATAGAAATAACCATATCAGTCCAGCGTTCTATCTTATGGTAGTTCCCGTGGCAGCACTGTTCTTTTTACTCCATACGGTCCCCTTTCTAAAGGGTATCTTTTACAGCTTTACCAACTGGAAGGGCTATGGGAGCTGGGAATTTATCGGATTTAAAAATTTCCTGCAGTTTTTTAAGGATCCTTCCATAAAGCAGGCCTATGGCTTTACCTTCCAGTTTGCACTTTCCGCCACTGTCCTAGTAAACGTTTTAAGTCTGGCGCTGGCATGCGGGCTCAATGGAAAAATCCGGGGAAAGAATCTTTTAAAGGCGCTGTATTTCCTGCCATATATGCTGGGCACTTTAATCATCGGTTTTGTATTTAACTTTATCTTTGGCAATATCATTCCGGGATTTGGAAAAACAGCGGGTATCCCTGGTCTAAGCGTAAATATCCTTGGTACCAGCAAAGCATGGCTGGGGGTTTTGTTCGTTACTGTCTGGCAATCCATGGCCTTTAACACCATGATCTATCTCTCTGGTCTTCAGACAGTGGATAAGGATATCTATGACGCGGCATCCGTTGACGGTGCCGTTGGCCTCCAGCGGTTTATCAAGATCACTTTTCCGCTTATTGCTCCTTTCTTCACCATCAATATGGTATTAAGCGTTAAGAGCTTTCTTATGGCATTTGACCAGATTATGGCAATGACAGGGGGAGGGCCAGGAACTGCGACCACCACGATCTCCATGTTGATTTATAAGAGAGGATTTGACGGCGGACAGTTTGCCTACCAGTCAGCCAATGCCGTTATATTATTTTTAGTTGTGGCGTCTATTTCCGTATTCCAGCTGAAGATCTTAGAAAAAAGGGAGGCGAAAGTAAACTGATGAAAGAGAAAGAAAAGACCAATTGGCTCCTGACAATCCTTCTGTCAGTAATCGCTGTTTTCGTGATCCTGGGCCCCCTTTATATTACTGTGGTAATCGCCTTAAAATCACCGTCGGATATGGAACATATACTGGCTCTTCCGACTTCCCTGCACTTTGAGAATTTTTCCATGGCATGGAAGCTTACCGATTATCCGAGGAAGTTCCTAAATACATTTTTTATCACAAGCATCAATCTGGTGTTTACCATCCTGACCAATTCCATGGCAGCTTATGCCATTATACGGAATAAGGATAAAAGCAGATTTTTTAATCTCATGTATTATTATTTTATCAGCGCCATGTTTATCCCTTTTAATGTGATTATGCTACCCCTGGTAAAGCAGGCCTCAGCCTTTCATTTGGATAACATCTATGGCATCACATTAATTTATATTATATTCGGACTGCCCATGAATACGTTTCTTTATTCAGGCTACATCAAATCCCTGCCTGTGGCATTAGAGGAGGCGGCGAAGATCGATGGGGCGGATACATTCCAGACCTTTTGGAGCATTATATTTCCGCTTCTTAAGCCCATGAGCGCTACGGTGGCAATCCTGTCCTTTATGTGGACCTGGAATGACTTCTTAATGCCCCTGGTTTTGCTGAGCGACGCCAGCCAGCAAACCTTGCAGTTGGCCCAGTATGTGTTTAAAGGCCAATTCTCCACGCAGTATAACCTTGCCTTTGCCTCATATTTAATGGTGCTGCTGCCAGTTTTAGCTGTATATGTTTTTTGTCAGAAATGGATCATCGCAGGAGTGACCAGCGGTTCTGTAAAAGCTTAAGGAAGGAAGAAGAAAATGGACAGACAATGGTGGAAACAAGCGGTTATATATCAGATTTACCCCAAAAGCTTTCAGGACAGCAACGGGGATGGGATCGGAGATCTTCAAGGGATTATCTCCAGACTAGATTATTTGAAAGAACTTGGGATAGATGCTCTCTGGCTCTCCCCTGTCTATTGTTCTCCACAGGATGACAATGGTTATGATATATCCAATTATCAGGATATTGATCCAATGTTCGGAAATTTAGAAGATATGGAAGAACTGATTAAAAAAGCAGGAAGCCGTGGGATCCGGATTATCATGGACCTTGTATTAAACCATACTTCCGATGAGCATCCTTGGTTTACAGAGGCGAGAAAAAGTAAGGATAACCCCTATCATGATTATTATGTGTGGAGGGATGGCGTGGAAGGAACTGCTCCCAATAGACTAAGAGCCGCTTTTGGAGGCTCAGCCTGGGAATGGGTACCGGAACTTGGACAATACTACTTCCATCAGTTTTCAGTGAAACAGCCAGATTTAAACTGGGATAACCCAAAGGTTCGTCTGGAAATCCGGGATATGATCCTTTGGTGGATGGAGAAAGGAGTCGGCGGGTTCCGGTTAGATGTCATCGATTTGGTTGCCAAGGAGCCTGACCGTATGATCACAGCCGATGGTCCAAAGCTCCATGAATTTATACAGGAATTAAACAGGGAAACCTTTCAGAAAGGAGATTTAGTCACCGTAGGCGAAGCATGGAGTGCGAATCCGGACAATGCCGTTCGTTACAGCAATCCGGATGGCAGTGAGCTTTCCATGGTATTCCAGTTTGAGCATATCTGCCTTGACCAGAAAAAGGGCGGAGAAAAATGGGACTTAGCTCCTCTTCCATTCCTGGAATTAAAGCGTGCCTTATCCACCTGGCAGGAATCCCTTTACTTAAAAGGCTGGAACAGCCTGTTCTGGAACAACCATGATCTGCCGAGAATTGTATCCCGCTGGGGAAATGATAAGGAATATCGAATCGAATCTGCCAAAATGTTTGCAATCCTCCTTCATGGAATGCAAGGCACCCCCTATATCTACCAGGGAGAAGAACTTGGAATGACCAATGTAAGATATGATATGGAAGACTACCGGGATATTGAAACGTTAAATATCTATAGGGAAAGAACCGGAGCGGGATATAATGAAGCAGATGTCATGGAGTCTATCTATACAAAAGGCCGGGATAATGCGAGAACACCGATGCAGTGGAATCATGGCAGAGAGGCTGGATTTACTGATGGAACTCCCTGGATCAAGGTGAATCCAAACTATCCGGAAATTAATGCAGAGGCCGCAATGGCAGATGAAAACTCTATTTTTCACGTCTACCAGAAGCTGATTGGGTTAAGAAAAACCCACGACGTATTCGTAGATGGGAAATACCGGCTCTTAATGCCGGAAGATCCCGATGTATTTGCCTATACCCGCACGCTGGAAGAAACTATTTTGCTTGTAATTTGTAACTTTCACGATAAAACAGTTCATTTGCAGCTGCCGAAAGAGCTTGACTGTGAGAAACAGCAGTTAATCAGCTCTTATATGGATGAAGGCCAGGCAGATGTGCTTAAGCCGTATGAAGCCAGAATGTATCTGATCGGATAAGTCAATCCGATATTCGCAATCCGCTTCGCTGCTTTATGAGGTTAAAAAGAAGAGAGCCATTACCGGCTCTCTTCTTTTTTTATCAGCCATGGGCGTCTTTCACTGGCACTCATTTAATTCTTCTAACACCTGGCTCATTAAATATTCAAATACCACAATCACCCTTGCATAAAAATAATTGGACTGCAGATTCCGGTCATCCAGGGTCTTATCATCCAGAATCGGAATATTGACGGTAGACGTGCGGCCAATATAATTGCTCTGTTCTCCTGTAAAAGATATGATATCCACCTGATTTTCATTTGCGTAGTCAACAAGCTTTGCAATGGTATCTGTTTCCCCGCTCTTAGAGACCACAATAACAAGTGATGCACCAAGACGGTTTTTATCATATACTGCATAGGCATTGGTCTTAATCACCCGGAAACCGGTTACCAAAAGCTTACGCTCTATATATTCCGCCAGTGGTGAGGAAAATCCGGTAGCAGATACTAAAATAATATCATTTCTGTGTTTTTTTAACTGGCCCATAAAATCATTTAGTAATTCATCTGGTATATCGCTTATAAAGCTGGTAATATCCGACAGTCTTTCTCTATTTTTCCTATGACTCGTAATCATAAAATTAAGCCGGTATATCATATCGGTATATCCGGTATATCCCATCTTTTTTGATAATTTGATGATCGTTGCAGCAGATACAAAATTTTGATTTGCAACTTCTCGTACTGCCATATGAAGTACCTGTTGATTATTTTCCAGAATATAATTTAATATCTGGGTTTCCGTATCTGTCAGCTTGTATTTATCCGCCAGTTTATAAACATCAAATTTCATAAGTCCGCTCACCTTAATCCCTTCCTTTTTATGATATCCCCTGCTGTCAATATCATTCATTCCACTGGTTTTAAGGCACACAAGAAAAAAGACAGGCTGTCAGGTACTTCCTTTCAGCCTGTCTTTCTGTCTTAGACCTCTGTCGTAATAAATATATCATAAATTGCCCTGATCGCTTCCTCAAAATCCGCGTTTTTTACGCCAATGATGATGTTGAGTTCACTGGATCCCTGGTCAATCATTTTTACGTTTACCCTGGAATGGGCAAGAGCCGAAAAGATTCTTCCGGCAGTCCCTCTGGTTGCCTTCATGCCCCGGCCTACCACAGCAACAAGTGCCAAGTCTGATTCCATCTCAAGGAAATCCGGTTCTACGGCCCTGTGGATTCCTGCGATGACGGACTGTTCATAATCTTCAAATTCTGACTGATGGACAAAAACGGTCATGGTATCGATTCCTGACGGCATATGCTCAAAGGAAATGCCGTACTTTTCAAATACCTCCAGTACCTTTCTCCCAAAACCGACTTCCGCATTCATCATGGCCTTTTCAATATTAATGGAGCAAAAGCCCTTCTTTCCTGCAATTCCCGTAATGGTATAATGGGGCTTTCTGCAGGTGCTTTCCACGATTAAGGTTCCTTTGTCCTCCGGTTTATTGGTGTTCCGGATATTGATGGGGATTCCTTCTTTTCTTACCGGGAAAATAGCATCCTCATGAAGGACGCTGGCCCCCATATAGGCAAGCTCTCTTAACTCCCGGTATGTAATGGTCTCGATGACCTCAGGATTCTTAATGATCCTGGGATCTGCCACCAGGAAACCGGAAACATCCGTCCAGTTTTCATACATATCCGCATGAATGGCCTTTGCAACAATGGAGCCTGTTATATCAGAACCGCCTCTGGAAAAGGTTTTTATGGTCCCGTCATCCTTTGCTCCGTAAAAGCCCGGGATTACCGCCCTCTCCACATGTTCTAAGCGTTCTCCAAGCTCTTTATTGGTGAGCTCTGCATTAAAATTACCGTCTGCATCAAAGAAAATCACTTCAGCCGCGTCAATGAATTCGTAGCCCAAGTATTCCGCCATCACCAGTCCATTCAAGTACTCTCCTCTGGAAGCCGCATAATCACGCCCCGCCTTTTTAAGGAAATTTTCTTCAATGGTTGCAAACTCATGATCGAGATTCAGATTAATGTCAAGTCCGTCAATAATCTCTGCATAACGCTCCTTGATTTTTTCCAGAATCTTTTTATAGCTTTTTCCATCTGCTGCCCCATCATAACACTGGTATAACAGATCAGTCACCTTCTCATCCTTGTCATGTCGCTTGCCTGGCGCTGATGGCACCACAAACCGTCTGCTCTTGTCCCCGCGGATGATCTCGCCAACTTTCTTAAACTGCTTTGCGCTGGCCAAAGAGCTTCCTCCGAATTTCACAACTTTTTTCATAGGCATATCTCCTCTGATACAGGTTATCATTACATATTTAACGGAAATAATATCCTAATTGGTATCAGCTGTCAAGTATTTTTAATAATTCATGCATAAATTTCCATTTTTATGCATAAACTTACTCCTCCATCTCCCGGTTTATCTTCTCCTCGCAGGAACGCATGGCCAGAATGGTCTTTTCAAACAGTTCATCAAGAGTCCAGCCCAAATTCTCTGCACCTGACGTGATCACATCCCTGGAACAGCCTGCCGCAAACTTCTTGTCTTTAAACTTTTTCTTAAGACTAGAGACTTCTAAGTCCATAACACTTTTGGAAGGGCGCATCCTGGCAGCCGCTCCGATGAGCCCTGTCAGCTCATCTGCTGCAAACATGATCTTTTCCATCACATGCTCCGGCTCTACCTCCGAACAGATGCCATAACCATGGCTGCATATGGCATGAACAAGCTCTTCTTCCGCCCCGATTTCAGAAAGAAGCTCAGGGGCCTTTTTACAGTGTTCTTCCGGAAACTGTTCAAAATCCACATCATGAAGAAGTCCTGCAATTCCCCAGAATTCTTCCTCAGACCCAAATCCCATATCTCCTGCGTACCAGCGCATTACTCCTTCCACGGTCAGACTGTGAAGTATATGAAACGGTTCCTTATTATACTTCTTTAGTAACTCCAGTGCCTGTTGTCTTGTGATTGCTGTTTTCATAGTGTTTTCGTCTCCTTATCTATAAAACTATGTCTCAATGTTGCTTTCTCCTGATACAAGGATTCCATTTTCTTCCAAAAGCCTTGCGGTCACACCGTCTCCATGAACCTTTGTCCCGGAAAACGTCCCGTCATAAATGCATCCATGGCCGCAGGACGGACTCCGTTCCTTTAAAATCGCCCGCTTACAGCCATATAGCCTGGCTAACTTCAAAGTTTCCTCTGCTCCCTTAAAAAAACTGTCAGTCACGTCTTTTCCTGACCGGTCCACCACTCGAACTATGTCAAGATCCCCTGTTTCACCAGAAACAAGCTGCTGCTCCGCAGGCTCTCTGGGCGTCCCTAAACCTCCAAGCTGCTCCGGACAGACTGGTATGAAATTGTATTTATCTATAAGTCCAATAAGGCCATCCTGTTTGCCGTTACCGCCGTCATAGCGGCAGTTGACTCCCAGCAGGCAGGCACTCACCAGTATATTTTCTTTTTCTCCGCTCATCTTCTGCCTCCTTTTTCAATTCTACCTTCACACCTTTGTGTAAAAAAACATCCTCCAGGCAAAAGCCCAGAGGACATTAATTCTTCGTCTTTTTTAATTATAACATATGGAGTAAAATTTGCAATATTTTTGAAATTTAATATACTTTATCAGTATATAAAAATTTGTTTGAAAATCCTTAAAATCACCTTTGTTTTCCAGCTTCATTTATAGATTTTATCTATAAGTAAAAGCAAGGAAACCTCCTGTTTAAGCGAAAAAACGATTGTTCTAACTTTTTTTGTATGGAACTAAAAATTTTTTATATTTTCATGGAATATTAATTGTTTTTGTTTCGTTTATATGTTAAAATGTACGAGAAAGAAGAAATACAGACGCCATCTTTAACAAAATTATGCAAGAGAGTATTGTTAAAAACAATGTGCGGAATTATATAATATCAACTAAGAATGAAAAGAGAGAGAGAGGTATTGTCATGTATGTAGTAAATGTCAACGGCAAGGATTACCAATCAGAAGAAGATTTAACATTAATGGATTTTCTCAGAAACAGACTTGGTATCACCTCCGTAAAAAATGGTTGCAAGGAAGGTGCCTGCGGAACATGTACGGTAATTGTTGATGGGAAGACTGTCCGTGCCTGTATCATGAAATTGTCCAAACTGGAAGGCAAAAAGGTACAAACCATTGAAGGATTCACACAGAGAGAACGAGATGTCTTTGTCTATGCCTTTGCGGCAGCTGGAGCCGTGCAGTGCGGCTTTTGTATTCCAGGAATGGTAATCAGCGGCAAATGCTTAATTGACCAGAATCCAAATCCAACCAGAGATGATGTAAAACAGGCGATCCGCACAAATATCTGCCGTTGTACCGGCTATACGAAAATAGAAGACGGTATTATGCTTGCAGCCAAAATGTTCAATGAAAATTTAGAAGTTCCTGAACTTAAGCAGACCGCTGCGATCGGGGAAAGAACCTGCCGTGTGGATGCAGAAGCAAAAACATTGGGAACCGCCAAATATGCAGATGACTACTATCTGGAAGGCATGCTTTACGGAAAGAACGTATTCACCAAATATGCACGCGCGAAGATCAACGGAATCGATACCAGCAAAGCTCTTGCAATGCCAGGCGTTGTCGCTGTCTATACAGCAAAGGACATACCTGGAGACAGATACATCGGCCATCTGGCACATGACTGGCCAGGTATGATCGATGTAGGCGAAGAGACAAAATGCATCGGTGATACCCTTGCCATCGTCGTGGCTGAATCAATGGAACAAGCAATGGCGGCAGTAAAAGCCGTAGAAATAGATTGTGAAGAATTAGAGCCAATCCGCTCCCCAAGGGAAGCTATGGTACCAGGCGCTCATCAGGTTCATGGCGAAGGCTTTATGCATTTTGGCAAATTCAGAACTCCGGCTAATAACCTTCTTGACCATGAAGAAGTAAAACGAGGTGATGCAGAGACAGCTCTTGCTAATTCCAAATACGTTGCAGAAGGCACCTTCTATGTTCCGCCAACAGAGCATGCGTTCATGGAACCGGAAACTGCTGTTGGTATTCCTGACGGCGACGGTGTAAAGGTAATTACCGGAGCACAGGGAATTTATGATGAACATCACGAATTAAGTGCATATCTTGGCCTCCCTCTGGAGAAAGTAAGAATTCAGAGTGCTTTTGTCGGCGGCGGCTTCGGCGGAAAGGAAGATATGAGCGTTCAGCATCAGGCTGCTCTTTGTGCTTATTTATCAAAGAGACCTGTAAAAGTATCCTTCTCCCGCCAGGAAAGCATTAATTATCATCCAAAGCGTCACGCCATGGAAATCTACACCAAGATCGGCTGTGATGAAAACGGTATTATCCAGGGTATGAAGGCAAGACTTCTCTCTGATACGGGAGCTTATGCTTCTCTGGGCGGTCCGGTACTTCAAAGAGCCTGCACCCATGCAGGTGGACCATATAATTACCAGAACGTGGACATTGAAGGAGATGCTTACTATACCAACAATCCTCCTGCAGGTGCATTCCGCGGATTCGGTGTAACCCAGTCCTGTATGTCAACGGAAGCTTTGATCAACCAGTTAGCAGAGCAGGTGGGAATTTCCGGCTGGGAGATTCGTTACCGCAATGCCATCAGACCAGGCCAGTCCCTTCCTAACGGACAGATTGCTGACGAAGGTACCGGTATGGTGGAAACTCTGGAAGCAGTAAAAGAAGATTTTGAAAAATATGAAGCAGATCCCAATTATTTCGTAGGCATTGCTTCTGCCATGAAGAACGCAGGAATCGGTGTGGGTCTTGCAGACGTAGGCCGCTGTATCTTAAGAATACGTGACGGAAAAGTTGTGACTGGCTCTTCCGCTGCTGCAATCGGCCAGGGACTCCAGACCATAACCTTGCAAATGGTCTGTCAGACCACAGGTCTTGCACCGGAACAGGTATTGGTTGGACATCCGGATACAAAATACACACCAGACTCCGGAACTACCACCGCATCCCGCCAGACCGTATTTACAGGAGAAGCAATCCACATTGCCGCAATGAAACTGAAAGAGGATTTGGATGCAGGACTTTCCTTAAAAGATTTGGAAGGCAAAGAATACTACGGCGAATTTGATTTTAAAACAGATCCTATCGGCAGTGACAAACCAAATCCGGTAAGCCATATTGCTTATGGATATGCAACACAGCTTTTTGTTATTGACAACGAAGGAAAAGTTGTCAATGTCATTGCAGCTCATGACATAGGCAAAGCCATCAATCCTCTTGCAGCAGAAGGACAGGTGGAAGGCGGTGTTGCCATGGGTCTTGGCTATGGACTGACCGAGGACTTCCCATTAAAGGACGGCATTCCTCAGGCTAAGTTAGGTACTTTAGGTATCTTTAAAGCACCTCAGATGCCTCCGATCGATGTACGGTTCATTGAAAAGAATCCATCTGATGTAGCATTTGGAGCAAAGGGTGTGGGCGAGATCGTATGTGTTATGGGAGCACCTGCTTTACAGAATGCTTATTACAAGAAGGATGGCGAATTCCGTTACAAACTTCCTTTGGATAATACCTTCTACCGTAAACCAAAGCCAGCAAAATAAAATATCAGAATACCCCAAAAAGGGCGGAATGAATACCGCCCTTTTTTCTTATAAAAGCACATAGCCGGAAAAGGGAGTGATCATATGATAACAGGATTTTATGAAGAACTAAAAAATGCTGATAAAAACATGAACATAGTCAGTCTGACTATCATAGAAGGACAGGGCGTTGGATCCAAAGCCTTGTGGTCAGGCGGAAAATTTATCTGCAAACAGGGAGATGAACATGCTTTTGACGCTTTTTCAGAGGATTTAAAGAATATTGATAAAACACAGACAATTAAATCTCAGAAAAGTACCCTGTTCTGCGAATTTGTCACAGGAGAAAAATACATGGTGGTATGTGGAGCCGGTCACATCTCCATCCCCATCATAAGAATCGGAAAGATGCTGGGATTCCATGTTACGGTTATTGATGACAGATTATCTTTTGCCAATACCGCAAGAAAAGAAGGAGCTGACACCGTTATCTGCAAGCCTTTTAGGGAAGCCTTAGAAGAGATCGAGGGAAGCACAGGCCATTACTTTATCATCGTCACCAGAGGGCACCGGTATGACCAGGACTGCTTATCCCAGATCATTGGCAAAAAAAATGCCTACATCGGTATGATCGGCAGCAGAGCCAGGGTAAAACTAGTTAAGGATTTTTTAGTAGACGAGGGAATCAGCAAAGAGCTGCTTGACCAGGTTTACACCCCCATCGGACTTAAGATCAATGCCCAAACCCCGGAGGAAATCGCCGTTGCCATTATGGCGGAGATCATTCAGGTGAAAAACGGAAGTAAAAATAGCTTTGGCTATCCAAAAGAAATCCTTGACGGTCTCACTTCCCAGGAATTATCTGACATGCCAAAGTCCCTTGTTACCATTGTTTCCAGAAAAGGCTCCGCTCCCAGAGATGTTGGCTCAAAGATGGTGGTCATGCTTGACGGGAGCACCGTCGGAACGATCGGAGGCGGTTGTGTGGAGTCCGAGGTGTGCATCGCGGCAAGAGAAGTCGCCAGAGAAAAACAGCCAGTACTAATGAAAGTTGACATGACTCCGGGCAACGCAGAGGACGAAGGCATGGTATGCGGAGGCATTGTAGAAGTATATATTGAGCCTGTCTTACGCTGAGCACATAAATTGGCCTTTAAAAAACACAATGACATTTTCTTAAATTTATAGTATACTTCTATGGATGGATTAGTACGAACGAAAGAAAGGAAGGCTGCACCATGTATTGTGTAAAAACTATTAAAGATGATTTGTTCTGGGTTGGAGGAAGTGACCGTCGTCTCGCCCTGTTCGAAAACGCCTACCCCATTCCGAGAGGGATTTCCTATAACTCCTATGTCCTGCTAGATGAAAAAACCATTCTTTTTGATACGGTTGACCGGGCTATTACCGGACAGTTTTTGGAAAATGTAGAAGCAGTCCTTGGAGGACGGGAACTGGATTATATCATTGTAAATCACATGGAGCCGGACCACTGTGCCACCTTAGGTGAAATGGTCAGAAGGTATCCGGATGTAAAGGTGATCTGCAATGCCAAGACGGTCCCGATTATCAACCAGTTTTACGAATTCGGCGTTGATTCCAGAGCTGTCATCGTGAAGGAGGGGGACACGTTCTGCTCCGGCAAACATACCTTTACATTTTATATGGCTCCCATGGTTCACTGGCCGGAAGTAATGGTCACCTACGATACCACAGATAAGGTTCTTTTTTCGGCCGACGCCTTTGGCACCTTTGGCGCAATGAACGGAAACTTATTTGCAGATGAAGTAAATTTTGAACGGGAATGGCTTGATGAATCCAGAAGATACTATTCTAATATTGTCGGAAAATACGGACCGTCTACCCAGACTCTTTTAAAGAAAATCGCTGAGCTGGACATTCAGTTCCTTTGTCCCCTTCACGGGCCTGTATGGCGTTCCGACATTTGCTGGTATATGGATAAGTATTTTAAGTGGAGCAGCTATACACCGGAAGAAAATGCTGTGATGATCGCCTATGGCTCCATTTACGGAAACACGGAGAATGCCGCCAATATTCTGGCATGCCGCCTGGCAGAACGTGGCATTCGCAACATTGTTATGTATGACGTATCCAACACCCATCCGTCTGTGCTCATTTCAGAAGCATTCCGCTGCAGCCATCTGGTATTCGCTTCGGCCACCTATAACGGAGGAATATTCAGCAGTATGGAGCACCTGCTTCAGGATATGAAAGCCCATAACGTGCAAAACCGCACCGTAGCCCTTATGGAAAACGGTTCCTGGGGTATCATGGCAGGCAAAAAGATGACTGAGATCATTTCAGAGATGAAAAATATGACCATACTTGAACAGACCATTACCATCAAATCTTCTGTAAAAGAAGATCAGCTGGCTGAAATCGGCGCATTGGCCAATGCCATTGCAGAATCTATTCAGTAAATGATTCATATAAAAATACCGGGGAAACAGCTTAAAAGCTTATGTTTCCCCGGTATTTTTGTTTACGCTTTGTCAACTGCTTCCCAAATAATTACTGTCTTGACAATCCAACTTCATCAAGAAGCTCTCGGTATTCCTCATTTACCTGTCCCAAAAATTCAGTAAATTGCTCGTGGTCCTTATACTCCATGGTCCAACCATACTTTCTGCAGGTTGCCTTCCACTCATTGGTTTCCGTCATCTCTTTTAAGACATCTTCCCAGTATTTCACCGCATACTCCGGCATATCTCCAGGCCCGAACAGACCTCTCCAGGTGATGAACCCGGCGTCTATTCCCTGTTCTCTGCACGTTGGGATCTGGGATATGACCTCCCCTTCCAGCCTTTTATCCGATGTAACCGCAAGTACCCGGATATCTCCGCTTTCCACCAGCCCTACCACATCACTGATTCCAGTAGAAAGAATGTCCACCCTGCCTCCCATGAGCTGGGTCACTCCTCCGCCGTTTTCAAACCCGTCATACCGGATGCTTTTTAAATTCTCCACTCCGGCTGCACGGGCTATTTTTAAGAACTGGATATGGTCCATGGACCCTAGAGAGGAGGTTCCCCCCACCAATATGGATTCGGGTGATTCCTTCAGTTCCTCCATCACCTCGCCTAGATTCTGATAGGGGGAATCCGCCCTAACCGCAAAACATCCGTAATCCACAACCAGCTGGGCAATGGGTGTCGTATCCTCCGCATAGTTTAAATCCGTGCTCCCATTTAAATTAATGAGACAAATGGGAGGAGAAAATATGGATAGCACATTATTCCTTCCTCTCGCCTCATTTAAATATTCCATATTGATCCGGCCTCCGCCGCCGGGTTTATTGGTAACAGGCAGAGGAACTGAAACCAGTCCCGTATTCTCCAGGCACTGCACGATGGAACGGATGGTCAAATCATAACCGCTCCCATTACCGGCAGGTGCAACCATTTCTATGGCTTCCAGAGGATATTTCCGCTCCGTCTCCGCCTGCTTTGCCTCCTGGCATCCCGTAAGCCCTATGACCGCTGCCAGCAGACATAGGAATGCCTTCCGCTTAATCATATTTATATCCGTTCCTTTCCTGCTGCCTTTTTAATTTCCTGGATCAGCATATTATAATTAATGGGCTTGACCAATATACTGTCAACAACGCCGGCCTGCTTCAGCTGGAGCGCATCCGATTCCACCAGACCGGTCACCATAATGATGCCAATGTCCGGACGCCGGATTTTGATTCTCTGTGCCAGCATTGTTCCCTTCATCTGCGGCATCATGTAATCCACAACCACTGCATTCCACCGCTCCGGATTCTGCTCCAGGGCTTCCAGAGCCTTTAAGGGGTCAGCATATGCATCCACATGATATCCGCTTCTCTCCAGACGTCTGGTGATATATCTTACCACACGCTCCTCATCGTCTACCAAAAGCAGGGATATCTCCGTTGTTAATTCCCGTTTCGGCTCCACCACTGCTGCATGAACGGCTGACCTTCCCGCACTCACCGGCAGATATATGTAAAAACAGCTTCCCTCTTCCGGAGTGCTTTCGACCCTTACGAAACCGCTGTGGCTGATCAAAATATCCTGTACCACAGACAATCCCAGTCCGGTCCCCTCTCCTGCCTCTTTTGTGGTAAAGAACGGACTGAATATCTGGCGGAGTATTTCCTCCTTCATTCCACAGCCCGTATCCGCCACCGACACTTCCACATATTCCGTTCCCGCTATCTGCCGGTATTCCTCCGGCAGCTGATCGGTTTTCAGCCTGCGGGTGCTGATGGTCAGCATACCGCCCTTTCCTTCCATGGAATGAATCGCATTGGTGTACAGATTTAAGAGTACCTGATGAAGCTGGGTTGCATTGCCGTAAACATTTGCCTCACAGTCATCTAAAAGTACCTTTAATCCAATATTGGAAGGAGAAATAAGGCTGACCATCTTCACCGCATCCCGGATTACTGCATCTAAATTAAGAGGCCGATACTCCGTGGTATCCGTTTCCTTTCGGCTGAAGGGAAGAATCTGTTCCACGATCTCCTTTGCCCGCACCCCGGCCTTATGTACCTCATCAATATCCTGGTAATATTCGTTCTCTTTACCAAGCTGTTCCTTTAAAAATTCCGCATAACCGAGAATCGGCGTGAGAAGATTGTTAAACTCATGTGCAATTCCTCCCGCAAGGGTGCCGATGGTCGTCAGCTTCTGGTAATGACGGGCTTCTTCCCTGCTCTGGTGAAGCTCCTCTAAGGTGTCGTTGATTTCTCTCAAATAAACGGTCTCCAACTCAAGCTTTTGCCGGTTTTTCATCAGAGAATAAATAATAACGCTGGCAGCTAATACAATGAGTAAAACGGCGCCGAATAATATTCCGAATTTCCGCAGATTTTCAAATTCCGCAGATACCGCCTGGTTATACGGCATGACTGCAGAAATATACCAGGAGGTTCCCTGCAGGTTCATCCTGGAAAACGCAGAGATCTCCTTATCGGCCGGCATAACGCCATTGGCATAGGAATCATAGATTGCCATTCCTTCTTCTCTTGTATACTGTATTCCAAGCATTTCCCTTAAGCTGTCATACTGTTTCAGCTCCTCAAAATCTTTTATATCCCTTCTGTAATTGAATCCGAGCATTTTCTCATTGGGATGCATGATCATGATTCCCTGCTCATCCTTAACCGTGATATATCCCATCCCGCCCACATTGAGCGGCAGAACATACTTCTGATACAAATTTTCCAGATCCATTACGCTGACCACAGCTCCAAGATACCTGCCTCCGCTGTACACACTATTAATTAAAGACAGCCCATAGTGATGTTCACTGATGGGAAATACAACCCCGATTCCGGTTGTGCTTTCCAGTGCGCTGTTTTCCAGCTGCAGCAGTGACTCATCAAATTTTTCCAGAAACGGATACTGATTGTAATGGAAAATAGGTTCTCCGTTTGGATACAGGAGATACATCCTGGAAGGCCCGCTCTGGTCAGACAGCATATACGAAAAAATATATTCCTTGATCTTCTCTGTCTCTCCTGTCCGGTAATGGGTCTCCATGGCATCGAGAAAGCCTGGCGTCTGGATTAATATGCTGATCTGCCTCAGCTGTTCTGAAATATTGAGTTCCAGATTCTGGGACACTGCACGAGTGATTAACATCAGGTTCTGCTGCTGCTGCTCTACAATCATCCGTCGGTATGCCTGATAGGTATTGTACATGGCAAAAGTCAGGAATATGATCGTTCCTGACATAAAAACCGATAAAATTTGTTTTTTCCCCTTTTCCCAAAGTCTTTTCATCTGTAGTTTCTCCCTTTCTTCCCCTATCAGAGTTGTACCACAGTTGCCCTATTTATAAAAGCCCTAAAATCACTCATTTTAACAATTTTTCGCCGCAGAACGGGCACCAGGACTCCTTACTAAGGGGATATTTCATGTCCAGTTTCTGTCCGCATACGGGACAGCAGTAATTGTGCTTCTCTAAAATATAAGCTCCCAGAAGCATGCACAATCCGGCAATCCAGCTTCCGGCAACAAAGAAAAAGATTCCCGCAATCACAGCCAGTATACAAACCGGTTTAACACAGGCAAGCGGTATATTCACCCTCATCCATTTTCCCTTCATCATTATCCTCCGTACCATTCTTTTTCAATAGGAAAAACAGGTCTGCCGCTGCAGGCCCGTTTCTCTTTTGTATTCTCAATTATGCTGTTCCCTGTTTCTTCTTATCAAGCAATTGCTTAATAACCGGATTTAAGAGAACCACCAGACAGATCAAAAGGATGATTCCTGTCATGGGACGTGTCACAATGTTTACGGTAGCTTCCATCAATGTGGCTCCGTCGGCAATGGTATAAGCGCGGCGAAGGTTTGATTCACAGATAATGCCCAATACCAGGCCGAGAATCATTGCGGAGCTGTTGAATTTACACGTTACAAAGATAAATCCGATGAGGCCGGAGATCGCCATGAGAATGACATCAACAGATGTGTTCTTGGTAGCATAGGCACCGATGGTGGCCATCATAATGATGGTAGGCCCCAGCACGCTGTAAGGAATCTTTAAAATCTGCACGAAGATCTTTGCAATCACAATCGCTGCGAATACCATGATGATGTTGGATACAAACATGGATGCAAAGGTTGCGGACAAGAACTGGGGCTGGTTGATTAACAGCAGCGGTCCCATGGTAACACCCTTTAGTACCAAAGCCGACATCATGATTGCGGCTGCATTACCTCCTGGAATTCCCAGGGAGAGCAGCGGCACCATGGCTCCGCCGGTCGCTGCATTGTTTCCTGTCTCTGGAGCTGCAATACCTTCCAGACATCCGGTGCCGAACTTCTCCGGTGTCTTTGAAAGTTTCTGCTCCGTGGAATAGCACAGGAAGGAGGCGATGGTGGCTCCCGCTCCGGGCAGGATTCCAATAACAGTACCCAGAACAGAACATCTGGCTATAATCCATTTAACGGAAAGAACTTCTTTCAGAGTGGGCATTTTTGCCGTCATCTGCTCATTTTTACTGTCGCCTACAGCTTGAAGCTTGGAAGGCTTGTTGGTCTGCTTCAGCACCTCGGTCACTGCGAAAAATCCGATCATAACCGGGATCATCTCAATGCCGGAAGTTAGGAGCCTGGTTCCGAAGGTGAGACGAGGAACGCCCAGCAGAGGGTCCAGGCCGACACAAGCTAACATCAGGCCAATGAGACCGGAGATGAGGGTACGGCAGATGTTATCAGTTTCAAGACTTGTCAGAATGGAAAGTCCCATAAAAGAAATCGCAAACAGCTCAGACGGTCCGAAGCTCAAAGCTGCCTGTGTAAGCTGGGGGCTTAACAGAAGCATACATATGGCTGCAAATATACCGCCGATGGCCGAACAAAGCAGCTGCATGCCCAAGGCCTTGCCGGCCTCACCTCGCTGTGCCATGGGATATCCGTCATAGGTGGTAGGCGCACTGGAAGGAACACCGGGAATCTTAAACAGAATAGCAGTCATACCTCCGCCTGTAATTGATGCGCAGTAGATGGCAACCAGAAATGCAATTGCATTGACTGCATCCATCTTGTAAGTAAACGGAATGCCGAGGGTAACCGCCATAGTAGCGGATACGCCCGGAAGGGCCCCGAAGAGGGTGCCTAAAAATACTGCAAAAATAATCAGAATAAACATCTTCGGTGCAAACACCACCGCCAGACCACTGGTTAATAAATCAATCATACGACACCTCCTTTAAAATCTCGGAATCAGGGACTCAATGAACAACGCTAGATTTCTCAGGAAGGAAATCTGGCCCCTTGGCAGCATTACTCCCAACAGTACGGCAAATCCTATATACAGGACAATCGTTATAATAATGGATGTCCCGATCAGAGCCGGCCATTTCCTCTGTCCCAGAAGATATCCATAGGCTATCAGGAACAGCAGACAAGTCAGCATAAAACCAATTGGCTCATACATGAGAGCCATAATAACTACCAATACCATTCCGGCAAACAGCTTGCTCTTTACCAGCCTTCCGATCGATGGGATGAAATCTTTGAATGCTGCTGTGATTTCCTCTTTTTTATTCTTTTTAAAATATTTGAATATGTTCCAGCACAGTGCCGGTATCAGAACAATCAACAAAGCCTGAGGCCACTGTTCGGCCCCCAGTTCATTTACGGCAGACGATGGCATGGTTGCGCCTACGTACCAATAGCAGAACAGGGATGTTGCCAGCAATAACAGATTAATAATCAATTCCAATGCCATAGGTATAATGTTCTCCTTTCTCATCATGAACTCAGGCGGCGGTCTGAGGCCGCCGCCTGTTAAAACAAGGGCATTACTTGATCAGACCTGCACTCTTTAAGTATTCTTCAAATGTTGTGTACTCTTTGTCTACCAATGTCTGCAGTTCATCCGCAGTAGCATAGCCGGGACGGTCTAGATAGCCTGCATTCTTCATGAAATCCTGATAAGATGCGCTGTTCCAAGCCTCTTTGATTGCCTTTGACATAGCATCAACTGCTTTGTCAGGCGTATCCTTACGGGCGAAGATACCGCGCCAGGTTCCTACATAAGAGTCGATTTTGTGTTCTCCCGTGCTTTCAATGTCAGGGAAGCTTGACATGCGTTCCTCGGACATGGAAATCAACGGAACGATATCACCAGACTCGATCAGACCTTTGATTTCATCGGCTCCGGTGATGTTGATATTGATGTGGCCGCCTACCATTGCAGAACTCAGTTCAGCGCCGCCGGAATAGTTTACAATTTTCACATAATTCTCAACTTCGGTGATGTCACATCCTAAACCGCCTGCCAAAGTTTGTTTTAAGGATACGGAATCCGCTCCTGTTGCCGTAAGCATACCGCAGGTCAGCTCCTGGGGATGGCTCTTTGCATACTCAACAAATTCGGTAAAGTTAGAATATTTGCCTTCCATGGCCTTTTTGGAGGATGCAATGATATTGATGGAGTGAACCAGCTTGGAAACCGGACGGAACTCTTTTCTAAAGTCAACCGGAAGGATCTTTTGTAAGTCCAGCATGATGTGTGACTGTGTTCCAAGTACATATGTATAGCCATCTGCCGGCTGTTTGTTTGCAAAATCAATACCGTTTGCACCGCCTGCGCCTTCAACGTTGACGATCTCAACCGGAACCCCCAGAACCTTCTCAAGCTCCGGCTGAAGCGGACGAAGGGTGCTGTCTGCGCCTCCTCCTACGCCCCATGGACATACCAAAGTCACTTTTCTTTCCCATTTCCATTCACCTTCGGCTCCTGCTGCTTTCGCACTGGTTCCTGCCCCCTTTGAGCTGCATCCGACTAAGGCAGATGCTGCTATGCTGGTCACCAGGGCCATGGACATTATGAACTTAAATCCTTTTCTCTTCATACTTGCTCTCCTTTTGGTCATTTTGTATATTTCTTACCTTTTTTTAGATTATAATTAAGCTAACTTAACTCTGCTCATACTTTTGTTTAAATTTCTGTAAGGTAATAATAACCATATGAAAAAGCTGTCGGGTTGTGTTATAATGTTGTTAATTTATGGAATTTACTACAACCGAAATGGAAGGTAGGATTATGAATTACAATAAGATACTTGTGGTAGACGACGATCCGTCGATCCGCCGCATTATATGTCGCATCTTAAACAGCGAAGGAATTCTGACTGACGAGGCCTCCGGAGGCTTAGAAGCGATTCAGAAAACGGAGAATAACACCTATTCCCTGATCATTCTGGATCTGGTAATGGATGATATGAACGGCTTTCAAGTCATCCAGCACCTGCGTGCCCACAGCATTCTGACTCCGCTGTTTGTTCTGAGCGGAAGGCAGGCAGAGGCAGATAAAGTTCTTGCGCTGGGGATCGGAGCCGACGATTATATTACCAAGCCTTTCAGCAACGTGGTTTTCAGCGCCAAAGTCAAAGCCTGTTTAAGACGTGTAAGCTTATCTGCAGCTGCCAGCTCCAACGAACTATATGCCGGCTGTTTCCGCTATATCTGTGACGAGATGCGGCTGTTTAAAAATAACGCCGAATTGTTTCTCTCCAGTAAGGAATGTCTGCTGATGAAATATTTCCTCAGCAACCAGAATAAAATCCTGACGAAAGAACAGATATACAGCCATGTCTGGAATGATACATTTATAGATGACAACACGATCATGGTACATATCCGCCGGCTCCGCATGAAGATCGAAGATGACCCCAATCATCCGGTATACTTAAGAAATGTCCGCGGCATCGGTTATCAGTTCATGGTGAAAAATTAATTGCTTTGGCCAATGCCATTACAGAATCTAGATAATATAAAAAAATCAAGAGCAAGGAAAATGGCTGAAAACCGCCAGATACCTTGCTCTTTTATACTTTATCCCTTGATTCTTCTTATAATCACCGTCCCATATGATTCTATTTCTCCCTTATCTGAAATCTCTCCAAGCAGCACCGTTCCCTCTGAAAGGCAGTCTAAAAGCTTCTGTTCCAGAGTAACAGGTTTTTGGCTGAAATTCTGCAAAAACAGATACTCATACTGATCCGATTCCCTTGAAGTCAATTCAACCTCTTCCGGTATCAGCCCTTCCACAAGTGGCTGGATTCCGGCTTCACAAGTCACCTTCCAGAATAAATCGTCATAAAAGTCCTGTCCAGCATCGGCACATACATAATAGGCAGTTCCATTCCCATAATGATTTTTTGTAAGGGCCGGATATCCCTTATAAAAGTCATTCTCATATACCATAAGAGCTTCTGCCCCATGAAGGCTCACCAGATCGCAGAGATTACGGCACTCATACCGGTCACCGTCTTCCCCGGATGCAGGAACCATATAATTGCTCTCCCAGTCATAAAGACCGTCTATTTCCGTACTGCGAAGCCCTACTACCTCCCGTAGCCCATGAGGAACGCCCCCAAGAAAACACCTGTCTGATTCATCCACAATTCCGGACCAATAGGTCATTACCAACTGTCCGCCATTACGGACAAACTGTTCTATTTTCTCTTTAATGCCGCTGCGGTATAAGTAAAGCATGGGAACGGCCACGAGCTGGTAATCCTCCAGGCTGTCATCCATGGTTATCACATCCACATTAAATCCCAGCTTTTTTATGGCGCTGTAGACTTTTACACAGGTCTCATGATAATACAGTCCTTTATTTCTGGGACCTTGTGCGTCTTCCATTGCCCAGCGGTTTTCCACATCATAGATCAGGGCTGTTTTGGACTCCACTCCTGTCCCGGATAATTCCCCCAGAAGGGCTAGCTCTTCTCCGATTTGGCTGACCTCCTCAAATACCCTGGTATCTGTGCTTCCATAATGGTCAATGACAGCCCCGTGGAATTTTTCCGAGCTTCCCGGACTTTGGCGGATCTGGAAATACAGGACACTGTCCGACCCATGAGCAACTGCCTGCCAGGAAGCCAGCTTTAAAAGGCCGGGTTTTTTAAGTTTACTGACTCCCTGCCAGTTTGTGCTGCTGGGACAGGATTCCATGAGCAGAAACGGTTTCTTCTTTAAGCTTCTCATGAAATCATGCTGCATGCCGTTGTCCCTGGCCGTAAGAATCTCCTTTTCCTTGTGCCACAAAGGATAGGTATCCCAGGAAACCACATCCACTGCTTTAGATAGCTTCCGGTAATTAAGTCCCTGATAGTCATACATAAAATTAGTGGTAACCGGCTGCCCCGCTCCCGCCTCCCGCAAAGAGTCGGCCTCCCACCGGGCAAAATCCGTGGTCTGATCCGTCACAAACCGCTTCCAGTCCAGATTTAAACCATGTACCATGCTCTCTCCTATGGCAGAAGGGCTCTCCACCTGGTCAAAAGACTGATAGCCGTGGCTCCAGAATGCCGTACACCAGCTTCTGTTTAAACGGTCTATGGAGCCATACCTTTGTTCCAGCCATTTCCGGAACGCATCCTGGCACAATGGACAGTGACACTCACCGCCGTATTCATTGGAGAGATGCCAAAGAAGAACTCCTGGATGGGAGCCAAACTCCTTTACCAGCCTTTCATTGATCTGCTTCACCTTCTCCCTGTATACAGGAGAGGTGTAACAATGATTGTGACGTCCGCCAAAACGTTGGCGCCGCCCTGTATCATCGACCCGCAGCACCTCCGGATATTTGTCTGACATCCATTTGGGCCGGGCACCGGATGGGGTACCCATGATGGTGTATATTCCGTTTTCATAGAGCCGATCCAGCCGT
>Ga0213824_1000725_pt1 | contig 22747 bp, 23 predicted proteins | sample MC6MC0906MG_FD_179892 | JGI IMG/M metagenome (GOLD analysis project Ga0213824, IMG submission 179892) | Enriched soil aggregate microbial communities from Iowa State University, Ames, United States - MC6-MC0906-MG | ecosystem: Environmental > Terrestrial > Soil > Unclassified | place: USA: Iowa...
GGCATCCGGGAAGACTTTGAAAAGGTGTATCAGCTCTTCCCACGCCTCTATGAACGACGTAAGCAGCTGTCAGGAACGCTGTCAGGCGGTGAGCAGCAGATGCTGGCGATGGGCCGGGCATTAATGGCCAGGCCGCGTTTATTACTGTTAGATGAGCCTTCCATGGGTCTTGCCCCGCTATTAGTAAAAACAATTTTCCGGATTATTGAGGAAATCAATCAAACCGGAACAACAATTCTGTTGGTCGAACAAAATGCTAATATGGCGCTGTCGATTGCCGACCGGGCCTATGTCATTGAAACCGGTAAAATCGTGGCTGCCGGTACAGCGGAAGAATTGAGTCAAAGCGATCAAATCAGGGCCGCGTATTTAGGCGGGCATTAAACGAAAAGCGGAGGCGCCTAGGGGCTTGGCTTATGACCCCGAGCCCCTAGGAGGGCCCCGCAGCTAAATAAAAAAAGTGTTGGGGCGGCCCCAACACTTTTACCTATTACATTTTCATTTTCCGATGTTCAGGGTCCAGCTGGAATTGCTGCCGCCTTTGCGGGCTAAGGAGATGCCTAATTTTAATCACGTAATCCTCATAAAGCTGCTCGATTCCAACTAATGCAAGCGAAAAGAAGTTCGCATAATTCTTTTGGACTTCCCACTTTAATTCGTTCTTACCGCAGATACTATATTTATTTAATTCCTCAATTTCCTTTTGAATGTTTGCTAGTTCCACAGCTTGTTCATTTTCAGGCAAGGAAAGGACATGATCAATTTTTGCGATATAGTCCATTGATTTCTCTATCTTCCCTTTAATTTCTTGATAGCTTTCTTGGTCAATCAGATCATATTTTAATTTGAAATCATTTAGTTTTTCCGCTGCTTCATAGGTTGAATTGACAATATCATCTCGGGTCATATCCTTTGTTTCATAGCTTAGCATATGCTTCCATGAAGGCTGGGTAATCGCCTTACGGTGGTCCTCCAACGTATGGCAGAATTTTTTATAGCCATGGATATCCGGATGTTCAAATGCCGGGCTTGCCGGGTCGAGGAAAGGTGCAAGCGGTGCGACAAAGTAAAAGATCCTTGGATCCTGGTTACAGGCTAGATGAATCGTTTCGCAAAAATCAATATTTTCAACTGCACTTTGGTACGTCTGCCCCGGAATTCCGACCATGAAGAACAGGTCAATCTTTTTACAGCCATTTTTTAATGCAAAATTGAGTGTATCTATCACCTTTTGGTTTGTACAGCTAAATTTTCCGTTATAGCGTCTGATATTCTCATCATGTGTTTCAAGGGTAATTTCAATGCTGTATTTTGGTACACTGTCATTCATCATTTTAAAGAATTCTTCATTCGCATATTGGAATAACTCAAACACGATTTCATTTTTAAGATTAAGTTTTTTAAGTAAGCTAAAAAACTCATTTACATATTCACGTCCGCCCTGGCGCAGGTCATGCAGGATGAAAATCGGTGCCCGGCTGAAGCGGGAAATAAATTGGATGTCCTCAATAAGCTTCTTGGGTGACCGTAAGGCCAGCGAGTTCCGGTTACAGTTTTGACCATAGGCTTCGCGCGAGCCGCCGCAGATGAGGCAGTTCTGCGTACAGCCTCTAGCCGTCAACAGTGCAGTGTTTGGATATTGCAGCCAACCTTTGTATGGCAGCGGGTCAAGGAAGTTGCGATATTTAAACACAGAACGGATCGTATAGCGATAACCTGGTACATCAACATCATCCAAATCCTTTGGTACATATGTAAGTGGATTGTAGAAGTACTCACTGCCCTTTTTCCAGGTTAGGTTTGGAATATCGGTATAGTAGGTATTTCCTGACTCAATTTTATTCATCAGCAGGAGCATCAGCTTTTCTGTGGAGTCACCGCGCATAACAAAGTCGATAAAGGGATATTCAATTAACTCTTTATGATAATAGGTTGCGGACAAGCCTCCGAAGATGATCGGTGTTTCCGGATGGAGGTTTTTTACAATTTTTGCGAGTTCAATACTGCCGTGTGCATGGGGCAGCCAATGGAGATCAATCCCGAATGCTTTCGTTTTGATTTTCTTAAGTTTTGCTTCGACATCAAATTTTTCACTCATCAGCATACGGTTCGCGATATTGATAATTTTCACCCGCAGCCCGTATCGCTCTAAATAATCAGCGATACTTGTCAGCCCGATTGGATACATTTCAAACACAGGCGATGAAGGGACAACATCACTAATCGGGCCGGCAAGTAAGGAATTTTTTCTAAAATCATAAACACTAGGTGCATGCAGTAAAACCAGGTCGTATTTCATTAAAGTTCACCTCAGAACAATTTATATGGAACGAACCCCTTTCATTTTGCGTTCATACCAGCATGTTTTCTGAAACGCAAGAAAGAGTTTGATTTTGTGATTAATTTCACATGTAGTGATAGCTTTCTAAAAAGGAGTGCATTTCCTTGACAATTATTTTTTAAGATAATATTAGTTTACTATATTAATGGAGTAATAAAGTGACAAACGAGTGACAAAACTTGGTTAATTTTGTGTATAGATTATAATGCGGTACAGTATTAATGTGTTTGGAAAGTAATTTGGGAAAAATGGAAAGCAAAATAGGAAAATTGGAAAGGTAAATGAAGGATCACCTTAAAAAGAGAGAATTTTTGATACAATAGATGAAAAAAGGGCTTATTTTTTATAAAAAGCTTAAGGATAGAAGGATGATCAAAATGGCACAGGCGAAAACAAATGCAATGCGCATCCTTGATGCAAAAAAGGTCAGCTACGACATACAGACATATGACAATAAAGATGGAAAAATTGATGGAATTTCGGTGGCGGAGAAAATCGGCAAAGACCCAAAGGAAGTTTATAAAACGCTCGTTGTCCAAGGGCAGAGCAAGAATATCTATGTCTTTGTTATTCCTGTTGCGGAGGAATTGAATTTAAAGAAGGCAGCAAGGGCGGCTGGAGAAAAGAATGTAGAAATGCTTCCGGTAAAGGATATTCAAAAATGGACAGGATACATCCGCGGCGGCTGCTCCCCTATTGGAATGAAAAAGGAATATAAGACCTTCCTCGATGAAAGCTGCCTGCAGATTGATTCAATCGTTGTAAGTGCCGGAAAAATTGGCGTGCAAATCGTGCTCAAGCCTGAGTGCTTAAAGGAAATAACCAAAGCGGAAATCATCGATGCCGTTAAATGAAAATTGAATGAATTTTCCATGGGCACTCACCTATAAAAGACAGAAGCATAAGATAGGGGGAAATGAACTTTCAATTGTCATTAGAAAACTCGCCGATTGGCGAGCCCCTAGGGCGATGACAGAGGCGTAGTTACACTTATGCCTGATAGGAAAGTTATACTTTCCTATCGGCCGTAAAAGGGAGTGTTGATGAGTGGCAGGGAAAATCAAAAATTATTTTGCCGGCGGGAATACTGCGAGGGGCTTCCATAGTCTTTATGAATCCAATCTTCAAGGATTAGACCGGTTATTTATTCTAAAGGGCGGACCTGGAACAGGCAAATCATCACTGATGAAGAAAATTGGTCATGAGTGGATCGAACAAGGCTATAATGTCGAGTTTCTACATTGTTCATCTGATAATAATTCAATTGATGGTGTGCTGATTCCGGCGTTGAAAGTGGGGATTGTTGACGGAACGGCGCCGCATGTGATTGAGCCGAAGGCACCTGGGGCGGTGGAGGAATATATCAACCTTGGCGAAGCCTGGAATGCCCGCGCCCTAAGTGTTCAGAAAAAAGTCATTCAAAAGCTGACCAGTCAGATTAGCGAATCATTCCAAAAGGCGTATGCAACGTTTAAGGAAGCGTTGGAGATCCACGATGACTGGGAAAAGATTTATATTAACAGCATGGATTTTAAAAAGGCAGACCGATTGACAAACAAGTTAATTGACGCCTTCTTTGGAAAAATGAAATTGAACAAGGCTCCGGATGTGCGCCATCGTTTCTTAGGGGCGGCAACCCCAATGGGTGCTGTCGATTTCGTTCCCAATTTGACAGAAGAAATACCAAAACGGTACTTCATTAAAGGTCGTCCTGGTTCCGGGAAATCGACAATGCTGAAGAAGCTGGCTGCGGCGGCTGAGGAACGCGGTGTTGATGTCGAAATCTACCATTGCGGCTTTGATCCTCATAGTCTTGATATGTTGATTTTAAGGGAGCTTGGTATTGCGATTTTTGACAGTACAGCCCCGCACGAGTATTTCCCAAGCCGTGATGGCGATGAGATTATTGATATGTATGAGATTCTGATTGAACCGGGTACGGATGATCTGTTTGCCGAGATTATCAGTAAAATTGCCGCAAAATATAAAAGCAAAATGACCAAGGCGACTGGCTATCTTGCTCAAGCAAAAGCCCTGCATGATGAGCTAGAAGCGATTTATGTTGCCGCAATGGATTTTTCCGTGGTTGAAAGAATTCAAGGGCGAATTGCTGAGGAAATAAAAGAATTGTCGAACGCCAAAGGTTAATGGAGTTTTGTCAACAATATAGGTGTCTTAAAAGGGTCTGTCCCCTCGCGCAAAAGGTATTTGCTGAGGGGTCAGACCCTTTTCTTATTTTGTTTTCTTTTTTTGCGTGTGATTATTTTGGTTCCCTTTGCTGTTATCACCGCTAACAAACTCGTTGGCGAACTCAGCTTCCGCATGCCCTGCCTGAGGGGAATTTTGATTGCGGCTTCCTTTATTAAATTTTTTCGTCATGATGATCCCTCCTTGTCTTCTCATTTTAGTGTGGCATCGGGGGATTTGTTCATACGGGAAAATTAAAGGAGAAAATGGAAAATAGTAGAACTTATACATAAGACTTTTTTGAGAGGATTGATGATTAGTGACAGTAAGTATAGCTTTGTTAACAAAGCTGTTTGTGGACAATTGTAATAAGGCGGAAGCTGAACCGATGAAGAATTATATGAAAGGCCACTTTCCCTTCTTAGGGATTAAGTCTCCTTTACGTAAGGAATTAGAAAGGCAATTTTTTAACGAATCGAGAATTTTAAAAGAGCCGTTGAACAAGGAATTAGTAGTAGAACTTTGGGAGAAAAATGAAAGAGAATACCAATATACAGCCTTGACTTATTTGGAAAGATCGATAAATAAGCTGCAAAAAATTGATTTGCCATTCATGGAGTGGCTGATTACCACGAAATCATGGTGGGATACCGTCGATGCGATTGCCCCAAAACCGGTGGGGAAAATTGCCGAGACATTTCCAGAGGTGGCAGCAGAAACAATTGATGGCTGGGCAATTCACGACAATATGTGGCTCAGACGGGCAGCCATTCTTTTTCAATTAAAATATAAACAGAAGACGAATGAAGAGCGGCTCTATCAATACATACGGCAAAACACCGATAGCAAAGAATTTTTTATCCAGAAGGCAATTGGCTGGGCACTTAGGGAATACTCAAAGATTAATCCGGATTCGGTGAAGGAGTTTATTAAGGGTCAGCCGCTAGCACCATTAAGCGTTCGGGAAGGCAGTAAGTATCTTGGTTGAGCAAAACGGCGAAAATGTTTTGCTATTCATGTTAGAATGGCACTAAAGAGAAAAGCGGAAGGTGGAACAGCATGATTAAAATTATTGCATCAGACATGGATGGAACATTATTAAATTCAGTCCAACAAATCAGCGAGGAAAATAAGGAAGCGATCTTAAAGGCACAAGCACAGGGAGTAGAATTTGTCGTTGCGACGGGCAGGTCGTATCAGGAGGCAACCTACGTCTTAGGAGAGGCGGGCCTAAAGTGCCCGATTATTTGTGTAAATGGTGCAGAGATTCGTTCGAAAGAAGGAGACATCCTTTCAGCCACTCCGATTTCAAAACAAATGGCACGCGAGGTGGCAGAAAAGCTAAGGGCACTTGATATTTATTTTGAGATCTATACGGAAAAGGGTGCCTATACAGTCGATTCGGATAAAGCGATTTCGACGCTTGTCGATATTATTCTCAGCGCCAATCCCGAGGCAGACCGAGACGAGGTAGCCTACGCTGCCGGGGCAAGAATACGTGAGGGCTTGGTCCAAATAATCGAGGATTATGAAATTCTTTTTGCAGACGAAAACGTTCAAATCTATAAGATATTTGCATTTTCATTTAATTCGGATAATCTTGCGGCCGCCAGTAACACACTCATTGACTTTGAAGGGCTCGCTGTTTCCGCATCAGGCCATGAAAATTTGGAAATTACTAATAAGCAGGCTCAAAAGGGGATTGCGCTTGAGTCTTTTGCTAAAGCAAGAGGTATTGATATTTCTGAGACGATGGCCATTGGAGATAACTATAATGATGTATCGATGTTCGAACGTGCAGGGAGATCGGTTGCGATGGGTAATGCAAACTATGAAATAAAGGCATTATGTGATGTCATTACAGACACAAATAACGAACATGGTGTAGCGAAGGCGATTTTAGAAATGTTATAGGAAAGGAAGGGGTTTATGTATCGGAGCGGTTCCTTTTTACTAGTGCTGATTATGTTGCTTTCAGGCTGTTCTTTTTTGGAAAAAGAAAATGATGGAATGCAATCGGATGAGGCGGTTCATCTTCAACCGAATGTAGAAGTAATCGCAGAAAGATTATCCGTACCATGGTCAATTGATAAAATAGGAGAATCCTTTTATCTTAGTGAACGGACTGGAAGCATCGTCAAGATTGAAAATGGTAAAATGGAACGCCAGCGAGTCCAGTTAGAAAAGCCGCTCGCAAAGGCGGCTGAGGCTGGCCTGCTTGGCTTTGTACTTGACCCCAAGTTTACAGAAAACCAAAAGGCATATGCCTATTATACTTATGCGGATGACAGCGGGGGGCAATTTAATCGTGTTGTCGTTTTAGGGTTTAACGGTGCCACTGGGTGGACAGAGGAGCGGATTCTTCTCGATCGAATCCCGAGTGCTGCCTATCATCATGGCGGCAGACTAAAGATTGGCCCGGATGGGAAGCTTTATATCACAACGGGTGACGCAACCACGCCTAAAGTCGCTCAAAAGCTGAGCTCACTAAATGGAAAAATTTTAAGAATGAATTTGGACGGAACGATTCCGTTGGATAATCCGTTTCCGAATTCCTATGTCTTCAGCTATGGCCACCGGAATCCCCAGGGGTTAGCGTGGATTGGGAAGACATTTTATGCAAGCGAGCACGGGCAATCGGCCCATGATGAAATCAATCGGATTCAAGCTGGGGGGAATTTTGGCTGGCCGGTTATTCAGGGTTTAGAGAAGAAAGTGGGGATGGAGACACCTTTGTTCCAATCAGGTACTGTTGAAACATGGGCTCCTTCCGGGATGGATGCGGCTGACGGTAAGCTCTATGTGGCGACATTGAGAGGAAATGCCGTCCGTGAGTTTGATTTGGAACAGAAGCAGACAAAGCCTGTTATCAGCAGTTTGGGGCGAATCAGAGACGTGTTCATTGACGGCAACTATTTATACTTTGTCAACAACAATACCGATGGCAGAGGAAACCCTGATGAAAAGGACGACAAACTGTATCGGGTTCGGCTAATTGATTTATAATAAGTTTGTTGTTTTTCAGTGAAGCAGGAAAAGGGTCCTTATTGAGATGATTTGAGTCATTTCCGGGCGAAAATGGACTTCTGTCAATAAAATAGACTTTTTTCTGCCAAGTAGTGGCGTATTTTTTTCTTCCGCGCTTCATTCCCATTTCGCTTGGAGGCCTCATGCCTAAAGGAACAATTTAAAAAACAATTGTTCCTTTAGGCAGAGGACAATTCGCTCTTTCCGGCGTTTTGTCGCTGCGCCTCTTCATACGCCATTTCGTAATCTAGCGGAGTGGCGTACCCAAGCGTAGAGTGCGTGCGCTTACGGTTATAAAATTGGATATAAAACTTTACAGCTGCGATGGCCTCCGCCTTCGTAGGAAATACAAACTTATAGAGATACTCTTTCTTTAATGATGCAAAAAACGACTCAACACAAGCATTATCATACGGAGTAGCTTTCCTGCTCATGCTAATTACAGCTTTTGCTTCATTCAATGCTTCTATGTACTTTTTAGAACAGTATTGAGTTCCTCGGTCTGAATGATGGATCCACCCTTCAGACGGTTTACGTTGTGCAACGGCTTCTTTTAGGGCACGAAGTGGCAATGTATGATCCATTTGATCATCAATGGCATAGCTAACAACTCGGCGGGAAAACAAATCGATTACTGGATTGAGGTAAATAAACCCTTCGCCAGTGTGAATGTACGTAATATCGGTTGCCCAAACTCGGTTAGGTGCTTCAACTCGAAACTTCCGATTTAATTCATTGGGATATATCGGTTTTTCATGGTTAGAATCAGTTGTATTAATATATTTCTTTGGCTTAGTAGCGAACAAACCTAAAGCTCTCATACGATTGGCCACTTTTTTCTGAGACACTTTAATATTGTCTTGATTTTCAAGCCTGTCATGGATTCTAGGACTACCGAATGCCGTGAGGTTATCGTAAAAGTGAAACATAATCCGCTCATCTAGTTGGCGATTCTGCTTTTCCTTTTCAGTTTCTTCCTGGCAACGGCGTTTTTCCCAAGCATAATAACCGGAGGTTGACACACCTAATACTTTGCACATCTTCACAATGGTATGATTATTTCTTTCAGAATAAATAAAAGCAAACCTTTCTATTTTTCTTGTGTGAAGATGTGCATGGCCTTTTTTAAAATTGTGTTCTCCTCCTCAATCTCTAATCTTTTTGAAAGCTCAGCTTCATAAAGTTCCTTGTATTCTGAGGCAGTAAGTAACCGATTCTGTTTTGACTTCTTCGCCTCTTGTTGCTTCTTACGATAGCTGCTTACCCATTTTTGCAAGGTGTCATATGGGATCTTAAGCTCTTTACTGATATCAATCATCTTTTTACCATCTAGAACAATCAATTTAGAAACATACTCTTTAAATTCAATAGAGTACTTTTGTTGATTTTTCGCCATGTTAAACACATCCTATTTTTGTTATTTATGATTTAAACATGACGCCACAACCGGTGTCCACTTTTTATACTAGCTTCAAAAAACTGAGAGATTTATCCTTCATAAGGTGGATGAAGGACCATTCCGGGCAAAAAAGTGAAAGATTAGTCCTTCATAAGGTGGATGAAGGACCTTTCCGGGCGAAAAACTGAAAGATTAGTCCTTCATAAGGTGGATGAAGGACTATTCCGGGCGAAAAACTGAAAGATTAGTCCTTCATAAGGTGGATGAAGGACCATTCCGGGCGAAAAACTGAAAGATTAGTCCTTCATAAGGTGGATGAAGGACATTTCCGGGCAAAAAACTATGAGATTAGTCCTTCATAAGACTTACAGAGGGCACTTTTTGCTATAAACTTCGGAAACGCCTTAAAGAATTTCAATCTTTAAAGAGTTCACTTGGGAGATGAGAAGGTCTTCGTATTGTTTTTGGGCCTGGTAGTAGATTTCTTGCTCGCCGGTATTTGGGTTTTCCTTTTTGACTTTTTCAATCAGGTCTTTTTGTACCTTTTGCGACAGGACAATTAATTTGTATTGCTGCTTTTCTGTAGCCCAGAACTTGTCTTCACCGTAGTCACGAATCAACTTTTTAGCAGATTCGTACTCATTATACTGATCGCGTACCTTACTAATGGCTTCGTCCACTTCCGCAGCAGCAGCTGTATGACCCTTTTCCTCTGCCAGCATCGCCATTGAGCGAAGGCGGATGATTTGCGTTAATAATTGATTTTTATCATCGATGATTTTTTCCTGTGACTCTAAATATGCTAACTCCTCTTCTAATTGTTTCCCAGTGTATTTTCTCTGAGCTGTTTCGCGATTAATGGCCAGCTGAAGCTGGTTAATAAACTTATAAAAGGCTACATCCTCATTAGTGATCCAATCTCCATTAATTGTTGCGACCCCTTTAGGCTTCACAACATTGATGTCGATGACCTTTTCAGTCTTTTTCCCGTCCTTTTCTAAAGTAAAGGCAACCTCATACTTGCCGCTCATTGGCAGCGCCACTTTGCCGGAGTACGTACCGTTATTCCCCTCCGCTAATTTCACATCCGTTGTGCCATGGTCCATATTTGCCATGGAAAATTCTGCGGTAACCTCGAGTCCTTTAACCTCCTTTTTGTTTTCTGTTACTTTGATTTCAAACGGCGCAGCCGTATCCTTTTGGTAATAAAGGTCACTGGAGACCCCGCAGGCGCCAAAGCGCCGAGGAGAAGGAAAAGCGGAAGCGCCTTGTCCAGCCCCGACAAGCGCTGGAGGGCCTGACGTTGAAGTCGTTCTTTGACTTCAGCGGCAGGAACCGAAGCGACCTCGAGGGGCTAGGCGCTGCAGCTAGACGGGCTCCAGGACCTCCCCGCGGAAAGCGAGTGCTCGGAGCGGAAATCAACAGGCCCATTTACAGGGACCATCAATAAATTTGGTATTTAGATTCTGACATAAAAAATTGCCGAGAAAATACCCCTTTCTCGACAACCTGAGCCCTCTAACTGGAGGGCTTTTAATGTGCAAACTTATATGTCCAAAACCGCTCATTATTAATCCATACCATTATTTGCGGGTCTTGATTTTTCAATTTCTCTTCCACGTCGATAAACATTTGCTCCGTTTGCGAACGGTGTGCTTTGATGGCAGCAAGCTTTGTTTTAGCAACAGGGGTAATGTTGTTGATAATATCTGCTTCCCCAAGCTCCTCGACACAATTTTTCGAGAAGGCGACACAGTGTAAGGTGGGCCTTGCGGCTGCAGGCAATTTTTCCACAGCCCTAACGACTGCCGCACCGGTGGCGTCATGGTCAGGGTGAACCGAATAGCCGGGATAGAATGTGATAACCAAGGAAGGATTTACTTCCTCTATGATCGCTAATAACGTGTTCGTCAATTTATCTTCATCTTCAAATTCAATCGTTTTATCACGGAAACCAAGCATACGAAGGTCTTGGATGCCTAAAACCCGTGCAGCTTCCTTTAGTTCGTCCTTTCTAATTTTAGGAAGGTTTTCACGATTGGTAAACGGGGGATTCCCCATATTGCGTCCCATTTCCCCTAAGGTTAAACATGCATACGTGACAGGGGTTCCGTTTTCCACATGTGTCGCAATCGTCCCTGATACACCAAAAGCTTCGTCATCAGGATGAGGGAAAATAACCAAAACATGGCGTTCTTTTTCCATTAATGATTCTCCTTTCTAGGATCGTTATTCAAATGGAGTGGTACTTATTTCAAGGGCAACCGCCAGCTTCCCACTATGATCATGACCGGCCAATAAAAGCTGGTTCTCTTCGTTCATTTCAAAATGGGTAATCCCCTCAGCGTAAATCCAGCCAAGATTTATTTTAAGACCAACTCGATAGGGGCCATTTCCAGTAATTTTTCCTAATTCATATCGAACAAGGGCGTTACGGATATAAGCTCCTGCCGAAAAGAAGTCTTGATTGTTGTGTGATGCATAGGCACCATTGGTTGTTTCAAGGTGAATGTAAACATCTTTATTCGCAAAGCCATTGATAGCTTCCTGGACATGTTTCATATCAATTAACTGCAAATCTAACAACTCCTTTCCCCTCAATTCCAGTAAAAGAAACTATAAACTATTCTTGTTTAATAATGTATCTATCATACTAAAATCAGATAAAAAATGCGAAATCCATGCTTGAAAGAAATGTACTAAGAAAGGTACAGGATGTTCACCGTACAATGTGGATGCCATAGCTATCAGTCGAAGCTCTGCAGTCCATAAGCCACAAAACATTCATTTGTACATCCTTTTATGTCAGAAAAATGTGATATTTCTAAACAGAAGAGCCGATCAATCGATCGGCTCTTCTGTTATTGTAGCAGAGTCAGACTCTTTGTCTTTTCTGCTAGTAGCTATTCATTACAATCGACGCAATACTCCGTTACACTTTCGGCACTGCGGTAAGCACCATGCCAAGTTGGCCCGACAAATTCATTTAAACGGAAGCCCTGCTGGATCGCAGCGGTAATAAAGTCCTTCGCAACATCGACCGCTTCATAAACAGATTTTCCTTTGGCGAGTTCAGCCGTAATCGCTGATGAGTAGGTACAGCCTGCCCCGTGTGTATAGGTAGTGTCAAATTTTTCAGACTCATAAAGTGTGAATTCTTTTCCATCAAATAAGAGGTCAACCGCATTTTCTTCGGTATGAAGTTTGCTGCCGCCTTTAATCAACACGAATTTAGCTCCTTGTTCGTGAATTTTTACAGCTGCTTCCTTCATTTCCTCAACCGTATGAGGTGTTTTCGTTCCCGCAAGCTGTCCCGCTTCAAACAGATTTGGTGTTACAACTAAGGCACGTGGTAAAAGAAGCTCACGCATCGCATCTGTTGTTTCCGGGTGTAAGGCCTCGTCTTCCCCTTTGCAAACCATTACCGGGTCAATCACCACTCGCTCCAGTTTATTTTCATCGATTTTTCTGGCTGCTAATTCAATGATTTCAACGGTTCCAAGCATCCCTGTTTTCATCGCGTCGATGCCAACGGAAAGAATCGTTTCGATTTGAGTCTCAAGTGTATCGACAGCAATCGGAAATACACTGTGGTGCCAATCCTTTGGATCCATTGTCACAATCGTGGTCAAGGCTGTCATTCCATAGACGCCAAGTTCCTGGAATGTTTTCAAATCTGCTTGAATCCCTGCCCCGCCGCTTGTATCAGAGCCGGCAATAGTCATTACTTTTTTGACTGTCATTATGTATTCCCCCTTCTAAGAACCTAGTTATTATTATAAAACATTTTAAAAAAATTAACATAAATTAGCGCATGAAAGACTAATAGTTGACAGAAAAATGACAAATCCTCCATTTGTACTATTTACAAGCATTTTGAGTGATAAATATTACTTTCAAAAAAGGTGTCAGAAAGTACGATATTTACAAAAAGCCCTCCCTTTTTATAATGGAACCGCTTACTGACCGGTACTAAATAATATTGTAACCTTGGTTAACTTACAAGGTCACAAAATTGTTGGAAAACTGTCACAAATATAAAAGGGATTGCCAAAATCCCGTCCTCACTAAAAAAGTAACTTAATTACTCTCCTTTATTAGGCTTACAAGTTTCGACAAAGTGACAAATGTCGCTGAGTGTAATTGATCCTATTTCTACAATGATAAAATAAGGAAATATTTCCTAGAGTGGAGGCAAAACAATGAACCACAAGGGTTGTCCTGATGAATATCCAATTTCCTTGATAATAAACGGTTATGAAATGGCCGTTTTTCAGCTGACAAAATTCGACCTAGAGGACTGGACATATGGATATTTGTTTTCTGAAGGATTTATTCAGGACGCAAATGACATCGAGTCTATCCTCATCAACGAAGAAATGGGCAGCATCCATGTTTCACTCCGCTCCCATTTTGACGAAGAGCAAGTTTTTTCAAAAAAGAAGCACTACACAGCCGGTTGCGGCAGGGGCGTAACCTTCTTCTCGATGACAGATGTGAAAAATTTTGCCAAAGTAGCATCAAGCAAAACTTTCAAATTAAGTTATCTATTAAAAAAGAGAAGTGAATTCGCCCAGAACTCCCGTTTTTACCTGGAAACAGGCGGAATGCATGGAGCTTGTATTGTCGAGGAAGACGGCTCAATTACAATCCGAGAAGATATTGGCCGCCACAATGCTGTGGACAAAATTATTGGCCACGCAATTAGAAACCGTTTACAACCCGAAAGGTTAATGTTACTGACAACCGGCAGGGTTTCATATGAAATGCTCTCAAAGGCTGCAAAATTTGGCTTTCCTGTAATCGGCTCACGCACGGCTGCCACTAAGCAGGCAGTGCAGCTGGCAAAATACTTAAATATCGAGGTAATTGGCTATTTACGAGGGAAAATGGCGACAATTTATACCTCATCCGGCAGAGTCGAAAACGATCTTAATATCGAGTTAGCTATAGAGGTGCATTGAAAGGGGGAATCAAAAGCTTTACATACCTAGAGAGAAAAAGGGATGTTCTAATCAATATTTTTAGGGAAGGAGAATGGTTATGGTTGAAATGAACCTAAATCGCCGGCAATTTTTAAAGCTATCAGGCGCAACTGCGGCAACACTTGCTGTTGTGGAACTTGGCTTTAACGAAAAGAAAGCATATGCACAAACAAAAGAATTCAAAATTGCTAAGGCAACTGTAACACCAACCATTTGCTGCTACTGTGGTGTAGGATGCGGAATCCTCGTTCACACCAAAAACAATACTGTGGTTTATACGGAAGGGGATCCGGATAACCCAATTAACGAAGGAAAGCTATGTAGTAAAGGAACAACAATAAGACAGTTATATACATCTGAGAAACGCTTAACAAAACCGCTTTACCGTGCTCCTGGAAGCAATAAGTGGGAGGAAAAAGATTGGCACTGGATGCTTGACACCATTGCCAAGCGGACTAAAGAAACCCGTGACAAATCATTTGTTGAAGTAGAAAACGGAATCACTGTAAATAAAACCGAAAAGATTGCCTGCCTTGGCGGCGCGGCACTTGATAATGAAGAAACGTATTTGCTTTCAAAATTAATGAGAGGGCTTGGTGTTACCTATTTAGAGCACCAGGCACGAATATGACATAGTTCTACGGTTGCCGGTCTGGCACCTACATTTGGTCGTGGAGCAATGACTAACCATTGGAATGATCTGCAGCATACTGATTGTGCGTTTATCATTGGTGCAAACCCTGCGGAAAACCATCCAATCAGCTTTAGATGGTTAACAAAAGCAAAGGAAAACGGCGGTACAATTATTTCCGTTGACCCGCGCTTTACCAGAACATCTTCACAGGCTGACGTTTACGCTGCACTCCGCTCAGGTACGGATATTCCGTTTATCGGCGGGATGATTAATTATGCGATTGAAAACAATCTCATCCACAAAGAGTATGTGGCTAAATATACAAATGCTTCCTTTATCGTTAAAGAAGGTTATGACTTTAATGATGGTCTTTTCTCAGGCTATGATGAAGCGAAAAGAGCGTACGATAAAACGAAATGGGAATTTGAAACAACGGAAGACGGTAAGCCTGTAGTCGATGAAACATTGCAGCACCCGCGTTCTGTGTTCCAATTAATGAAAAAACACTTTTCCCGTTATGATGTAAAAACAGTTACGACTGTAACAGGAACACCACAGGAAGATTATCTAAAGGTTTGTAAGACCTTCTGTGAAACAGGTAAGGTTGGAAAATCCGGAACGATTCTGTATGCAATGGGTACAACCCAGCATACGGTTGGCTCACAAAACGTTCGGAGCTATGCCATCCTGCAGCTTTTATTAGGAAACATCGGAATACCAGGCGGAGGAATCAATGCACTGCGTGGAGAATCCAACGTTCAAGGGTCAACTGACTTTGGTTTATTATTCGATAACCTAACAGGATATCTTGGTGTCCCAAAAGCGACAGTTCCAGAGCATGCTACCCTAAAAGGCTATTTGGAAAAAGAAACACCAAAAACAGGCTACTGGAGTAACAGACCGAAATTCTATGTCAGCTTGCTGAAAGCTTGGTACGGCGCGAATGCAACAGCAGAAAATGAATTCGGCTATCAATATTTGCCAAAGGGAAATAAAAACTATTCCCATATGAACCTCTTTAAAGCAATGTACAAGGGCGAACTCGACGGGGCCTTCCTATTTGGAACAAACCCGGTTGTCGGTGGTCCAAATGCCGGTAAAGAAAAGGAGGCACTTGGCAACTTGAAGTGGATGGTAGCGATTGATCTTTGGGAAACCGAAACATCGGCATTCTGGCAAAAAGAAGCTGGCAGCGACCCATCCAAGATTAATACAGAAGTATTCCTGTTACCAGCAAGTTCTTCTTTTGAAAAAGAAGGCAGTGTATCCAACAGCTCACGCTGGATGCAATACCGCTGGAAAGCGATAGATTCAAGAGGCGAAGCAAAACCAGACCTTGATATCATCCATGAACTTGCATTAAAACTAAAATCGGTTTATGCGAACAGTCCAAAATCGGCCGACAAACCGTTCTTAGCCCTTGATTGGAACTATGGAACAGGTGAAGTGCCGGATATTGACCTTGTTGCCAAAGAAATCAATGGATATGATCTGAAAACAGGTAAATTGCTTTCCGGATTTGGCGCCCTTTTAGATGACGGTACAACTTCAAGTGGTAACTGGATTTATTCCGGGTTCTATCCTGAAGAAGGAAAGAACAAATCGAAGAACCGCGACAACAAGGATACAGGCGGCGAACACTATTTGAACTGGTCCTATGCGTGGCCAATGAACCGCAGGATTCTCTACAACCGTGCTTCAGCAGATCCAAGCGGTCAGCCATGGAGCAAGGAAAAGGCTGTTATTTGGTGGGATGATGCTCAGAAGAAATGGGTCGGAAACGACGTTCCGGACTTTAAAGCTGTTACCGCACCAACAGAACCAGGCGGTACCGGTGCCTTTATGATGAATAAAGATGGTGTGGCACTTTTATTTGCCCCAACCATGAATGACGGTCCGTTCCCAGAACACTATGAGCCATTTGAAAGTCCAATTCCAAATGCGTTCTCAGGACAGGAAATGAACCCGGCAACGGTGATTTTTGAAGAAGAGTTCAATAAACGCGGCTTCAAGGTGGACTACCCAATTATCGGAACGACTTACCGGGTAAGTGAGCACTGGCAATCAGGTACGATGACACGAAACCAAGAGTGGCTCTCAGAGCTTGCCGGTCATATGTTTGTGGAACTAAGTGAAGAACTTGCAAAAGAAAAAGGCATCAAGAATAAAGACAAGATTATTGTCAGCTCAGCGCGTGGCGAAATCAAGGCCTATGCAATGGTAACCAAGCGCTATAAGCCTTTTACAGTGAGAGGTAAAAAAGTGCATCAGATCGGAATGCCATGGCATTTTGGCTATAAAGGATTTGCCACTGGGGATACAGCAAACCGCCTGACTCCGCATATCGGGGATGCCAATACAATGATTCCTGAATATAAAGCATTCCTCTGCAACATTAGGAGGGCTGACGTATGAGTAAGTATGTAAAATATGTCGATGTAACAAAGTGTGACGGCTGCCGTGCCTGTATGGTTGCCTGTAAAAACTGGAATGACCTGCCGGCAGAACCAACGGAATTCCTTGGCAGTGTGCAATCACATGTGAAAACAACCGCGGATACATGGAATGTCCTTCAGTATATTGAGCACGAGAATGGCAAAGGTGATTTAGAATACCTATTCCGCCATTCCTCCTGCTTCCATTGTACCGATGCCGCTTGTGAGAAGGTTTGTCCGGAAACTGCCATCAGCTATACGAAGTATGGAACGGTTGTCATTGATCAAGATAAATGCGTTGGCTGCGGCTATTGTACGCAAAACTGTCCGTTTGACGTAGTTTCCTTGAAGGAATATAAAGACAAAAACGGTAAGGAATATCGAAAAGCTCATAAATGTACGATGTGTACGGACCGAATCGAGGAAGGCTTACAGCCTGCCTGCATAACAACCTGTCACACCGGGGCAATGGACTTTGGTGATAAAGATGCGATGATTAAAAAGGCTGAGCAGCGCCTCAAGGAAATTAAGGATCGTTATCCAAATGCCATGGTCTATAATCCACAAGGCGTTGGCGGTACACAAGCAGTTTATGTTTTAGCTGAGCGGCCATCTGTATACGGTTTGCCTGAAAACCCTAAAGTTCCAACCTCTGCTGTTTTGTGGAAGGACTATGCACAGCCAATTGGGAAAGCAATGATTGGAGCAACAACCATGGCGGTTGTCGGTGCATTTGTGGCCAATAAGTTTTTTAGTAAAAAATTCAATGACGAGACGCAAGATGGAGGTGACAGCCATGAGTAATCAGCCAAAATCTGATGTAAAAGTAAGGCGGTTTTCCAAGGCGTTTGTCTGGGCACATGCCGTTAACGCAATTTCCTTCTTTGCCCTGTACATTACGGCATTGCCAATGTACACGGAGTTCTTTGACTGGCTGTATCCGATTCTCGGGGGGCCGGCGAATGCCCGTTTGCTCCATCGCATTTTTGCTGTCGTATTCTGTACGCCAACATTCATTTGGGTCATTTTTGACTTCAAAGGCTTTAAGCTTTGGATGAAAGAGCTTGTTACTTGGAAGAAACGCGATATCCAGTTCTTTACTGAATTTGTCAAAGAGCTTTTCGGCTTTAAATTTAAGCATATTAGACAAACATTCTTTAATGCTGGTGAAAAAATAAACTCGATTATTCAAATCTTCACTGCAATCTTAATTATCGGTTCAGGCTTCCTAATGTGGTTCCCTGAATTTTTCCCAAGAGCTGTCGTTCAGTGGGGCTACTTCCTTCATAACGTCGGCTTCGGTCTTGCGATTGCTGTAATTGTCGGACACATTTACCTCAGTGTCGTTCACAAACACTCAAGACCAGGCTATTCCGGAGTTGTTACAGGAAAGGTACCTGCATGGTGGGCAAAAGGCCACTATCCCGACTGGTATGATGAAGAAGTCAAAAAGGGTAACTTCCCTGACTTGGATGATCCAAAACATAAAAAAGGCGCATAAAAACCATTCGTTTTCAATTTTATACTCAAAAAAGGAATGGCTGTCGAACAAATTGACAGCCATTTCTTATAAAAAACTCGTGAGGACAAAATTGGGGAATAAAAGGAAAAGTTTGTCATGGCGAGGTGTTCATGCAGACAGAAACTAGAAGAAAAAAGCTAAACTAGTCCTCATAAAGCGTTCTTGAAGACAGAACCCCAGACTTTCAATAAAAACTTATTGAGTCTTTACTATTAAGAAAGAGGTGTGACAACGATGATTAAATCCGTTGTTTCAAAAGAATACCAGGAATTGCAAAAGGAAATCGTTAAGCTTCAGGAACAGTGGAAGCTGCAGCTAGATCCTGAAACCATCAGACCAAATCTCGACAAGGCTGCAATGACTGCAGGAGTGCCTGCAGCCGTTCTAACGGCTATTAACTTTGAAATTTCACTATTCTTACAGTGGATAGAGGAAATAAATGCCACTCTTGTAAAATTTAATCCTGAGCTCGAGGCGAAGCTTTCGGGTATTAGCACCTACCTGAATGAAGAAACAGCAATTCGCTGGATTGACGAGGCCTTTTCGTTTAACCATCTTTATTTTGCTAGTTTTGCAGAAGAAAATGGTCTTGAAGAATGGATTCCGCAATTCCTCGCTGAAACCGCACTTCGACCTTACTTACAATTGACAGCTGAAAAGGTTCAGCACGATATCAACCATGCGGTGCCGGGAGCCGGCTGCCCTGTTTGCGGCGAACCGGTTAGATTGGCCTCCCTTGAAGAAGAAGGAAAAAAAGTCATCCATTGTCCGCGCTGCCTTGCCCACTGGAATGCTAAGCGCTTGGAATGCTCTCATTGCGGCAACGAAGATCATAAAACCATCCAGTTTTTAACGATTGAAGGCGACGCCATCTCGCAAATTCAAGTTTGCGAGGAGTGCAAGGGCTATATTAAAATTATTGATACAAGACAATATATTACAAAACCTTCTGCTGCATTACTGGATTTAAACTCAATCCACCTCGATTTTGTTGCCCAGGAAAACGGTTATAACGCAGTTGGTATGAAGGAGTAAGACAACCCCTGCAAGAAGGCGCTTTTTGCCTTCTTCAGGGGGCTTACGAATCGAGTCCCAAGGAGACGCAACTAGACACGCTTATGACCCCGAGCTCCTAGGCGCTGAAGTTGGAGAAAGAGAAAAGCTGAAGCGCCTTGAACAGGGGCTTATGACCCCGAGCCTTAGGCGCTGAAGCTAGACAAAGAAAAACGAGAGAAATTAAAGAAGGTGTTTTTTCCATGAAAGCTGCAGCGATTATTTTAGCAGGCGGAAAATCGAGCAGGATGGGCACAAATAAAGCACTGCTAAAAATAAATGAGAAATCTAACATTGAAAGAATTGCAGATACGCTAAAACTTCTCTTTGATGATATAATTCTAGTAACGAATGATTCTGAACAATATGAATTTTTAGGGTTGAAGATGGTCCCTGATTATTATCCGGGGATGGGGCCGCTTGCCGGGGTGCATGCAGGCTTACTTGCGTCCGACTACGATGTGAACTTCATTGTCGCCTGTGATATGCCGTTTGTTTCAACGGAGCTTGCCGAGGTGCTTGTCAACAACTGCGGCCATTATGATGCCGTCATTCCTGTAATCAACGGAAAACAACACCCGTTATTTGCTGTTTTTCAAAAGAGGGTAGCTGAAGGGGCTGCAAATTGTATTGAAGCTGGGGAGCTTCGAATGAAACAATTGCTTGACCAATTAAACGTACTATATGTAACAGAAGCAGAACTGCAAACTTACAGCAATCTTGATCTAGAACGGGTCTTTTTCAATATGAATCACCCAAATGATTACGAAGATGCGAAAAAGTGGGCAGAGGCAGATTTTTCCCGCATGAACGGGGAGTAACAAGGAATTATAGATGTGGAAAACTGCCCGTAAAAGCCCGATTAGTGAGATACAGTGAAACCTGCCGATGCGCTTTTTATCGACATAGTTGAAACCAATCGGGTTCGTACCGTCTCTAAATATCAAAGTGAGTGCCTTGAAAATTAGAGACGGTAGACAGGGACTAACAATAAGTGGGGGAAAACCTCACTTATTGAAGTTTCACAATATAAGGGGGAATAAGGGAACCATGCAATTTTTCAAAGTGAAAACAGTTGAAGAGACATTTGCCTTAATCGAGGAAAAGATTCCGGCGATTGAACAAATAGTGGTCAGGGAACTTGTCGATGCACTAAATCATATTTTAGCAGAGCCGGTAGTGGCCAAGGAAAATGTGCCAAGTTTTGATCGCTCAACTGTCGACGGGTATGCCGTTCGTGCGAAGGATACGTATGGTTCCTCTGATTCCATGCCTGGCTTCTTAACAATAGCTGGCGAAGTAAGGATGGGCGAGGTCCCTGCTGCTGAGGTTGGCCATGGCACGGCTGTTTACGTACCGACAGGAGGCATGATGCCAAAGGGCAGTGACAGTGTGATCATGATTGAACACTGTGAGGACCTAGATGGCCTGCTTAATACGTATAAGCAAGTAGCACCTGGAGAAAATGTGATTCGGGCGGGCGAAGATATTAAAGAAGGGGAAATTCTTCTCAATAAGGGAACGAAACTAAGACCGCAGGAATTAGGGGCGCTTGCCTCTTTAGGAATTGCCGAGGTGCCCGTTTTCCGGAAATTGAAGGTCGGCTACCTTTCCTCCGGGGATGAAATCGTCCCGTATCAAACCGAAGCACTCTTAGAAGGGCAAATTCGCGACATCAACTATTTAACGATTGCCGGACTTGCTAGCGAATGGAATGTCGAGGTTTTATACGGCGGGATTGTCCGTGATGATTATGAAGAATTTCAACAAAAGGCGCGCGAGCTTTATGACAAGGTCGATTGTTTAATCCTTTCCGGCGGCAGCTCGGTCGGGGCAAAGGACTATACAACAGATGTCATTCAGGCCTTAGGGGATCCAGGGGTTTTTATTCACGGCATCTCGATTAAGCCTGGTAAGCCAACCATCCTTGCTATGGCAAATGGAAAGCCAGTCATTGGCCTGCCGGGACACCCGGCAAGCGCCATGATCATCTTTAAGCTGTTCGGCGAGCGTATTTTACGAAAGCTAAAAGGGGAAAAAGTCGAGCGCAAACCGGAGCGGATTTTTGCGAAGATCACAAAAAATATTCCCTCCTCAATGGGTCGAGCTGATTATATCCGTGTTCGGCTTTTTGAAAACGAGGGCGAATGGTGGGCAGAGCCGATTATCGGAAAATCAGGCTTGATTACTACACTGGTAAAAAGCGATGGCATTGTCGAGATTAGTTCAGAAAAAGAAGGAGTTTCACAGGGCGAATATGTACCTGTGATTCCATCAAGGTAAGGGGTCCTGAGCATGGAACAGAAACAGTATAAACGAAAAATCTATTTAGAAGATAAGCCCCGAGCGGAAGCAAGAGAAGAAATACTGGCAGCTTTCGCGCTTACACCTGAAATAGAATATATCTCAGTAGTTGAAGCGTTAGGCCGTGTGACCGCTGAACCTATTTTTGCAAGAGTCTCGATGCCGCACTACCATGCCTCAGCGATGGATGGAATTGCCGTTGTCGCGGAAAGCACGTACCAGGCACATGAGCAAAACCCGCTTCACCTTAAAAAAGGCTTGGAGTTTAGCTTTGTCGATACAGGGAATGCCATTCCTTCCCCATTCAACGCTGTTATTATGATTGAACATGTTCATGTAGTTGATGAAGATACGATTGAAATTATTGAACCGGCAACCCCGTGGCAGCATATCCGCCCGATTGGCGAAGATATCGTCCAAGAGGAAATGCTTTTTCCCCAAGGACATATATTACGGCCAGCGGATTTAGGTGTGTTGCTCGCCGCACAGCAGCTCGTTATTCCTGTTGTAAAAAAACCGGTGGTGACGATTATCCCGACAGGCAATGAACTTGTCGAAGCAGATTCTGAGTTAGCTTCAGGAAAAATAATCGAATTTAACGGAACGGTGTTTTCTGGTTTTATCAAGGATTGGGGCGGTGAGCCAAAGCTCCATTCCATCGTAAAGGACGAGCCGGAGAAAATTAAGGAAGTGCTGTTGGAGGCATCCGAAACCTCTGATATTATTGTAATCAATGCCGGCTCATCGGCAGGCAGGAAGGACTTCACGGTCCACATCATCGGCGAAATCGGAGAGGTCTTTACCCATGGAGTCGCCGCACGGCCTGGGAAACCAACCGTTTTAGGAAAAATAAACGGAAA
>Ga0213824_1000726_pt1 | contig 22738 bp, 18 predicted proteins | sample MC6MC0906MG_FD_179892 | JGI IMG/M metagenome (GOLD analysis project Ga0213824, IMG submission 179892) | Enriched soil aggregate microbial communities from Iowa State University, Ames, United States - MC6-MC0906-MG | ecosystem: Environmental > Terrestrial > Soil > Unclassified | place: USA: Iowa...
ACTTTCACGAATGCGCGCGAAGGGGTAGGCTGCGCGTTCATTTCGCCAGCACCTCAGAAAATGCTTCAACAATTCCTGCAGGATTTCGGCTACTTTGCCCTTTTTCTAGGCACCTTCTTTGAAGGCGAGACCATCCTGGTGCTTGCAGGGTTTCTTGCGTTCCGCGGGTACATGGACATCAGTCTGGTGGTGATCGTGGCGTTCTTCGGCAGCTACGCCGGCGACCAGCTGTGGTACTTCATGGGCCGCCGCCACGGGCGCAAGATCCTCGCGCGCAAGCCACGCTGGCAGGCCATGGGGGATCGTGCGCTGGAGCATATTCGCCGCCACCCCGACATCTGGGTGCTGAGTTTCCGCTTCGTCTATGGCCTGCGCACGGTCATGCCGGTGGCCATCGGCCTGTCCGGCTACCCGCCGCGCCGCTACCTGCTGCTCAACGGCATCGGCGCGGCCATCTGGGCCTTGGCCCTGGGCGCTGCCGCGTACCACTTTGGGGCCATTCTCGAAGGCATGCTGGGCAATGTGAAGAAGTACGAGCTATGGGTGCTCGGCGGCCTGCTGCTGCTGGGTGCCCTGCTGTGGCTGCGCCGACGCTTCCGCACGCTGCGCGCAGAGCGCAAGGCGGCGGCAGCGAGCCAGGCCCCAGAGGCTGAGCAGGCTGTAAAACACGAGCAGGAACCAGGCCAGAGGCGTAACCGCCCATAAGCCCAGCGCGCCGGCCAGGTACAAGGCCGGCGCATTCACCAGCAGGCGCGCCAGCTCCAGGCGCCCTGCCCACGGCCTGTCCTCAAGGGCCGCGCCCAAGGCGAACAACCCCAGCGCCATCACCGCCCCACCCAGCACCAGGGCCGCTGTCGGCACGCGTTCGGCGGCGTCCATCAGGTAACTGCCCAACGCCACGTAGACGGCGAACTGCAGCACCACATAAACCTGCTGCGCCCTTCCCAGGGCGATCTCGAATTTGCGGAACAGCGCCAGGTTCTGCTTGGCCTGTGGATAACGCGCAGCCACATCGGCCGGCCGCCAGCCGGTGGGCATGAACCAGATGCGCAGCTTGTCCCACAGGCGTTCGGTGCGCCGGGCATCGCCCCAGAGCTGGGCGTAGAACTGCAGGTTGGCCCACAGCGGATTCCAGCTGGCCAGCGGCGTGGTCACGCCAAACACCACAGGCTCGGCCGGGTCTTCTTCCTTGAAGGTGCCGAACAGCCGGTCCCAAAGAATGAACACACCGCCGTAGTTACGATCCAAGTAAACAGGATTTTGCGCATGGTGGACGCGATGGTTGGACGGCGTGATCAGCACCCATTCAAGCCAGCCCAACTTGGGAATGTGCCGGGTATGCACCCAGAACTGGTACAGCAGGTTGAGCGACGCCACGGTGATGAACACCAAAGGCGGCACGCCGACCAGTGCCAGCGGCAGGTAGAAGATCCACGAAAAGAGGAAGCCGCTGCTGGTCTGGCGCAGCGCAGTGGTGAGGTTGTACTCCTCGCTCTGGTGGTGCACCGAATGGGCTGCCCACAGCACGTTGCGCTCGTGGCCCAGGCGGTGCAGCCAGTAATAACAGAAGTCGTAGAGCACGAAGGCCAGCAGCCAGGCCCACCAGGCGTTCGCCGGCAAACGCAGCAACGCCAGGTGCTCCCAGGCCAGCGCGTAGGTCAGCAGCCCCACCCCTTTGGTCAGCAAGCCGGTGCTGGTGGACAGCACGCCGGTGCTCAGGCTGTTGATCGAGTCGGCCAGGGTGAAATTGCGCTGGCCACGCACACGGTCGGCGACCAGTTCAACCGCGATCAACACGAAGAAAAACGGCACGGCCAGCAGAATCAGGTCCATGGACAGCAGCCTCGAAGGGTATCCACAGAGATTAGGATGCACCCACGGCAATCCCTATGGCCACATCTGCCAAACTAGAGGACATTTAGCGCCTCGACACTGGAGTAATGAGCATGACGAAAAAAGTAGCGGTGATACTTTCCGGCTGTGGCGTCTACGACGGCGCCGAAATCCATGAAAGCGTGATCACCCTGCTGCGCCTCGACCAGCGCGGCGCGCAGGTGCAGTGCTTTGCCCCGAACATCGCGCAGATGCATGTGATCGACCACCTCACCGGCGAAGTGATGCCCGAGTCGCGCAATGTGCTGGTGGAGTCGGCGCGTATCGCCCGTGGCGAGGTGAAGGACATTCGTGAAGCCAAGGTTGAAGACTTCGATGCGCTGATCGTGCCTGGCGGCTTTGGTGCGGCGAAAAACCTGTCCAACTTTGCCGTGGAAGGTACCGATTGCACGGTACAGCCGGATGTCCTGGCCCTGGCTGAAGCCTTTGCCGAGGCCTGCAAGCCGGTCGGCCTGATCTGCATCTCACCGGCGCTGGCGGCGAAAATCTATGGCCCGGGCGTGGTGTGCACCATCGGTAACGATGCCGGCACCGCCGCCGCGGTGGTCAAGATGGGCGGCACCCATGAAGAGTGTGATGTGCATGACATCGTTGAAGACACCCAGCGCAAGCTGGTGACCACCCCGGCGTACATGGTAGCCAAGTCGATCAGCGAGGCGGCTGGCGGCATCTACAAGCTGGTGGACCGGGTGCTGGAATTGACCCACGAGGGCGACTGATCAGCCCTTGCTGAGGCGCGTGAGGATACGGTCCAGCGCGTTGGCGAACGCCTGCTTCTCGCGTTCGCCATAGGGCGCCTGCCCACCACCTACCTGGCCCTGCTCGCGCAGTTCGGTAAACAGGTTGCGCGCGGCCAGGCGGTCGCCCATGTTGCGTTCGTCGAACTCGCGGCCACGCGGGTCCAGCGCCGCGACGCCCTTCTTGATCAGCCGGTCGGCCAGCGGTACATCGCTGCAGATCACCAGTTCGCCAGGCACGGCATGCTCGACCAGGTAATCGTCGGCGGCGTCCATGCCGCTGGGCACCACGATCAGCCGTACCACGGCGAACGCCGGTTTGGCCACGGCCTGGCCGGCCACCATGATCACCTCGAGCTTGCGCTTGAGGGCGAATTTGACGATCAGGTCCTTGGCTGCCTTGGGGCAGGCGTCGGCGTCGATCCATATGCGCATGTAGCAATTCTCTCCTCAGATCTGTGCCGGCCGCTTCGCGGGTAAACCCGCGATGTGGCCGGCAGCATCAACGACTAAACAGCAGCCCGGCGCTTCTCTGCCAGGCGACTACGCCCATAAAGCACCACAATCGCCAGCAACGCCACCGACTGTGCCGCCAGCGAGTATGCATCGGCATGAATCCCCAGCCAGTCGAACTCGAAGAACGCCACCGGCCGCGTGCCCAGCACGCCGGCCTCTTGCAGCGCTTTCACGCCATGCCCGGCAAACACCACCGACAGCGCGCACAGCAAGGCGGCGTTGATGCTGAAGAACAGCGACAGCGGCAGTTTTGCCGAACCACGCAAGATTACCCAGGCCAGGCCCACCAGCAGCACCAGCGCCGTCGCCCCACCGGCCATCACCGCTTGATGACCGGCCGGGCCGGCCTGCAGCCACAGGGTTTCATAGAACAGGATCACTTCGAACAGCTCGCGGTACACCGAGAAGAACGCCAGCACGGCAAAGCCGAAACGCCCGCCGCCGCTGACCAGGCTGCTCTTGATGTAGTCCTGCCAGGCGGCGGCATGGCGGCGGTCGTGCATCCACACGCCGAGCCACAGCACCATCACCGCCGCGAACAGCGCCGTGCAGCCTTCCAGCAGCTCACGCTGGGCGCCGCCGACATCGATCACATAGGCCGCCAGGGCCCAGGTGGCAAAACCGGCGACCAGCGCCAGGCCCCAGCCGATGTTGACGCTACGCACTGCCGATTGCTGGCCGGTGTTGCGCAGGAAGGCCAGGATTGCGGCCAGCACCAGAATCGCTTCAAGGCCCTCACGCAGCAGGATCAGCAGGCCCGAGATGTAGCTCAGCGACCAGCTCAGGCCATCGCTGCCCAGCAATTTGGAGGCTTGGTCGAGTTTGGCCTTGGCCTCGGTCAGCCGCTGCTCTGCCTGGGCGAACGGCAAGCCGTCCTGCAGCGACTGACGGTAGGCCATCAGGGATTTTTCGGTGTCCTTGCGTGCCTGGGTATCGATGTTGTCCAGCGAGCTTTCCACCAACTCGAAGCCCTCCAGGTAAGCCGCTACCGACAGGTCATAGGCCTGGTCGTGATCGCCTGCGCGGTAAGCTGCCAGGCTCTTGTCCAGGGTGCTGGCGGTGTATTCGAGCAACTGCGCGGGGCCACGCTTGACCTGCGGCGGCTGGGCACGCTGGGCGCGGAATGCCTCCACGGCTGCGGCACCTTCGGTACTGGCGACCTCGGCCGGGGTCTGGCGGGCCAGGTCGGCCAGGTTCCAGGCCTTGTCACCCTTGGCTGCCTGCGGGTTGGCGGTGAAACTGGCAATGTAGGCCGCCACGTCCCAGCGCTGGCGGTCATCGAGCTGGTCGGCGAACGACGGCATTTCGGTGCCGTCGATGCCCAGCGCCAGGGTGTTGTAGAGGTCGAACAGGCTCAGCTGGTCGAGGCGCGCGACGTCGCGCAGGTTGGCTGGTGCCGGCTCCAGGCCGACGCCAGCGGGGCCATCGCCTGCACCCGTGTCACCGTGGCAGATCGAGCAGTTCTGCGCATACAGCGAAGCACCACGGGCTGGGTCCGGGGTAATGACCGGGGCCTGGCTGACCTCGTAGGCCACCGCCAGGCGCGCGCCCAGCTGGCGGGCCTGCTTGGCGACGGCGGCGCCTTCCTGGCGTTGCTCGATAGCCTGGCGCAGGTCTTCAACGCCTTGCTCCAGAGCATTTTGTTCGGCATTGGCCGGCAGGCCTTTGACCAGGTCGGCCAGAACCCCGCTGAATTCCTGTTGCTCGCGGTATTCGCCGCTGTCGATGACCTTGCCGTCGCGCACGGTCGGCGGGTAGTCGGCGCCGATGTAGTCAAGCAGGTGCAGGGCCTTGGTGGCCTCGGCAGGTGCTTCGGCCTGGGCCAGGGAGCTGCATAGCGCCAGCACCGGGCCGAGCAGCACAGCCGGCAACCAGGCGAACAGACGGGAACGGGTTTTCATGGCCAGTCTCAAGGGAAATGCGAAAGAGAACATTGTTCTCTTCCACTTTGCTTGCCTCAAGGGTTGTGGGCGGATTTCATGAAAAATCTTGCAACAAACCAGCGATGGGTCTGCTTTGCAGCCCATCGCCGGCAAGCCGGCTCCTACAGGGATTGCACCGAGCCTCGGAGCAGTGCTGTACCTGTGGGAGCCGGCTTGCCGGCGAGTGGGCCTCAAGGCTTGGCGGTATCCTTCCAGCCACCGCCCAGTGCCAGGAACACGCCAATCTGCCCCACCGCCACTTGGCTGTTCGCCGCTGCCAGCTGGGCACGCATGTCGGTGTAGGTCCGCGTTGCCTGCAAGTCCGCCAGGAACGATTCGCGCCCGGCCTGGTAGTAGCGGTGCGTCTGGTCCGCTGCTTCCTTGGCCGACTTCTCCGCCTCGGCCAACGCATCACGCCGGTCCAGCAAGGCACTGTACTGCGCCAGGCGGGTCTGGGTCTCGCGGATGGCGTTCAGTACCACCCCATCGAAATGCGCCAGCGCGGCTTGAGTCGAAGCCTCAGCCATACGAATGCGCGCACGGGTGCCGTTGGTGGGGATGCTCCAGCTGACCTGCGGGCCAAAGCCCCAGCGGTTGGTTGCAGGCTCGCCCAGGTTCTCGAGAATACCGATGGTGCCGACCTGGGCACCGATGCTGATGTCCGGGTACAGCGCACCGGTGGCCACGCCAATGGTCGCGGTGGCGGCTGCGAGTTGGCGTTCGGCCTGGCGTACGTCGGGGCGGCGTTTGAGCAGTGCGGCACCGTCGCCGACCGGGACCAACTGGTTCAGGTGCGGCAATTCGGCACAATCGGCCGTGCCTGCCGGCAGTTGTTCCACCGGCTTGGCCAGCAGCGCCGCCAGGGTATAGAGGCCCGTTTCACGCTCGGCCTTGAAACGCGGCAACTCGGCGCGCAACGACTTGAACTGGGTCTGCGAGCGGGTGACCTGGGTTTCGTCGCCGCGGCCGGCATCGCGCAGGCGTTGGTTGAGCTGGACGCTCTGCTGCTGCAGGTCGAGCGACTCGCGGGCGATGTGGTATTCCTCGTTGGCCGAGCACACCTGGGTGTAGGCCTTGACTACATCGGCCACCAGGGTGATGCGCGCGGTGTCGGCAGCGGCCTGTACCGCGTCGGCATTGGCCTTGGCGGCTTCGGTACCACGCTTGAAGGTGCCCCACAGGTCGAACTGGTAAGACGCGCTGATGATTGCCTCGCCGATATTGGCCACCGGCACCTTCTCGGTCAGCAGGAAGGCTTCACCGGACTCCTGCAGGCGCTGCGCACCGGCTTTGACGCCGCCGCTGAAGCCGCCCTGCGATTCGGCCACTTCAACCTGCGCGCGAGCCTTGGCGATGTTGGCCGCTGCCACGCGCAGTTCGGTGTTGGCACTCAGCGCCTGGCGCACCAGCGCGTTGAGCCGTTGATCCTGATACAGCTGCCACCAGTCCTCGGGCACCGGTGCCGACACCACACTGTCGGCATCCTGGCGCAGCGGGCCGTTGAGGTCGCTGCGCTGCACGGCCGCGTCCTTGGGCACTTCGTAGTCCGGGCCGACCATCATGCAAGCGCCCAGCGACAGGCAGAAACCAGCCAGGATCAGCTGCTTCATGGCTGCTGACCCTCGATGATCGACACCGTGGCGGTGCGCCCGGCGATCATGCGGAAGTCTTCCGGCACTTGGTCGAAGGCGATACGCACCGGGATCCGTTGGGCCAGGCGCACCCAGCTGAACGCCGGGTTGACGTTGGGCAGCAGGTTGGCACCGCTGCTGCGGTCACGGTCTTCGATGCCAGCGGCGAAGCTCTGCACATGGCCGCGCAGGCGGGTGTTGTCGCCCATCACGCGGATGTCCACGGCATCGCCAATGTGGATGCCACCCAGCTTGGTTTCTTCAAAGTAACCATCGACGTGGTACGAAGCGCTGTCGACCACCGACAGCACCGGGCGGCCAGCAGTGACGAATTCGTGGTTGCGCGGGGCGCGGTCGTTGAGGTAGCCGTCCACCGGGCTGCGCACCACTGAACGGTCGAGGTTGAGCTGGGCGGTGTCCACCGCCACCTGGGCCTCGCTGACCGCCGAGCGGGCACGGGCCTCGCGGGACTGGCTTTCTTCCAGCTGCTCGGCTGCCACCAGGTTGCCCAGCTTGCGGTTGCGCTGGGCTTCGCGGGAGGCCTGGGCCAGGGTTTCCTGACGCTCGCCGAGGGTCGCCTTGGCCTGGCGCAAGGCCAGGGTGAAGCGGTCCTGGTCGATGGTGAACAGCACGTCGCCGCGCTTGACGGTCTGGTTGTCGCGCACCTCGACCTTCTGGATCAACCCGGAAACATCCGGGGCGATCTGAATCACGTCGGCACGGATGTGGCCGTCGCGGGTCCAGGGGGCGAACAGGTAGTACACCACCATCTGCCACACGAGCACGGCGGCAAAGGTCACTACCAGCAAGGTCAGGACCACGCGGCCCAAGGTCAGCAAAGGTTTTTTCATGGCAGCATCAGGCTTCGGCAAAAGTGGTCCACCGCGCCAAGCAGCACGGCATACAGGGCAACATTGAACAACGCCCGGTGCCAGACCAGGCGGTAGAAATGCACACGCACCAGCACCGCATGCACCCCAAGAAACAGCAGGTAGGTACCAAACATCATCACCAGCAGCGTGGGCAGGAATACCCCGCTGATATCCAGTTCACCGATCACAGGGGCGCTCCGTCCAGGCCGGGGGGCAGTTGCGGTTGTTCGGCTGGCTCGAGCATCACCTCGACACCCGGCAGCAGCGCCAGGCGCAGGCCGCTCAGGGCATGCAGCAGGTGGGTGCGGGCATCGCCGCGTTCGTACAGTTCGTCGAGGTTCAGTGCCAGGCGTGCACGCTCCATGTTGCGCAACAGCGCCGCAGGGGCATGCAGGCGTTCACCGGCGCGCAGGCAGGCCGCGTAATGGCCGCCGACTTCATCGATCACTGTTTGCAGGCGCTCGCGGGCCTGGCTGCCAGCACGCGGCAGGTAGGCCAGCAGGTCGAGCAGGTTCAGGCCCACGCGCAGGTCGCGCAAGGCCACGCCGCTGTCCTGGCCGGTTTGCGACAGCCGCGGCAGGTGCTGCATCAGGCGGTCGAGCATCTGCACGCCGACCTGCCGATGTTCGGCCAGGGTGGCCGGCTCGGTCATCTCGACAATGTCGCGCCAGGCGAAGCGGGTCATGCGCTTGGCCGCCAGCTCCACACCGAACGGGCGCATCACCAGGGTCCAGATGAAGGCAAACAGCAAACCCACCGGACCCGCCAGGTTGGCATTCAGGAAGCTGAAGAAGTCGGCGTCGTAGGCGCCCTGGATGCTGATGAAGGTCGAGGTGTTGACAATGGTCAGCAAGGTGCCCAGGTAAAAACGCGGCTGCACGGTCAGGGTGCCGACGCAGATGAACGGCACAGCGAACGCCAGCACCAGCATCGGGAAGTCGTGAAGGTTGGGCAGCACCAGGAACAGGTACAGGCTGGAGAAGATCACCGACATCAACGTCCAGAAGAAGAACCGGTAGATCTGCGGCGCCGGGTCGTCCATGGCCGCGAAGAAACTGCACGATACCGCGGCCAGAATCACCGCGCTGGCGCCGTCGTTCCAGCCCAGGCCGATCCACAGGCCGCAGGCGACGATGATCGCAAGCACGGTGGACAACACTGAGTACAGCATCAACCCACGGTCGAAGAACGGCGTCAGGCGGCCCAGCCGCCAGTGACGGTACACCGCGCGCCACGGCTTGGGGTCATCCGCGCGCAAGGCATGCTGCAGGGTGCAGCAGTCCTGCCAGAGGTCGGCCCATTCGCTCAGGCGGTAAAGCGCATTGGACAGCAGCAGTTCGGCGCGCTGGTCGAGGGCGGCGGCACCGGGCTGCAGGCGATCAATTTGCTCGTGCAGGGCGGCCCAGCGTGCTACCGAGGCGCTTTCAGCAGTGCCCTTGAGCCACTCCCGGGCCGCGGCGAGTACCGGTTGCAACTGCTTGAACTGTGCAGGCGCGCGGCCTTCAAGCGCCACCAGGGCGTCATCCAGGGCGTCGATCACCGGCAACAGGTGGATCATCCGCCCGCGCAGTTCGCGAGCGTTCTTCAGGGTATGCGGGCCTGCGCCCTCATGGCCGAGCTGGCCAATCATCAATTCGAGCGAGTTGAAGGTGGCAACCATGGCGCCACGCATCCCTCCCACTTTATCGGCCGCAACATCGCGGGCCAGGTAGGTATCGCTGTAGCGAATCGCCTCGGTAAACCAGCTGCCGGTGGCGCCGACCACCACAGGCGCGAGGCGGCGTGGCCAGAAAATCGCGCCGACCACCGCTGCGCAGACAATCCCCAAACAGATTTCCTGAGCCCGGGAAGAGGCCACATCGAACACCGCCAAGGGGTTGTCGACCACAGCCAGGGCAATCATCGGCAGCGTGTAGCCGGCCAGCATCAGCACGTAGTTGTTGGCCGTACGCAGGTTCAGCGACAAGTACAGCAAGGTGCCGGTCCACAAGGCGATGGCCACCGTCAGCAACAACGGCGACTGCACCAGCGGCGGTACCAGGAAGATGGCACCGCCGGCACCGAGCAGCGTGCCCACGGCGCGATACAGGGCTTTGGAGCTGGTTGGCCCGACGAAGGGGCTGGAGACGATGTAGACGGTCGCCATCGCCCAGTAGGGGCGCGGCAGCTGCATGAGTAGGGCGATGTACAGGGCGATCATCGACGCGGCAAAGGTGCGCACGCCATAGAACCAGTCGCGGGCAGGCGGTACCGAGCTGAAGAAACCGTTCATGCCACCCCGCCAGCGGTACCCAGGCCGGCGGCCTCGAAGGCACGCAGCACCCGCAAGGCGGCTTGCAGGTCGGCCTCGTCGATGCCCTGCAGCACGTCGTGGCGCACGCGCACCAGTTCTGCTTCGATGGCTTCTGCCAAGGCGCGGCCTTCGGCGGTGAGGCTCAGGGCCTTGGCGCGGCGGTCCAGTGGGTCTTCGCTGCGGCACACCAGCCCGGCCTTGCACAACTGGTCGAGCAGGCGCACCAGCGAGGGGCTTTCCAGGCCTGCAGCCTGGGCCACGGCAACCTGGTGCACGCCATCGCCCAGGCGCACGATCATCAGCAAGGGTGCGGCGCACGCCTCGGAGATACCGTAGCTGGTCAAAGCGCTATGGCAGATACGCCGCCAGTGGCGGGCAGCAACGACCATGCCGGTGCTGACTTGCAGGCGCAAGGAATCAAGCGTCATCTAGGAGAACCAAGGATATTCATAGTTTGCTAACTATCAATATACGCCTCGCCCTCCCCCTGTCGTCAACCCGAGGCGACGAGGAGCGTGGATGAATTGTTGTTCATCTTGATGGGAATGAGGCTGTCTGCACCGGCCCTATCGCCGGCAAGCCGGCTCCCACAGGGTACGGCGTCGCTGAGGTAACTGTGTGAGCCAGCTTGCCGGCGATAGCGCCGGTTCAGGCACAGCCAGTTCAGGGCTGGACCTGGTCTTCGAGCTTCATCGCCAACGCCAGGGTGCTGCCCATCTGCACCGCGCGGTCGCGCCAGTCCAGGTAGCGTGCGCCGTCACGCCTGCTGAAATGCACCGCCAGTTCCTCGGCTGCCTGCATCACCCCGGTCGCCGCCGCGAGTTCCAGCCAGTACAGCGCCGCCTTGGTGTCCGCCTCCACATGCAGGCCATGCAACAGCCGGTAGCCCACCTCGAACCGGCATCGCGCCTCGCCCCGTTCGGCGCCACGACGAAACCACTGGTACGCCTGAATCAGGTCTACCTGCCAGCCCAGTTCGGCGTCGCAGACTTCTTCCTCGAACAGATCACCGAGCGCAGCGGCGGCGTGCAGCATGCCGCGGTCAAAGGCCTGCCGGTAACATTCCGCAGCCTGCACGTAGGAGGTATCGATACCCTTGCCGAAGTAATGCTGCTGCCCCAGGTTGAACCAGGCAGCGGCATTGCCCTGCAAAGCGGCCATGCGCAGCAGATGCCCGGCGAGCACGGTGTCGGCGCGCCAGTACTTGCCATTGAGCCAGATCCAGCCGAGGTCGTTGAGCGCTGCCACATTGCCGGCCAGCGCCTGCTGCCGCAGGTCGGCGTACACCGCCTGCAGGTCCGGTGCTTCGTCCAGGCGGCTGACCAGCAGCGACCGCTGGCTCGGCAGGCCCACCCCGGCGAACAGCCGCTGGCGCCTCCCGGCTGGCGTCGGCGCGGCGATGACCTGCTCTGGCAGAAGACGGGCGAGCAGCGAGTGGATATTGCTGACAGCAGACATGTTCATCCTCATTGAACGGCCCACAGCCCCGACCGCGGCTGTGATGAGGCGTGATTCTGCGCGACGTCACGTCAAAACCTGTCGCGAACGATTCGGCGCAAGGCAACCAAATGGCGGAACCTTGATCTGAGGGGGTCGTGGCTAATTGCCATGACCTGCTCATGCCGCCATCCTGATGCGGCAAGCCTAGACAAGGACGTTACCTTTTGCCGTTCGCCACGACCCGCGCCACCCTCAGCCGTCAGTGGGCGCTGCTGCGCCAACTACCCAGCCGCTCGCCGGGCATCACCAGCGCCGAGCTGGTGTGGCGCCTGCGTGATGTGGGCTTCAATGTCAGCAAACGCACAGTGGAGCGCGACCTCAACGAGCTGTCGCTGATCTTCCCGCTGGAGCGTAATGACAAGAGCATTCCGTTTGGTTGGCATTGGTCGGCGAGTGCCGTGGGCGAGTTGCGAGGGAACTTCGATCTGCAGGGATATCTACGGGGTGAAACGCTACAGCCGGCGCAAGGTGATGGGCTGGAGCTGCAAGCCTGGGTCAGCGACCCGGTGGCGCGGCAGCTACGGGACACGCCTTTGAGCGCGGATATGCGCCTGACGGCCCTGGAGCAGGGGCATCGGCTGCAGGCAACGGTGGAGGATGGCTGGGCGCTGCGCTGGTGGGTGTTGAGCCAGGGGGATGGGGTAAAGGTGGAGCAGCCGGTAGGGCTGCGGGATGAGATCGCCAAAACCCTGAGCAGTGCGGCCGCCCAGTACCAGAACTAGTTGCCTGCACCGCCCCATCGCCGGCTTGCCGGCGAAGGAGCCATTACAGGCTTTTTACCGCTGCATGCCCCAGCGCCGAACCGTCAGCCGCTCCAGGGTATTGAACACCAGCCCTTCGACCAGCAGGCCGATCAGGATCACCACCGCCAGCCCGGCAAACACCTTGTCGGTATACAGCTCGTTGCGGTTCTGGAAGATGTACCAGCCCAACCCGCCCTTGCCGCTGCTGGCACCGAACACCAGCTCGGCGGCGATCAAGGTACGCCAGGCAAACGCCCAGCCGATTTTCAGCCCGGACAGGATCGACGGCAGCGCAGCAGGCACCAGGATGTGCAGCACCAGCCTCAGCCCTTTCAGGCCATAGTTGCGCCCGGCCATGCGCAGGGTCTCCGACACGCCGAGAAAGCCTGCGTAGGTATTCAGCGCCAGCGCCCAGAGCACCGAGTGCACCAGCACGAAGATCAGGCTGTTGTCGCCCAGCCCAAACCACAGCAAGGCCAGCGGCAGCAGGGCGATCGCCGGCAATGGGTTGAACATCGAGGTCAGCGTGCCCAGCAGGTCACGCCCCAGCTGTGTCGACACGGCCAGGCTGGTCAGGCCGAAGGCCAGGATGATACCCAACAGGTAACCCTTGAGCAGGATCACCAGCGACACGCCGACCTTGGCCGGCAATTCGCCGCTGACCAGGCCGTCCCACAGCGCTGCCGCCGTCTGCAGGAACGTCGGCAGCAGCAAGTCATTGCCCTGGTAGCGGGCGATGGCTTCCCACAGCGCAGCGATCACCACGAGGATCACCGCCTTGCGCAACCAACCCTGCTGCCACAGGCGCTGGGCCAGCGGCAGGTTGCGTTCAAGAGGCACACTGAGCAGCGGCTCCAGCTGCACCTCGTATTCCTGACGTACAGGTGTAGTGGTCATGACTGAAGCTCCTGTCAGTAGGCGATGCGGATGTCGTTGAAGCCCAGGTCGTCTGGTTGCTCGGGGGCCTCGGCCTCGTCGAACAGCAGGCGATGGATACGCCGTGCGCTGGCCTGGAAGTCACTCGCACCCAGGCTGCCGAGGTCGTACTGGTGGCTGTGCACCTCAGCCCGCACCCGCCCCGGGTGCGGCGACAGCAGCAGGATGCGGTTACCGACCACCAGCGCCTCCTCGATGGAGTGGGTGACGAACAACAAGGTGAAGCGCACTTCCTCCCACAGCAGCAGCAGTTCTTCCTGCATCTTGCGGCGGGTCAGCGCATCGAGCGCGGCGAACGGCTCGTCCATCAGCAGGATCTTCGGTTGCGTGGCCAGCGCCCGGGCGATGGCCACACGCGCTTTCATCCCGCCCGACAGGGTGTGCGGGTAGGCGTCGGCAAATGCCGCCAGGCCAACCTTGTCCAGGTAATGCAACGCCCGCTCTTCGGCCTCGGCGCGCTTGAGCTGGCCCGACACCCGCAACGGGAACATGACGTTCTGCTTCACCGTCTTCCACGGCGGCAGCTGGTCGAACTCCTGAAACACCACGATGCGATCGGGGCCTGGGCCGTTGACCGGCTGGCCCTGCAGCAGGATCTGCCCTTCCTGTGGGCTGATAAACCCGGCCACGGCCTTGAGCAGCGTGGATTTGCCGCACCCCGAGGGGCCCAGCAATACGAACCGGTCGGCACGGTCGACTTCGAAGCTGACCTGGTGGGTGGCCCGCACCACGCGCTGCGCGGTGCGGTATTCGAGGCTCAGGTTGTCGACCTGAAGTAATGGCGGTGTCGCGACACGGCTCAGGTTGCTGGCCGTGTGGCCTGGCAATGGGGCGGTCATGATCGGTCAGCTCCCTTGCAGCGGGCGTTCATCCTGGAAGAAGTAGTCCTTCCACGATTCCGGCTTGTGCTTGATGGCGCCCACTCGATAGAGGAAGTCGGCCAGCTTGTAGGTGTTTTTCGGTGTGACGGTGAACTCGTACTGCGGGTTGTCGATCAGCTTGATCAGCGCGTCGCGGTCGATCTTGGCCTTGGTCACGCGGATGTAGGTGTCCGCCGCAGCTGCCTTGTCTTTCTGCGCGAAGTCCGCAGCCTCTGCCAAGGCATCGACGAAGGCTTTGTAGGTCTTGGGGTTGTCGTTGCGGAATTTTTCGGTGGCGAACAGCAGCGTCGGCGAGTTGGGGCCCAGCAGGTCATAGCTGTTGAGCACCACGTGCACGTCCTTGTTGGCCAGCGCCTGGTCCTGGAACGGCGGGTTGGAGAAGTGCCCGTTGAGCTCGGTGCCGCCGGCCAGCAAGGCGGCGGTGGCGTCCGGGTGCGGCACGGCCAGGGTGTACTTGTCGAGGCGGTTGTATTCCTTGTCGCCCCACTGCTGGGCGGCGGCGTACTGCAGGAAGCGCGACTGCACCGAGACACTCACGGCCGGCACGGCAATGCGGTCCTTGTCGGAGATGTCGGCGATGGTCTTCACATTCGGGTTGCTGCTGACCAGGTAGTACGGGAAGTTGCCCAGCGAAGCCACGGCCTTGACGTTCTGCCGGCCTTTGGTACGGTCCCACACGGTCAGCAGCGGGCCGACGCCGGCACCGGCGATGTCGACCGAACCGGACAGCAGCGCATCGTTGATCGCCGCGCCGCCCGACAGCTGGGCCCAATCGACTTTGATGTCGATGCCTTGCTCCTTGCCGTGCTTCTCGATCAGGTGCTGGTCACGCACCACGTTGAGCAACAGGTAGACGATGCCGAACTGTTCGGCGATACGGATCTCGCCTTCAGCATGGGCCACGGTGGGCGCCGCAAGGCTGCCGACGACCAGGCTTGCGCCCAGGCCGATGCTTGCCGCCAGGCGGCTGATGGATTTACGCATGATGGATTCCTCAGTCGTCAGAACGGGGCATCGCCCTGGATGGTGGTGCGGAACAGTTTGCGTCGCAGGTGCCCGGGGCAGCCTGCGGCCAGGTGGATCAACGAACGGTTGTCCCAGAACACCAGGTCGTGGGGCTGCCACTGGTGGCGGTAGATGTTCTGCTCCAGCACGCTCAGGGCATACAGCTGCTGCAGCACGTCGCGGCTTTCGTCATCCGGCAGGCCGACGATACGGGTGGTGAAACCTTCGCTGACGAACAGCGCCTTGCGGCCGTTTTCAGGGTGGGTACGCACCACCGGATGGATGACTTCCTTGACCTGCGCCAGTTGCTCTGCGGTGAGGGTCGGGCGCCAGTTACCTTCGAACTTGGTCTCGGCATAACGGGCGGTGTAGGAGTGAGCGGCGCTGCGGCCCTCGACCACCTGGCGCAGCGCTTCAGGCACTGCGTCCCAGGCTTTGTGCATGTCGGCGAACAGGGTATCGCCGCCTTCGCTGGGCAGCTCCTGGGCGTGCAGCATGGAGCCGAGGCTGGGGAGTTCCTTGTACGACAGGTCCGAGTGCCAGAACTTGCCGGCATCGCCCAGGCCGATGTTCTGGCCGTTCTCGACAATGTTGGAGACGATCAGGATCTCGGGGTGGCCGGCGAGCAGGAACTGTTTGAGCACATGGATCTGCAGCTCGCCGAAGCGGCGGCTGAAGGCGATCTGTTGTTCAGGGCTGATGCGCTGGTCGCGGAACACCAGCACATGGTGGTCGAGGTGGGCGCGATGAATACGCTGGAAATCCTCGGCGGTGACTGGTTTGGCCAGGTCCAGGCCGATGATCTCGGCGCCGACGGCACCGGAGAACGGGCGGATTTCGAAGATTTGCGGCTGGGCGCTGTCGATGGACGACAAGGCGTTCGAGGCGGCGGACATTGTTCACTCCCACGCAGTGCGCGACTTCAAGGCGCGCAACGATCAGAAACGCACGGGGATTTCCCGTGTGGGTTCAAGTCGTGCGGCGCATCGATTGGTCGACGGGTACGCAGTGGGGTGACTATAAAGTCATAAGAAGAATAATTTAAATACCGTTAAAGAATAACGATATGAAGGGGGCCTTGCCCAATTTTGGTGCTGTCCGTACTGGCCTCTTCGCGGGCCTGCCCGCGAAGAGGCCAGTCAAGGCCATGAAGGTGAGCCAGCACTCAGCGCTCGCGCAGGGCCTCCGAGCGGGCTTTCATGATCGGCTTGAGCAGGTAGCTCATGATGGTCTTCTTGCCGGTCATGATATCCACCGTGGCCACCATCCCGGGGATGATCAGCAACGGTTTCTCATCGGTGCCCAGGTGGCTTTTATCGGTACGCAGCTTGATCAGGTAATAGGTGGTCTTCTTGTCTTCATCGGTGATGGTATCGGCACCGATCTGCTCCAGCTTCGCCTTCATCCCACCATAGATGGTGTAGTCATAGGCGGTGAACTTGACCGTCGCTTCCTGGCCCGGATGGAGGAAGGCGATGTCCTTGGGCAGGATCTTCGCCTCGATTACCAAGGTGTCGTCCAGTGGCACGATCTCGATGATGTCGCTGCCCGGCTGGATCACGCCGCCGACGGTGTTGACCAGCAACTGCTTGACGATACCGCGCACCGGCGAGGTGACCATGGTACGGCTGACCCGGTCATCCAGCGCCTTGCCCGTGGCGGTGGCCTTGTTCAGCTCGGTACGGGCTTCGTTCAGCTGGGTCAGTGCCTCGCTGCGGAACTTGCCGCGGGTTTCCTCGATCTTGCTCTGCACTTCCTTGATGGCCGCTTCCGCACGGGGGATGGCCAATGCGGTGGAGTCCATCTGGCCGCGGTTTTCCACTTCAGCGCGGCGCAGGCGCAACACTTCAACCTGGGAAATCGCACCCTGGGCCACCAGTGGCTCAGACATGGCGATCTCCTGGCGCAACAACTGCAGGCTGTTGGCGTACTGGGCGCGCTTGGAGGTGAACTCGCGCAATTCCTGCTGCTTCTGCACCAGTTGCTGCTCCAGGCCGCTGATCTCGTCCTGCAACTGCTGGCGCCGGCTCTGGTACAGCGACTGCTCGCTGGCGGCCTGGCTGGGGGCGGCCTTGCGCAGCTCTTCGTCGATTTGCAGCGGTTTGTCGTCCACCTCGGCACTCAGGCGCTGCACGCGCAGGGCCATGGCCAGGCGCGACGCCTCGGTTTCGTCGACATTGGAAGCAAAGCGGGTTTCATCCAGGCGCAGCAGCGGCTGGCCGATCTCGACGATCTCCCCTTCCTTGGCGTAGATCTGGGCGACGATGCCGCCCTCCAGGTTCTGGATTTTCTGCACCTTGGAGGACGGGATGGCCTTGCCTTCACCGCGCGTGACCTCGTCGATGGGTGCCACGCTGGCCCAGATGATCATGACCAGGAAGAAGGCGATGATGCCCCAGATGGTCAGGCGTACGATGCGCGGCGCATCTTCGATCAGCGCCTTGTTGACTTCGGGCAAGGGTTGCCCGGCCAGTGACTCGGAGCCCTTGAAGTAGCGGCGCAGATTGTCCTTGAAACGCCCCATATCCAGCTTATGCAACACTGATCTGCCCCTTCTTCAGCGCATCCATGACGGCGGCTTTCGGGCCATCCGCGACGATCTGTCCACGGTCGATGACGATCAACCGGTCCACCAGCGACAACAACGACGCCCGGTGCGTGACCAGCAATACCGTCTTGCCTTCGACCACCGCGCTCAGGCGCTGCTTGAGGCGCTCTTCGCCGGTGTTGTCCATGGCACTGGTGGGCTCGTCGAGCAGCAGGATCTGCGGATTGAGCAGCAACGCACGGCCCAAGGCGACGTTCTGCCGCTGGCCACCGGAAAGGTTCTGGCCACGCTCGCCGACCTGCAGCTCGTAGCCGTCGGGGTGCAGGCGGGCGAACTCATGCACCCCGGCCAGTTCGGCGGCCTGCAGGATCAGCTCGTCCTCGATGTAGCGGGCGCCGCTGACCAGGTTGTCGCGCAGGGTGCCGGCCAGCAGTTGGATGTCCTGGGGCACGTAGCCGATGTTGTGGCGCAACTCGCTGACGTCGATCTGGCGGATGTCCACGCCATCGACCAGCAAGGAACCGTTATCCGGTTCGTACAGACCGACGATGAGCTTGGCCAGCGAGCTCTTGCCCGAGCCGCTGCGGCCGATGATGCCGACCTTTTCGCCAGGGCGAATAGTCAAGTTGATGCCCTTGAGCGCCTGGTTCTGCTGGTTGGGGTAGGTGAACTCGACGCCGCGGAATTCGACCGCGCCCTGCAGCACCTGCCGGCTCAGCGGGCGCTCTTCGAAGTTGCGCTCCTGCGGCAGCTCCATCATCTGGTCAGTGGCGACCATGGTCACCTTGGCCTGCTGGTAACGCGCCAGCAGCCCGTTCAGCGAGCTCAACGGGCCGAGTGCACGGCCGCTGAGCATGTAGCAGGCCACCAGGCCGCCCATGCTCAGGTTGCCGTCGATGATCAGGTACACGCCGACGCAGATCATCGCCACGCCCGCCAGCTGCTGGATCAGCAGGGTGATGTTCATGGCCAGGCTCGACAACACCTTCACCCGCAGTTCCAGGCGGCTGAGGGTGCCGAGGGTCTGTTCCCACATGTACTGGCGCTCGCTCTCGGCGTTGTTGACCTTGACCGCGTCCAGCCCGGCCAGGGTTTCGATCAGGCTCGACTGACGCTCCGAGGCCAGCGCCATGGTGCGTTCCATGGTCGCCATCAGCGGCTTCTGCAGGACATAGCCGATGCCCAGGGCCAATGGGAAGGCAAGGATCGGGATCCACACCAGGTGCCCGCCGATGATGGCGATGACCAGCAGGATCAGCAGGGTGAACGGCAGGTCGATCAGCGTAGTGAGCGTGAGCGAGGCGAGGAAATCACGCAGGCCCTGAAACTCGTGGATATTCTGGGCAAAGCTGCCGACCCGCGCCGGGCGGTACTTCATCGACATGCCGACAATACGCTCGAACAGCGTCGCCGAGATGATCAGGTCGGTCTTTTTGCCGGCAAGGTCCAGGCACAGGCCGCGCAGGCCCTTGAGAATCAGGTCGAACAGGTAGGCGAAACCGATGCCTGCAGCCAGTACCCACAGCGTCGAGGTGGCCTGGTTGGGCACCACGCGGTCATACACGTTCATCACGAACAGCGGCGCCGCCAAGGCAATCAGGTTGATGACCAGGCTGGCGGCGATGGCATCGATATACAGCCATTTGCTGCGCAACAGCGTATCGCGGAACCAGGACTTGGCCCGCGGTATGAGGTTGCCGTGGTTGACGTCGAACTTGTGCTGCGGCTGGGCGAAGAACACCTTGCCGCTGTAGTCGTCCTGCAGGGCATCGCGGCTGACCAGCACCTCACCGCCGTCGCTCTCGCTGAGCAGCAGGCGCGCGGTGTCGTCATTCTCCCAGCCCAGAAGGACGGCGCTGCGGCCCTCCTTGAGCAGCAGCATGGCCGGCATGGCGATCTTCGGGATCTGCTCCAGCTTGCGCTGCAGCAGGCGCCCCTGCAGGCCGGCCCGGGCAGCCGCACGCGGCAGCAGCTCGGGGCTCAAGCGCTGCGCGGGCAACGGCAGGCCGGTGGTCAGCATGGCCCGGCTGGCGGGCTTCTGATGCAGGACACACAGGGTCAGCAGACTGTCCAGCAAGGGATCGTCATGCTGACTGCGTGGATCGTGGCTGAGTTGGACTCGACTGACTTCGGATTCCACGCGGCGCTCTCTTCATCCTTGCGGTAGATGGTGCGGGTGCGCCTCAGTTCAAGCCGGGCAGGTTCACTCGCGGTTTCAGGTCATTCTGCACAACGGTGGCCATCGGTGCTACGACACCCTGGCTCTTGAGCAGTTGACCAATGGTCGCCTTGATTCGGTATTGAGTAAACAATTGTATGTTCTTCACTTCCACCAGACGACGCTGGGCAGTGAAGGTTTCATTTTCGCTATCGAGCAGGTCGAGCAGCGTGCGCTCACCCAGGCTGAACTGCTGCTGGTAGGCGCTACGCACTCGGTTGCTGTGGTCGACGTACTGCTGGGCGATCGGCACCTGGGCGTTGGCATTCTCTTGCGCATTCCAGGCCAGGCCCAGCTCTTCATTGAGCTGGCGCAGGGCGTTGTTGCGGATGTCCAGCGCCTGGTTGGCCAGGTACGACTTGGATTCCAGGTCGGCCTTGTTGCTGCCACCGGCATACAGGTTGAAGTTCATGCGCAGCATGGCCTGCCACTCGTTGTTGTGGCCGACGGTGCCGTCTATGTTGTTATCGGCCGTTCGTCCAAGCTCTGCATCGAAGCGTGGATAAAAACTCGACTTGGCGGCGTCGTACTGCTTTTCGGCTGCGGCGATGTCCGACTCGGCCGAACGCAACACCGGGCTGCTTTCCACCATCTGCGCACGCGCTTCATCCAGCGACGCCGGCAGCAGGTCGATGAACGGCGCAGGGGCACTGAGTTCGTCCGGCATCTGGCCAACCACGCTCAGGTAGTTGGTGTTGGCATCAGCCAGGTTGGTCTGCTCGGTGATCAGGTTGTTGCGGGCCTGGGCCAGGCGCGCTTCGGCCTGGTCGAGGTCGGCAAGGCGGCCGACACCACGGCTGGTACGCAAGGAGATCTGGTCGAGGATGCGTTCGTGATTGCGCAGGTTTTCCTGGGCCAGGCGCACCATCTCGCGGCGCGTGAGGACATCCAGGTAGACCTGGGCCACGTCGAGCGCGGTGCGTTCGGAGGTACCCATCAGCGAGTAGGCACGGGCATTGGCGGTGGCTTGTTGACGGCCCACCTCGCTGGAGGTGGCAAAACCGTCAAATACCATCTGGCGCAGTCGGATTGCTGACTCACCACGGTTGAGGGTTTCCCAACGGTTGCCGGTGCTAGGGCTATCGGTGCCTTCGCGGCCGTAGCCGGCGGTCACGTCGACCCGCGGCAAATAGCCGCCCTTGGCAGCCCGCAGTTGATAGTCCGCAGCGACCCGGGCGTTGACCCCGGCCTGGATTTCCGGGTGCACCTCGAGGGCTTTCTGCATGGCTTCGGGCAAGGTTTGTGCTTGTACGAAAGAGGCGGCAAAGGCGAGTGGAAGAGCGGTAAACAGTGACGCACGCATTTTTTACTGATCCCCGAGGGCGCTGTTGTCCTGAATCACGGTCGAAGCGGTTCAGGCCTGGAAAATGGCAACCTGATTTGACCGATGAGCAGCTTCCGAAGGGGCACTGGTATTAGTACTAAAGGAAGGGATGGCAAACGTTCAAATATCAATGTGACATTACATTGCCGATTGTTTAGGATGGCGACCATAAGGTCAATAGTTTGGCATAAAGTTAATCGCCGACAGTTATAGACGGGTTTTTGACGTCAAATATGTCGGAAATATTATCGACACCCATTCCGTCAGCAGCGGCCCACGCATGCCGCTCGGAACATGGAAACAGATCACATCGGGTAACCCGGAGAGTCTAATGAGCAGCGTTGTTGCCATCGTTAAAAGCATTGTTGGCCAAGTCATCGCAGTATCCCCAGAAGGCATCCGGCGCGTATTGATCGAGGGCGATCGCCTGCTGGCTGGTGAAGAAGTTTTCACCGGCCCGGGCGGCGCCGTTACCCTTGAGCTGGCCGATGGCCGCTTGCTCGACCTGGGCCGTGATACCCAGTGGAGCGCCGATGCGCCCGACAGCAGCACCGACCTGAACCAGGCCACTGCGCAGGCAGCACCGTCGGTGGAAGAACTGCAGCAGGCGATTGCCTCGGGTGTCGACCCGACTACCGAGCTGGAGGCTCCCGCAGCCGGCGCCGCCGCGGGTGGTGGTGGCGCAGCAGGTGGCGGCCACAGCTTCGTGATGCTCGATGCCACGGCGGGCAGCGTGGACCCGACCATTGGCTTCCCAACCGACCCCCTGGCCTTTGCCGCCGGGCTGGACACGGAAGAGACAGGTGCGCTGGATACCAACGCCAATGCCCTGATTGATACCGGGCTTACCCTGAGCGCCACCCCTTCCATTTCCGAAGCGGGTGGCGTAATCGTCTATACCGCCACCGTTGGCCAGGCACCGTCCGCGAACCTGACCGTGACCCTGTCGAACGGCGCGGTGATCATCATTCCCGCCGGGCAGACCAGCGGCAGCGTCAATGTGAACATCCCGGCGAACGACACGCCGTACATTGATGGCGGCCAAATTTCCACGACCGTTACCGGTACGACGGGGGGTGGCAACCTGATCGTGACGCTGCCGCAAAACCCGGCGGTTACGCAAATTACAGATACTGTCGATACCACCACTGCCACCCTCACCGCGTCGCCAAGTGTGACCGAAGGCGGCGTGATCACCTACACCGTGACCCTGAGCAACCCTGCCCAGACCCCGGTGACCGTGACCCTGTCCAATGGCCAGACCATCACCGTTGAAGCGGGCAAGACCACTGGCACCGTGGACTTCCAGACTCCGGCCAATGACGTTTACAACAATGGCTCGACCGTCAGCACCACCATCACCGGCGCTACCGGCGGCAACTTCGAGCAACTGACGCCGAACCCGGCGCCTGCCGAGACCGTGATCAACGACTCGGTCGACACCACCACCGCCACCCTCACCGCTTCGCCGAGCGTGACCGAAGGCGGCGTGATCACCTACACCGTGACCCTGAGCAACCCTGCCCAGAGCCCGGTGACCGTGACCCTGTCCAATGGCCAGACCATCACCGTTGAAGCGGGCAAGACCACTGGCACCGTGGACTTCCAGACTCCGGCCAATGACGTTTACAACAATGGCTCGACCGTCAGCACCACCATCACCGGCGCTACCGGCGGCAACTTCGAGCAACTGACGCCGAACCCGGCGCCTGCCGAGAC
>Ga0213824_1000729_pt1 | contig 22637 bp, 24 predicted proteins | sample MC6MC0906MG_FD_179892 | JGI IMG/M metagenome (GOLD analysis project Ga0213824, IMG submission 179892) | Enriched soil aggregate microbial communities from Iowa State University, Ames, United States - MC6-MC0906-MG | ecosystem: Environmental > Terrestrial > Soil > Unclassified | place: USA: Iowa...
TAACTCATCGAAAACCGTCGCAACTGGGAAGCGGAAGCGGGTAATGCTAGCGGAGCAAGGGGGAAATTGCATCCGGCACGCTCGCCTAATCTGACTAAGCTCTGCTGACTGGCCCCGAAAAGGCCTGAACCCGGAGAGTGTATGCGCGTAGTCCTGGGCGCTTTATGGATGATGACCACGGCTTGCCTGGCGGCGCCTGCACCGCTGCGTTTCTCGGTTTCCGACAGTTGGGCGATGCCCATGGTGCAGGTGGAGAACGGCCGGCCTACACAGGGGATTTTGTATGATTTGATGCTGAGCCTGGCCACCCAGGTTGGCCAGCCGGCGGAATTCCACGTGCTGGCCCGCGCCCGTATCGCCACGGCCATGGGCCACGGGGATATTGATGTGCGCTGTTATGTCACCCAGGCGTGGCTCGACAACCTGTCCGGCGACTACATCTGGAGCTTGCCTTTAATGGTGCAGCGCAATGTGCTGGTCAGTGTGCGCAACCAGCCGGTGCAGGTGCTCAAGCTGACACCCCAGCCGATCGGCACGGTGCTCAACTATCGCTATGGCGCCCTCGACCCGCTGTTTGCCAACGGCCAACTCACCCGCGACGACGCCCGCAGCGAAGAACAGGTGCTGCACAAGCTGGTGGCGGGGCGATTCAACTACGCAGTGAGCAACGAATGGATCGTCGACCGTTTCAACCAGAAAATGCCAATCAGCCAGCGCTTGCACAAAGTTGCGCTGATTGAGGAGCAAAACCTCGGCTGCATCGTGCGCAACGATCCCGACGTGCCGGCCCAAAAGATCCTGCGCACCTTGCTGCGGATGAAAATGTCCGGCGAAATCGACGACATCATCAAGCTATACACTGGCGAAGACCCGGTGCCCCTGCACGCTCCTGACAAAAACTGACAGGCACTCCTTATAGACTCGGCGCCACACCACGCCCGTTCTCAAGGAGACCACATGAACCCCCTCGCCCATTACTTCCTGCTGTACGTCGACAGCCCAGCCACCAGTGCCAATTTCTACAGCCGCCTGCTGGGCAAGCCTCCGGTCGAATTGAACCCGACCTTTGCCTTGTTCATTCTGGACAACGGGGTAAAGCTCGGGCTGTGGTCGCGTCATACCGTCGAGCCGGCAGCCCGGTTCACGGGCGGTGGCGGTGAAGTGGGCTTCTCGCTGCATGACACGGCCGCCGTGGACGCGTTGCACGACCAATGGGTAGAACGGGGCGCCCTCATCCTCCAGTCACCGACGCCCATGGACTTCGGTTATACCTTCGTCGCCCAGGACCTCGACGGCCACCGCTTGCGCGTCTTCTGCCTGAACGACTGATCGCCAGCGCCCTTCCAGGCTGATGGCCGCCACGCTGGCCAGCACGATCACAGCGCCCAGCATCACCTGCACGGCAATGTGCTCGCCCAGCAACGTCGCGGCCATCACCATTGCCACCGGCGGGATCAGGTACATCGCCACCGACGCGCGGCTGACCTCCACATGCTTCAACACATACCCCCAGGCCAGATACGCCAAGGCGCTGGGGAAAATCCCGAGCACCAGCACCGCCACGTTCTCCGCCAACGGCGCCTGCACCACTGCAGCCGGCAGGCCTGGCAGGTTCACACACAGCATCAGAGTGCCGGCCCAGACCATGTAGCACGCCATGGTCAGCGGACTGTAGCGGTGGGCATAGTGCTTCTGCATGGCGAAATACACGCTCCACGACACCGCCGCCAGCAGGATCAACAAGCCACGCGGGTCGATCTCACCCAGTCCCTGATCCCCCCAGATCACCACCAGCACGCCGAGCAGCCCCAGCAAGACGCAGCCCCAGCGCCAGGCACTGACCCGCTCCTTCAGGCAGAAAAACGCGATCAACACACTGAACAACGGCGCCGACTGCGCCAGGACGCTGGACGCCGCTGCCGTTACCCATTGCTGCCCATAGTTGAGGCTGGTGTGATGCAGGAACACGCCGAAGAACCCCAGCACCAGCAACCACGGAACATCCCGCAGGCGCGGCCGACCGATGCCCATCACCAGTGCCACACCGCCCATGAACAGCGAGGCAATCAAAAACCTTAACAACGCCAATTGGCCCGGACTGTAGCTGTGCAGGCCCATGTGCACGCCAATCGGCGAATAGGCCCAACACAGGATGACGCTGGCGATGACTAGCGTAAGCTTTACGGGTGAAGGGCTATTCATCGACGGCGTCCAGAAACTGGGAAGGAGTGCCGTCAGTCTTGGCCCGAGTAAGGCGCAGGACAATTAACCGTTTCTGACTTCTGCAATCACTGGAACTGAGCAATGGAACTGGCCCAACTGAAAATGGTGCGAGCCGTGGCGCAAACCGGCAGCGTGGCCCAGGCGGCCGTGCTGCTGCATTGCGTGCCGTCCAACATCACCACGCGCATCAAGCAGCTGGAAGGCGAGCTGGGCACACCGCTGTTCATCCGGGCCGGGCGTGGACTGGCCATCAGTGCCGCCGGTGAGATTTTCCTGGATTACTGCGAGCGCATCCTGGCGCTGGTGGATGAGTCCAAACGCGCCGTGGACGCCAACGCCATTCCCCGTGGCACCTTGCGTATCGGCGCGGTGGAGTCCAGCGCCAGCGGGCGTTTGCCGCCCCTGCTGGCGGAGTATCACCGGCGCTACCCCGATGTCAGCCTGGAACTGGTGACCGGCGCCTGGGGCCCCTTGCTCGACGACCTGCAACACCACCGCCTGGATGTGGCGCTGGTGGCCGCCGGCAACAAACGCACCAAGCTCGAACACAGCGTGGTCTACAGCGAACGCCTGGTGCTGATCGCCAGCGCGTCCAGCGACCCCATCAATGGCGCCGAGGACCTCGCCGGCCGCACCCTGCTGGTATGGCCACCCGGCTGCCCCTATCGCGCAGCCCTGGAAAACTGGGTCAAGCCCCATGACTTCAAGCCGACTATCGCCAGTTATGCCAGCTGGGGCACGATCATCGGCTGCGTCAGCGCGGGGATTGGTGTGGCGTTGGCGCCGGAAGGGATCCTGGCCCGCTATGAGCAGGCCAATCAGCTGGCGTCCTATCGATTTGAAGAGCTGGCGGCCGTGGATAACCTGCTGTTCTGGCACAAAGACACCCAGCGGCATCTGGCCAGGGACGCATTTGCCGAGCTGTTGCGGGAGACTTTTGGCTGACACAAATCAAAAAGGTGGAACGGACTTGCGTCCTCCCACCTTTCGATTTCAAGCGTCTGCGCAATCAGCTTTCCGGAGCGGTCAACCGTGTGTACTGATCCTGGCTGATCCAGCCACTGAACGAGCGGTCGTCGGCATTGATGAACTCGACCTGGGCCCAACCGTCCTTGAAGGCCAGCACACCGACCACATCGCGCTTGACGATATACGGACGCTTGGCGGCCTTGGCGCCTGGGGCCTTGAGCAGGTAAGCCTTGTCGGCAGACACCGTCACCAGGCCGATCCACTTTTTGCTGGCGGTCTGGGTCAGGTCCAGGCCGGTGGCAATCTCCGGCATCAGCACATTCAGGCAGCCGGGGTGCTGGCGGCCCTCTTCCACCGTCAGGGTCACGCCATCGGACGAAGGAGCCAGGCTGCCGGGATGAGCCTCGTCAAGCCACGTGGTGAGCGCCTCAGGCTTGCCTTGCAGGTAAAACGCGCAACGGCGGGTGACGCCCTCGCCCATGGCTTCCGAATAGAACCCTTCGACCTGATGCTCCGGCGTCACAGCCAGCATCAGCCCTTCGTACTTGCCCGAATGCAACGCGGCCGAACCGGCCAAGGCAGGGCCCACGGCGCACAACGACAACACACCTATCGCTAGAAAACGGATCATCCTATTTTTTCCCTTCAAGTTTTTCGTAGGCTTTTTGCATAAGGACGTCGTAGTTGCCGTAGTCCTCGCCGTTATAGTTACGTGCCATGCCGGTAAAATCCTTGGCTTTCATGGCCTTCATCAATGCCGGGCTCTTGCTGCAAAAACCGAGGAAGGCTTTTAGTTGGTTGCCGGCATTTACCTTTAATGCTGCGGCGAACTCAAACACCGTCTTGTAACCGCACGACGCGTAGTTGAAGCCCATGATCTGGAACATGCCCCACGACGCCGACATGAGTGCCGCTTCCTGGTCCAGGGCAAACGCGGTGGCCATGGTTTCCCAAGCCTTGACCTGGTCCTTGTTATTGGCCTGCCACTGTGGCCCGGCCTTTTTCTTGTAGGGGTAGGACAGCAGCGGGTGCGCCTGGTCGTAGATGTGCTTGGTGTACTTGCGAAACAAGTGCCCTTCAAACGCGATCACCGGCAACTTGGCCGGCCCGAACCCGGAACGCCCACCTGATTCCACGGTGGCGAAGGCCTTGATGATATTCACCGAAATACCGCTGCCCAACTGCGTGGCCGCATTCTGGAAGTCCGTTTCGCTGAGGGTCATGCCCCCGTCGCACGTGGCCTGGAGCATCAATTGCCGGTTACGCCGCTCGGCCTCGATCATCGCGCGCATGCGGTCCAGGTACACATTGACCGTGGCCTGCACGGCATCGCCCTGGTTGTTGCCGAATGCATTGAGAAAACTCGGGATGCGCATCGTCGGGAAGGCCTTCACCGGCACCTTCACCGCTTCTTCGATCAGGCTGTTGAACGTGCGACCGGTGGGGTCGACCACGCCATCGGGATGGGCATACTTGAGGTGGCGAAACTGGTATTGGCTGATGCACTGCACCAACTGGCCATCGCATTTGCCGTTCTCGGCCAGCGGGAAACCCATCTTGGGAATGATCAGATTGAATAAATACTGGATGCACTGCACATCGGCGGGCAAGTTGCGGGCTTTACCCGGCGCACCTACCGAAGCACTGATAAGACGGGGTAACCCTTGCAGGCTTTTCATCACAGACATCCTTGTTAGTTAAAGAAGTGATAGCACTTCAATATCAAATCGGCGCCCTCGTCATACTCTGTAACAAGTGGCCGGCGGAAACTAACAAGGCGGTTTGGGGTTGTCCAGAGGGGTGTTGGAAAGTTGTGAAACAACCATCATCGACCGCGCAATAAAACATCGGCAGTTGACTGAAAACAGGTCATTTGGATTTGAATCGAAGGGGGACTGCAAGGAAGAGCGTTATGGAGGCAACCCCACCAGCCACACCCCGGCACACAATGTTCCCGCTGTGGCTGCTGCCTTCCGGCTCTGACCAGGTTCACGGGTAATCGTTGCGGGGGGACCGATGGGGTCACCATCCTAGAGCTTCCAAGCGATGCTCTGTACGATTCTTCACCATCACGCGGATGCGAATTTGGTGTCATTGTAAGGCGTGTGAAGGGATGACGCGCAAGCCATTTGTATCACCCATTTGCCTCCCTTTTGTACCACCTGAAGGCGCCTACCAGGCCCCACTAAACGGCGCGCAGCCCGTTTCGACTGATGAGGAACAAGCTATGAATACCCCAGTGCTTGAGGAGCGTGACCTAGAGGCAGAGCAGCGGGAGAACAAGGAGGCGCGTGCAAGAGCTGAGCATTTCGCGGAGTTGCTGGCGCCCTACCTTGCCGCCCAGTTCGGTTATAAGCGCAACTATGTGACGCTGGGTCTGGGGACTACGGTAAACGCAAGGACGCTCAAATATGACCTCTACCTTCGAGTTACCCCGCAGAGGGGGCAATGGGCAGGGACGAACTGCCTGGTCATCGCCCGGATAGGCTTCACGCCCACTCATAAAGGCCACGGGCGGCGCCTCATGGCATTCTTGGTGGAGTGCGCAGAGCGCGTCGGGTACAGCAACATCGGTATCGAGTCGACCAATGAAGAGTCGGAGGCGTTTGGGGCAAAGTTTGGGTTACTACGGCATCGCGACGGCAACGACTTAATCGGCACAGTGGAGGAAATCAAAAGGCGCATCGCCGAATGAGTCTCCTACACCTGGGCGGTTGGACCCTTCTTGCCGTGGCTTGCTAAAAGCGGCTGGTTTCCGCAGTCTTGCCCAAGGTCACAGATGGCGGCAAAACGACAGGGAGGGTTAGTCATGGCGATGCGATTCAGGAAATCAATCAAGCTTGCTCCAGGCGTACGAATGAACTTGAGTGGGGCTGGCGTTGGTTGGACGCTCGGCCCGCGAGGCGCATCTGTAGGGATTGGCAAACGAGGAGCCCGCTTAAACACCAGCTTCATGGGCATTTCCAGTAGTCAAAAACTCTCCGGCCCCTCACGTAGTACCAAACCAGCCCCAACAAAGTCTACATCCACGCTTGTTTCTGTGACATGCAGCCTGCATGACGACGGGAGTCTCACTTTTCAGGACGCGGCGGGGAATGACTTACCGGAACATGTAATTGAGGCAGTCAAAAAGCAAAACAAAGATGTAATCCTTGTTGTGATTCAACGCAAATGCGACGAAATTAACGGCAACATTGAAGCCTTAGGGACCATCCATCTGGACACCCCCAGCTGTACTTCTAGGCCCGTGTTTGTTGAGGTGCATTTCGGAGAACCAGAGCCGGTCGCTCCCCCGCCTCTTAAGCCGTCTCTGCTAGACAGGTTATTCAAGAAACGGATGCTACGCCTAGAAGCGCAGAACGCCGAAATTCAAAAAAACTTTACCGCTTACTATGACGACTGGTCAAACAACCGAGCAAAACATATCCAGTTAGAACAGGACAGAAAATTCCTAATTAACGAGGGTATCTACACCAAAATATCTGATATGGAGACCTGGCTGGAGGACAACCTACAGGACATACAATGGCCCAGAGAGACCGCAATTTCTTTGGAGTTGCTTGAAGATGGCCAGCTTGTGCTTCTGGATGTTGACCTACCGGAAATAGAAGACATGCCCACCTCCACAGCTAGTGTGCCTAGTAGAGGGTTGAAGTTATCGGTAAAGGCGATGTCAGCCACAGCTGTTCAGAAACTCTACATGGCCCATGTCCACGCAGTAGCTTTCAGGATTATCGGCGAAACCTTTGCTGCCCTTCCCAAGGCAACCACGGTCGTCATCTCCGGTTACTCACAGCGCCCTAACAAAGCGACGGGGTCTGTTAGCGACGAATACCTTTTCTCTGTTCGGGTAGCGAAGACAGCTTGGGAAGACATCGATTTTGGACGCCTGGCTGATATTGACGTCGTTGAAGCCTTGGCACGGTTTGACTTGCGCCGGCAAATGTCAAAGACAGGGATATTCAAGGGCATAGAACCGTTCCAGAAGTAGGAGAACTCGCTGCACTGCTGGGGACACTAAGACGGACAACCCGCAACGGCCCCCAGCAGTGCGCGCGAGATCAATACCGAGGGGTGCGGTACATGGAGTTGGTCTTGCCGGTCGAGCGCGTAGAGCCGAAAGATGAGCCAGAGGACTGGCTGCCACCGTATTGGGGTTGTTTAGTCCCGTTTTGCCCCGTGTACGGATTGGTATTGCCTTTCACCGTCCAGTTATTGGTGTAGCTGGAGTCTGCCGAGGAGCGGACGTGAGGGGCAACATAAGTACCGTTACTCTTGGTGTAACCGGACACGTATTTGTCGGCATGGGCCGTGGCGCTGAGCGCTGCAAGCAGCAACGCCGCAAAGATCGATATACCTTTCATTTTATCTCCCTATTATTATGGCGATACGCTACTAATATCATACTGACACATTTCGATCAGGAAGGACCTATGAGACCGCTACTAATCGCTTGCTTATTTGCCGGAATCATTGTGAGTCCCGCGTTTGCCGGGGAAGGCCACGACGCGGGCTATCAATGGGCGGAAGATAACGACATAGACGACACTTCAAGTTGCAGCACACCTTCATCATCCTTCAACCAAGGCTGTGAGGACTACGTTGAAGATGCAGCTTCCAGCCTCTCTAGCGACCAGGACGAGGAGGACGAGTAACTGATACCGGAAGTGCCGTGAGTAATTTTTTCCCGAAAAATCTGCTGCCCCATCTAATACATCGCGATTGGCACTTTCCCCGCCGTGGGGGTGTATCCCCACCCCGTCCGTCAGCTGGCGAACGTCAATTTTGCTAACCCGTCCTGAAGTGAGCGCCTGTCATATCAGTGGCATGTGTAATAGCCGCTAAAGGGCAGCGGACTGATATGTCTTCCCTAGACGCCTAGCTCTCATATTGCTACGCTCACTACGTACAACGGACTTTGAACGCCTCAACTGATACATCCCTTTGTACCACTCTGGGAATGAATAAGGTCTGAATGCTCACAGCTCCCAAGGTAATGGGCCGCTCGCTTGTTCAGGCGCAACTGCCTCCATGGGCACACTAGCAAAAGTGTAACTTTCCAAAGGGACGGTAGCGTTAAATGCTTGCTGGTATCGCTCCAGTACAGGCTTTTGGTATGAGCGCTTCACTACGTTGAGCCGAGCTTTCAAAGCCTCACCATCTGGGTGGCGGCAAGCAAGCAAACGCCCTACCCGCCCCATCGCCCGATGATACATCGGCTCAAGAACCTTCCAATCAAGAACAGAATCGCTCGCTACCTCCAACTGTCTGACGGCTGACCGTATACGTTTACGCTCCAGCTTGGTCAACCCAGGAACGCTGTTGTAGACGCTCAACCCCGTTACCGTAAGCGGTTTAAAGGTTTGGTCATTCTCCTGAATTCCCTGACCTCGTACTCGCATGTGAAGCTTAGCTCGCTTTTGATAGCACCCTTTGGCGGCCAACATGCCTGTGACAGTGGAAACAATGAACGAAAGCTCGTCCGACGATGGCTGCCGACTAGATGAGATGGTTATGTCGTCAGCGAATCGAGAGTATTGGAAGCCTTGGTCTAGAAGGCCCCTGACTATTTTCGGCTCAACATCCCAAAATATCAGATTGGCGATGTAGCCACTCGTACTCGCCCCTTGAGGGGTGCTTCCCTCACGAGTGCATATTGATGACAGCAGAGCGGATACGGTTACACCAAACCCGAACAGCCCGCGATACAGGGCGTCGACTTGATCCACCGATATGGAGGGGTAAAAGTTCTTAATATCCTGAAGAATGACGTATTTCGCCCCAGCATGGACTGCGGCGTTACTAAGAATACTTCTAGGGGATTTGGTATCCCTGATGCCCCCGTGCAAGTACTTCGGGAAGATTGCTCTTGAGAGAATTCTATCAACGAGTTTTCGCTGGACCCGTTTAAGTGGGTCATGAGCATCATAGGTATCTCGTTTTTTTCCTTTTTTCTCTTGAGGAACGTGGCGGTACATCCGGTCAGCACGAGCTGCAAGGCGCTCTAACAGACGTTCGCTCTCACCCAGCGCCAAAGCTAGCGCCTGGATGCTATGGATAGGTTTGAGAGGGTACGTTGGAGCATCCATATTCCGATCCCTAAAACGAAGAAAGGCCGATACTCAGATCGGCCCTTCAGAATTCGAATGATGTGATTTGTTGCGTCATGAGAGAACAACCTCAAGGAATTTGCCTAGAGCAGCACAGGCTCCTTCCCAGTACTCCAGCTTACGCTCCCAGATCTCCAAAAGTAGTTGGCGAATCAGAAACCCTTCCACCACTTGGCGGATACGTTTCAACCGACTGCCTTTTCCTTCGTTGCTATGGGACCGCTCACTATCAACTGTAACGCGGGTGTCTTGGATATTGTGCTTTTTCAGAATAGTCCGAGAGCGGACTGGTTTCTTCTTACGCATGGTTGTAGCTCCTTCGCCGGCGAAATTGCCGCCGCCAAAGCATTCCGGGCCGAATGGAACTTCCAAGACACCACTACAAACCACAGTTCTGCTTATTGATATTGATTTATCAATATCGATAAGCCGTCGCCGCCGCAAACTTCGTCACCGTAGAATTCATCCTTCAACACATGCCAATCGCGTAAACCGAACAGCTTCACGTAAACGAGGAACAATTCGTCAGCGCATAAAACAAACGCTAACGCGGAACACCTCGATGACGCGCGGCCTGAGCGTAGTACACACAGAGGACGACCTAGGGGACTGAGTCGTTGCGGAGAGGTAGCTTTGAAGAACACCAAAGCCGGTCAGTTTCCCAACCACCAACTGCAAGCCCAGAGAATATTCACCATGTTTAAAGAGCACCTGGACGGTACGCCCAGCCACCTGTTTATACCCCTCCCGCAAAACGATTGCAAAGAATTCTGGCGCATCGCCATCATTGATCGCATGCAAATCTGTAACAATTCATGTCCATCAGACCGGGTGTCTGGGCTATTGGTTTTGAAGTGGTTAACCAGTGAAGGCCTGGGCAGTATCGCTCACGCAGTCAGCCCTACGAAGGTTTCAACCCCACCAAGTCCAAATTCTATATATATATATGGTGCCATGACAGCACTAAGAAAAGACCTACAACGTTGGGTATACAAGTTTCTCATTTCCTGTTTGGAAATCATCATCCCATAGCAGCCTTATGACTTGTTTGCGCTTAGACCCCATGTGAACGGCGGCTATTAACTCTACAGATTGAAAACAATCTAAAGACTCTAGCGGAAACTTAGTCTCCACCTCAGACGCTATGAGGACGTCATTACCCTCGGGAAATTCTAATCTAACAGACCGCGCACTAGCCTTCCCTTTATTCCATATCTTGAGTCTATGGTTATTTGTACCGAGCCTAATAAATGTTGCACCTAAGTCTGCTTTCTTCACAGCAAGACTGTCATTGATTTCTTTATCGAGAAGAATATTATTGAGTCTCTCCTGACTTTCTATGAGGGCTTTTTGCCGCCCATTGAAACGTGTGGTCACCCACATAGCGTAGGCGGAAAGCAAAAGTGCAAGACCAGCAATAATATCGCCAGCCTCAATAGAAATAGAAACCATCTTATTTGAGCCTAATATTTTTATTGCCCGAAAGCGCCTTTCGAAGTGAATTGCGCAGTTCATCGGCTATGTCTTTAGATGCGGCCAGCGCCATCTCGCGTGCATTCGCCTCCAAGTTCTCTACATTTTCGTGGAGCAGTTCGTTCTTAGTAAGCTGACGCGAACACGAAGCACACCTCGTCACCTCCATGGTGTCCCCATCGACACCCTCATGCACGAACAAACTGCTCCCACATGTTGGGCACAGCGCTTCCACCGAGCGTTGGTATTTTTCAGAATTCATAGAGTCGCTCCTCGAAATATCAAAAAGCCATTTACACCATATGTTGTGGACCATGAATGAGATCTTGTCAAAATGATGTGCTTTCTTGAAGCCAAGCTATTTTTTCCGCCAAAAATCTGTGCGGTCTTGTAAGTAATGTCTTGAACCACCCTCCCCCCTAGGGGGGCCGAACATCTATGCAACGCTGAATCGACCTCTCGTATCAAAGATTCTCATAGCTGCTGACCTGAACTAACCACCAACGCCCTCCCCACTGCTTGCCTATAAGGCGGGCAATTCATGGCTCATTAAGTACACCTTATGAGCCAGCCTCGCCGGCCATGTCCGTGGGTGGAGGAATGCGGCCTGCAGGATGGATCACAAGTGTTGACTTGATATGATCCAGGCTGTAACTTTGCGAGCCTACATTGTGAGCCAGGAAGCTTCGACCATGACCGCCATCATCGCCTACACCCGCGTCAGCACCGACGGCCAGTCCATCGAGTCGCAGCGCCACGCTATCGGCCACCGTTTCAACGTATCGGAAGATGGCTGGTTCACAGACGAAGCCACCAGCGGAACCACCAAGGCGATGCAGCGAAAGGGGTTCGCAGCCCTCTTTAGCTATGCCAGGAAAGGGGACACGGTTGTCGTCGCCGCCATCGACCGACTGGGCCGTAATACCATCGACGTCCTAGAAACAGTTGAGGCGCTGAAAGCGAAGGGTGTCACTGTCGTCTCGATGCGCGAGGGCTTCGACCTGTCCAATCCCACGGGGAAACTCATGCTGACACTATTGGCCGGTGTCGCGGAGCTGGAGCGGGAGAACATTAAGGCGCGGCAGATGGCGGGAATCAACAAGGCCAAGGCCGACGGTCGCAAGCTGGGCGCTCCCAAGCAGCACGACGATGCCGCCATTGCCGCGTGGAGGAAGGAGACCAGCTCCAGCATCCAAGCCACTGCTGACCATTGGGAAGTGTCGACGGCCACCGTGAAGCGGGCCTGCAAGGCAGTAATGGATGGACTTGTGACGAACGCCTGAGCGAAGACCGCCATTGCCGCCCATCCTCGATAAGCACGGACTGCACGCGCCTCCGAGGGGAATTACTGCCATACCTTGTATAAACGCCCCCCGGCATCAGTCCGATGGCGCCCTCCCTCCCTGCGAAAAACCAATCTGCTCTCGCCATCACGGCGAAGCTTTGGCGTTCGCTATCACCGGACATCTATCCCCTGAAACTCCCATCCCCATTGGTGCGGCTAAACCTGCACCTCCGCAAAGAACACATCAACCGACTGACCCACCTGGCTACCGCCATCAGTAAACGAAAAGGCCGCGATACAAGGCTCGCGGAAGCTTTGGAACTGGCCCTAGTCAGCGGCCTGACATGGTCCGATGCTGACATGCTGGACCTTCTGCTCCCCGACACACAAGCACCTTATTGGCGCGCCCTCGCCCCCATCGTACGGACGCGGAGAGGTAGCGCGTGAGTTCGCAGCACGACAGTACCACCTCACACACTCGACTAAGCTCGGCCAGGGCCATCAGGAATAAAACAGTACGAACAACCGTCACTATTACAGACAGCGGACACATGTACACCGCCGACCAAAGTACCGGCGAAATTATCCACGCGACCCGAAAGCTCCCACCCCGACGAATCGAGCGCAAGATAGAAGTTTACGTGGGTAGCGATACCAAGTTCCCCTCCCAGGCGAGAGACAGCGAAGAACTGCTCGCGGCGATTACCCCGTTTGACACCTGGCTTGATAAGCAATACTTCAACGCTGCGAAAGCCATTGAACTGCTGGGCGCAGGCGCTTCGGGAGCTGCTGTCCGCACCCTAGGATACTTGGCGCAAAATCTCGCGGGTAGAAACTACTGGTTCGGTCGTATCGAAGACCTGACCAATGTACTGAACACACCTCAGCGAACACTCGAACGCGCCCTGAAAGAACTGGAAAGCATGGGCGTTGTAAAGCGTAAAACTCAAGGGCGCTATTGGCCAACTCGCATCACCGTTCACCCTTGGTACGCCTGGCGAGGAGACCTGCTGTGGCGAGACACTGCCTATTCGGAATGGCTTGAAACCAGGTCCGCCAAATTCGGCGGCTAAACACGCCTACAGTCCTTGTATTACGTGGCCTCAGCCCCCTGACAGATAATATACAACGGACCACGAAGGGCAGGCGTGGCACAGGCAGTAGCGAAGCTGCTGCATGTGTCCGTAGAGCCTGACCAACAATCAAGACCAGGTTAGGGGAACATGTTCAGTAGTCATCCACCAAAACCGTAATCAGAATTCCCCCTTGCGGGAACCAACAACGGATTAGCTTCAACATTCTCCCTTGCCGCTGGTCGCTTTTACTGGTCGTCCTCGCTGGGCATCCGACAGCAGCTTCGCTACTGCCGCATACCACGGCCGCCCTTGTGTAGAAACTTCCCCAGCCGGTCTAGCAGCATCAAGCATCCCCCTCCAGTAACACCCTGCTGATACCTCTCCGGTGTTCGGCACCATGCCCCCAGCACCTCGTTAACGCCCATCGATGCAATGTCAGGGCGTCATAGCCGCGTGCGCGCTGGATTTTCCCAACGGCCATTCGGCCACCGCACAACACACAAACCAATGACCTCTATCGCAACCCGTTTCAACATCAAAACCGACACCGCCGTCAGCGGCTCACTCGTCTTCGACGGAACCGAAGCCTCCACCGAGTTCGTCTATCAGGGCGCACTTGCCCGCACCTTACCGAACTTCCCCGGCTACGCCCTCACCATTGACGGCAGATGCATCAGCTTCAAACGCAAAAAGACAAGGGAACTCAAGCCTGGATCTTCCGCCAGCGGCTGCTACTGCTACGTCAATATCGGTAGACCACCACTAAAGCCGTCGCAACTACTGCATATCCTAGTGGCCCGCGCCTTCGTTCCTAACCCGGAAGGAAAGCCCCAGGTAAACCACAAAGATGGCAACCCCCGTAACAATGCAGCCAGTAACCTGGAGTGGGTCACTCAATCGGAGAACGTCCGACACGCCAACAAGCTGCGTAAGGAGCAGGGGCGAAGCATCTTCAAGACCACAGCGAAGCAACGAGCGCAAGTCGTTGAGCTGTGCAATAAGCATGTGTCAATTTTCAAAGCCTCCATACATCTGCGCCTGCCATATGAGGTGGCGCGCAACGCATTCAACTCCGCCAAGCGGCGCTCCACCAAAGCCTAAGCGCAATTGCAACCTACCCTCCAAGCCTCACAGCAGAGCGATTCCCTGCGGGGCTGGAGGTCTATGGCAGCAGTCGTAAGCAGCTTACCTATCAAGCCTTTTACGACTGCTCCCGGACGGTCATCCGGTTGTAGTTGTGCGTCTTATGAAAACCCCGCTTCAAGTCTCGACGGAGGCTTGCTAGCGGGCCCCCTTCTGCGCTTGAACAGTCACTCGTCTGCTCCCCCCTGACTTTTTCACACGTTGAACACGTCAGCGACGTAATGAAGCTGGGCGAGAAGCTGTTCGTCAGGATCGACGTGAACATGCAGGAGACCGCGCAATGAAAGCCTTCAACAGCATCCTGAAGGGCTTCCAGAAGGCCATTCAACAATTGGAAGACCTGGCCAAGCGCAACCACGACCAGGCGAACGCCAAGGTCGAGCAAGCCGAAGCCCTGGACACCCAGGCCGTGGCCCTCCGTGACGAAGCAAAAGCGGCAACGCAAGCGGCCCTGAACATTCGCGTCCTGGTCGGTTACGTCCAATGAGCCGGCGTCTTGAAAGCATCCTGGAGCTGTTCCAGGAGCAACTGGAAGTCGAAGGCTATGACGCTGACGACATCGAGCAGGTTCACAAAAGCATTGCCCCGGACCTGCCCGTCACGACGGCCCTGGAGCTGATGATTTACATGCAGCAAATGACGCGCCGCCTTCACACCACCCGGCCGGTGCTGGAGTGCGCTGTATGAGCCCCCTTCAAAAGTTCGCCTTTGGCCCCTTAGACGTCCGCGTGGTCGAGCTGGAGGGTAGCCCCTGGTTTGTCGCCTCCGACGTCCGTCGCGCCCTGGGCATTGCTCAAGCGGGTACAAACTTCAGCTTCCTATCAGCCAACGAGATTCGCACCTTACCCAGAGGTTTAACCTCTGCCAAAGGCATGGGCACCGCGAAAATCCTTGCGGAGTCCGGCGTGTACAAGCTGGTGATGCGCAGCGACAAGCCAGAGGCCCGCGCCTTCCAGGATTGGGTAACACGGGTAGTCCTCCCGGCCATCCGCAAGGACGGCGCCTATGTCCTGGGAGAAGAAAAGGTTGCGACCGGCGAGCTGTCCGAAGACGAACTGGTCATGCGGGCAATGAACATCATGTCCAGGAAGGTCGACCGACTGACCCAGGAACGTGACCAGCTCGCCAGTATGTCGGCCGTCCAGGCTGCACACATCGAGCGAATCGCCCCGGCCGCTACCGTGGGCCAGGCATTGGCCAGGCGTAAAGCACTGCTATCATTAGACGGCAAGCACGGGCCGGAGGTACACATGCACAGCATCGATTACGCCGAGTTGGAGGCCAATTTCGAGCATTACGTCGAACGGGCGCATAGCGGCGAGGAGGTCGTCATCACTCGCGACGGAAAGCCGTTGGTGAAACTTGTCGCGTTCCAGCCGACGTTGCCACGCATTGGCGCCTTAGGAGGTCGTTACGTCTTTGACGCCCAAGCATCCAGCGCGATGGACAAAGAAATCCAAGACCTTTTTTATGCTGACAATCTATTCCCCGAGGGTAGCCCCGGCGCAGGACCAGGGAAATCAAGCGATAAGCTCTAACGCTCGAGCAAGGAAACACATTGAGACTTCATGTATGAGTCAAATGACATATCAGCCGGCCAGTGCGCAAGATTCACGACAACGCCACCGTATTTACTGACCACTCTACCCAGCACTTTCTTAGTATCCGAAGTCAGAATTACCGAATGGGCTGACCTCGCAGCGAGTGATACATCAGCCTCGTTTTTATACAAGCCTGTCGGTCGTAGCGTAGCTTTGACGGTACCGCTCTCTGAACTCAAAATCTCGCTTTCCGCTAGATCAATAAACCTTCCGCAATTGAATCCTCCTACCCGCGCCTCACCGGTGGAGTTTGCTTCAGCAAAACCAAAGTAAGTGTCCGTAGTCAATGCTCCGCAAGCAATCCATTTTGTCACATAGTCCTTCAACTCCTCTGGCAATGTTCGTATCTCAAACTCGGCTTCGCGGGTAACAGCAAAGACAAAATCGCCAGCAGAAATGTCGACCGCTGGATCCACTTTGCGAGCAAACAGGTAATCCCAAGCATTGTTGTCGATGAAGACACCTACGGCCATGTACGGAGTCCTTCTAACGAGAATGGCAATACTGCTCCTGCTAGGCAAAGGATTCTAGACTCACCAGTTCCATTACGGGTGCCAGTACATTCGGCCTGAAGTCCTTGCCATAGCGACCAAACGTGATGCCCCCCGTCTGATGCCCCAGTAGCCCCCCGACAAGTGACTCAGCGACCCCCTTTTGTTTTAGGTGGTCAGCCAAGGTGTGGCGGAAGCTGTGAAAGTCCTTCTTGGCAGCGTCGTCGCGGAAGCCCAACTGTTCACGCACCCGAGTAAACCACTTCGACGGCGCGGCACTGTAACCGTGCTTCTTGTGGCAAGTCAGCTCCGGGAACACACGCTCGTTGCCCGCCTCTTTCACCTTCGTCACGTACTCTATAAAGCCCAATGCCAAAAGCTTGGAGTGGATCGGCACAAGCCGTTCGGATGAAGCAGTCTTTAGCTTCTGGTCCGGCCTAGTGGCCCGTATGTGGATGCAGGCGATGCCGTCGATGGTCACGACGTCATCAGTGTAAAGCTGACACAGCTCGTTGAGCCTGGCCCCCGTGTAGAGCCCCAGGAGGGGGAGCCAGTATTGATTTGGCTTAGGGCCATGGGCTGGCGCATAGGTGGACTTGTTAAACAACGCCTTCAAGTCATCAGCACTGAAAGCGCTTCGTTCCTCGCTGACCTTGCGCCGAATACGCACACGCAGACCATCGAACGGGTTGCGACTGCAATAGCCCTCTCTGACCGCATACGAAAAGAAGGTCGTAAGGTTCTTCACGTAGTTGTTGAACGTCGTAACGCTGATGGTCGTGGTCGCCTCCGCAATTGATTGCTCAAGGGGCTGGTCGGGCAACTGGTGCAAGCGCGGGGGAAGCTTCAGCGCCGTCTCCCGGAACAGGTGGGCGTCCTTCCGGGTTATCTGATCGATGGGCATGTCACCAATGAGTCGGGTCAGCAGCACGGCTACCGCACGCTTGTCGTCTAGCGACTTGACCGCGACACCCTCCCGGCGCTGCTGGACCAGTTGTTCGTCGACCACCGCAAGGAAGCCAGGCGATTGCTGTGCAGACCCTTTTGCTATCACGGAAGGCGGGGCTGTGGATGCGTGTACGGCTACTGGGGGCGTTTCCCGTAAGACTTCAGACGAAGGCATGGCGACGCCGAGCAACTGCTGCTGACGCAGCCACGACGCCCAACAGGCAAGGCGCTTGCCCCCTGCCTCCCAGGCACCGCGCAGAAGCTCAACAGAGGGTCTACTCCCCTGGAACGCTTGCGTGAACAGACCTTGGACCTGGGCCAAAATGTCACGCCCACGAATCAGCGCCTCCCGCTTGCAACGAGTTTGCAGGGAGCGGCGAATTTCTCTTTGGGGGAACAACGGGCGAATGACATCCGGCACCACGATTCGGAAGTAGTAGACCGAGTGGCGGGACAGCAAAAGGTAGGACGGGATGGTCGACACGGATGTATCACTCCTTGTACCACCGCGTGGCAAAGGGTGAAAAACCGTTAAGAATCAATCACTTGGATGATTGGAGGCAACCCCACCAGCCACACCCCGGCACACAATGTTCCCGCTGTGGCTGCTGCCTTCCGGCTCTGACCAGGTTCACGGGTAATCGTTGCGGGGGGACCGATGGGGTCACCATAACGACGCTGGCCTCTCGGCAAGCGGGGCCATTGTACCGATCTCATCGGAAGTTACAACCGTTGGCGACGGATTAAAAATATGAAGGGGTTCAAGCACTTGCCATGGCCGTCAGCATCCCCTCCCACAGGGGTTCATCATTGTGCCTGCAACACCTCGTCCGCCCGGCCACCCTCTTCCTGGATCACCAGGTGGATGAAGTGCAGCTTGGCAATCACCGCCGGTGGCAGCACGAATGGGTAGAAGTCCGGCTGGCCCATGGCGCGGGACAGTTCATTGAGCATGCCGGCCAGTTCGATCCAGGCGTTGACGAAGGACAGGAATGCCACGCCGCCGGGATGTTCGGGGTCGTAGAGGGTGGTGAGGGGGAATGGCTGGTAATCCAGGTCCATCTCACGGGCGCTCATGCCAAAGCTCAGGGCGGTGTCGACGGCGTCCATCATGTGCAGGTAGTGGGCCCAGGTTTCGGCCCAGTCTTCCCAGGGGTGCATGGTGGCGTAGGCACTGACGCAGGTCTGCTGCCAGTCGGGGCGCGGGCCGTTCTGGTAGTGCTGATCGAGGGCCTCGGCGTAACTGGCGCGTTCGTCGCCGAACAGGCTGCGAAAAGACTCCAGCCAGTGGCTGTTGGCGATCAGACGGTCCCAGTAATAGTGGCCGACCTCATGGCGAAAATGGCCCAGCAAGGTGCGATAGGGTTCGCGCATCTGCACCCGGATTTTTTCGCGGTGGGCGTCGTCGGCTTCCTTGATGTCGAGGGTGATCAGGCCGTTGGCATGCCCGGTCATGGGCGCGTTGCCTTCCAGATCGATGCCGACGAAGTCGAACGCCAGACCGCTGTCCTCGTCGACGCTCTTGGGCACCACTTGCAGGCCCAGGCTGATCAACTGCGCCACCAGCCGACGCTTGGCGGTCTCCACCTTGCGCCAGCGCTCGGGGTTCTCCGGGATCGACAGGTCGGGGATGGTGCGGTTGAGGCTGCACGCCACGCACAGCGGTGCGGTGCTGTGGGCGGGAATCAGCCAGTTGCAGGCCGCCGCGGTGTCGAGGTTGGCGCAGCGGCGGAAGGCGCCGGCGTCGAGGTTGTCATCCTGTAGCCAGGTGCCTTCCACGGGCCCAGGCTGCAAGGAGGACAAGCGGCTTTGCTGCGCCTGATAACCCAGCAGCGCCTGGCAAGCCAGGCATTGGCTGTTGCGAAAGAACAGCGCTTGCCCGCACCGACACTGCCACACCTTGCCGTGGCGCGAGGTTTCGGCCATGAACGGTGCGGCGATGCGCGAACTGAGTTGCTCGAAGTAGCGGAACATGGCGATCTCTCCCTGGGTGACTGAGACTAGATCATCTGGGACTCAGGATCGTTCCACTTTCTTCAAGGGCGGCTTCGCAGCCCGGCGCGGGCGGTGCGACGATTCGACAAGCCCGCTCACCACCGGCGCCGCGTCAGACCGAAATGTTGTGTTTGGCCAGGAACGCGACAAAGGCCTCTTCGTCCAGCACCTTCAACCCCAGTTCGCTGGCCTTGGCCAACTTGGAGCCGGCACCCGGCCCGGCCACGACGCAATGGGTCTTGGCCGACACGGAACCGGCCACCTTGGCGCCGAGGCTTTCGAGCTTATCCTTGGCCACGTCGCGACTCATCAGCTCCAGGGAGCCGGTGAGCACCCAGGTATGCCCTGCTTCGGGCAGACCTTCAACCACCTTCTTCTCGCTCTGCCAGTGCATGCCGAAGTCCTTGAGCTGCTGCTCGATGGCCAGGGCATGGCTGGCGTTGTCCGGGTTATCGAAAAACTCGCGCACGGCCTTGGCCTGCTTCTCCGGCAGCGCCTGGCGCATGTCGAGCCAGTCCGCCTTGATCACGCCTTCCAGGCTGCCGAACTTGTCCGCAAGTTTCTGCGCGGCGCCGGGGCCGACGGAGGGTACGTGCAGCTTGTCGAGGAAGCCGCCCAAGGTGGTACTGGCGGCGAACTCGGCGCTCAGCTCGCCCTGATCCTGCAATTGCAGGCCGCATTCATCAGGCGACAGCAACGCGCCGATAACTTCCTGGTTGTGGCTGTCTTCGAAGAAACTGTGGATCTCATGGGCCACTTCCAGGCCCACATCCGGCAGGTACGTCAACACTTCCGGCAAGGCCTTCTGCACACGCTCAAGGGACGCCAGGGAGCGCGCCAGCACCTTGGCCGTCTCTTCGCCCACGTCGGGAATGCCCAGGGCGTAGATAAAGCGCGCCAGGGTCGGGTTCTTGCTGTTTTCGATGGCGGTGATCAGCTTCTTGCTGGAAATATCGGCAAAGCCTTCCAGGTCGATGATCTGCTCGTACTTGAGTTTGTAGAGGTCGGCCGGCGAACCGATGAGTTTTTCATCCACCAGTTGCTCGATGGTTTTGTCACCGAGCCCGTCGATGTCCATGGCCCGGCGCGAGACGAAATGGATAATCGCCTGCTTTAGCTGGGCACCACAGGCCAGGCGCCCGACGCAGCGGTACACCGCGCCTTCGCTGACGGTTTCCTTGCCCTTGCTGCGCTTGACCAGTTGCGTGCGCTCCACATGGGAACCGCACACCGGGCAGCTTTCGGGGATCTGCACCGCACGGGCGTGTTCCGGGCGGCGCTCGGTGACCACGGAGACGACCTGCGGGATGACATCCCCGGCACGGCGGATGATCACGGTATCGCCGATCATCAAGCCCAGGCGCGCGACTTCATCCATGTTGTGCAGGGTGGCGTTGGACACGGTGACGCCCGCCACCTTGACCGGTTTCAAGCGCGCCACTGGGGTTACGGCGCCGGTGCGGCCGACCTGGAACTCTACGTCGAGCAACTCGGTGAGTTCTTCCATGGCCGGGAATTTGTGCGCGATGGCCCAGCGCGGTTCGCGGGCTCGGAAGCCCAGTTCACGCTGGGAGGCAATGCTGTTGACCTTGAACACCACGCCGTCGATTTCATAGGGCAGGCTGTTACGACGCTCGCCGATATCGCGGTAATAGTCCAAGCACTCCTGGATGCCATTGGCCAGTTTCAACTCATGGCTGATGGGCATGCCCCACTTCTGCAGTTGCTTCAAGTTACCGATATGGGTGTCGCTGATATCCCCGGTTACCTGGCCGATGCCGTAGCAGCAGAACTCCAGCGGACGGCTGGCGGTGATCTTCGAATCCAGCTGACGCAAGCTGCCCGCCGCCGCATTACGCGGGTTGGCGAAGGTCTTGCCGCCGACTTCCAGTTGCGAGGCGTTGAGCCGCTCGAAACCGGCCTTGGACATGAACACTTCGCCGCGCACTTCCAGGGTCGCCGGCCAGCCGCTGCCGTGCAGTTTCAACGGGATATTGCGCACGGTGCGCACGTTGACGCTGATGTCCTCGCCGGTGGTGCCGTCGCCACGGGTGGCGCCGCGTACCAATTCGCCATCCTGGTAAAGCAGGCTGACCGCCAGGCCATCCAGCTTCGGTTCGCAGCTGTATTCCACCGCCGCGCCACCGCCGAACAGATCACCCACGGGCAGGTCGAGCCCCTCGGTGACCCGGCGATCAAATTCCAGCATGGTGGTTTCATCAAACGCATTGCCCAGGCTGAGCATGGGGATCTCGTGACGCACCTGGGTGAAGGCTGACAATGCCGCACTGCCGACCCGCTGCGTCGGTGAATCACGCGTCACCAGCTCCGGATGCTCGGCCTCCAGGGCCTTGAGCTCGTGGAACAGGCGGTCGTATTCGGCGTCCGGAATGCTCGGCTCATCGAGCACGTGGTAACGGTAGTTGTGCTGATCCAGTTCAGCGCGCAGTTCGAGGATGCGGGTGTGGGCGGCGGTCATGGGTGTTCTCTCATAAAGCAAAAGAGCAGCCGAAGCTGCTCAAATGTTGGTGCGCTTATTCTAATGACAACGCTGGAAACCAATCCTCAGCGTTTCTGTGTCAGGGCGCGACGCTCGAACTCGACGATGCGCTGACGGTAGTGTTCGATGGTCTGGGCGGTCAGGACGCTGCGTTGGTCGTCCTTGAGCTCGCCGTTGAGTTCCTGGGACAGCTTGCGGGCAGCGGCCACCATCACGTCGAAGGCTTGTTTCGGGTGACGCGGGCCCGGCAGGCCGAGGAAGAAGCTCACCGCAGGGGTGCTGAACAGGTCGATGTCGTCCAGGTCGAAAGTGCCTGGCTTGACCGCGTTGGCCATGGAGAACAGCACTTCGCCGTTGCCGGCCATGCTTTCGTGGCGGTGGAAGATATCCATCTCGCCAAAGCGCAGGCCGCTTTCGAGGATGTTCTGCAACAGGGCCGGGCCCTTGAAGCCGGCGGCGTCGCGGCAGATCACGCTGATCACCAGCACTTCTTCGGCGGCAGGCTGATCGTTGACGGATTGACGCGGCGCATTCTTGCCGGCGTTTTCATCCGGGAAATCGTTATCACGGCTGCTGAAGCTCGGGCCTTCATCGACATCGAGGTTCAGGTCACCCTGATGGGGTTCGGCAACAGCTGCACTGGCGCGCTTGCCACGCTTGGAAGAGGGCTCGCGGGCTTCACGCACCGGCGCACTCATCGACGGCAAGTCATGCTCGTCCAGTTGCGGCTCCTTATGGGTATCCAGCACACGGGGCGGCCCCAGCAGCTCGGCACTGCCGTCGTCGTCGGGCAAGTTGGACAGGTTGCGATCCAGACGGAATT
>Ga0213824_1000731_pt1 | contig 22595 bp, 19 predicted proteins | sample MC6MC0906MG_FD_179892 | JGI IMG/M metagenome (GOLD analysis project Ga0213824, IMG submission 179892) | Enriched soil aggregate microbial communities from Iowa State University, Ames, United States - MC6-MC0906-MG | ecosystem: Environmental > Terrestrial > Soil > Unclassified | place: USA: Iowa...
GGCCATCGTCAAGCACGTCGGGACGGGCAAACGTCTGTTGCAGGCTCATCGTGGCAAAGCGCCCATCGCCACGCGGTGTGATGCTGTCCGAAGCCAGGCTGAAACTGCCGTTGCGTGGCCGGGTGAGATGGTTCCACAGGACCTCCAGGCCATTGTCGGGCCTGGGGAATGCCAGCACGCCGGTGAAGCCTTGCACGCCGTTGCCGTCATTGACCAGGTGAGCACTGGCAGCATTGTGCCGGGCCCATTCGCCCACCTGAGGCGGTACCGCGACACTGCGGTGCGACGGGTACACCGGCAGGCGAAACGTGTTGGGGTAGCGCTGGATCAAGGCCACCTGCCCCGCCGTCAGTTGCTCACGGTACTGCCCGTAGTTCTGCGCCGTGATGACGTACAGCGGCTGCTCATCGGCGTACGGATCCAGCGGCGTACCGTTGATCGCCAGCGACACCTGCCCCGCTTGCAGGCCCCCGCGCCATGCCGGAATGCGGCCGTCGCTGCTGGCCGCGCGTTCAGCCCCCACCGGCGTCAGGTCTGGAAGCAGCGGCGTGGCCGCGACATGCAGGGCCAGCAGGCTGGCATTGATGAGCAGGATGCTACGGAGCAGGGCGACAGGTTTCATCGGGCTTGGCCTCTTGTTGTTGTGTTGTCCTGGCCGGGCTTGCCTTGGCCCGCCCTTTCGGGGTGATACTAGGAGCCGCGCTTCGAACCCCACAAATAACGTGTTCGGATACGTGCCATATCAGTTCGGCATACCCTTGGAACCGCTCCGATGACCCTGAAACAGCTCCGCTACCTGATCGCCATCGTCGAAGCCGGCAGCTTCTCCTCGGCTTCACGCCGCGCCTACATTGCCCAACCGGCGCTGAGCAGGCAGATCAGCCTGCTGGAAAGTGAACTGGAAATGCAGCTGCTTGACCGCCAGCACGACGGCATTGCCCTGACCGATGCCGGACGCCAGCTTTACGAGGTGGCCCGCCAGGTGGTGCAGAAACTGGACTCGGTGAAGGACGAGCTGAAATCCAGCCGCGGCGACCCCAAGGGCCACGTGGCCATTTCCATTCCGGCCACCGCGGCCGACCTGCTGCTGCCGGAAATCGTCAGGCGCGCCGAACAGCGCTTCCCGGGCGTGACCCTGACGGTGTGGGACGGCCTCAGCCGCGAAGGCGGCCAGGCCATCGAACTGGGCAAGGTGGACTTCGGTGTGGTGCCCAATGCCGAGGAACTCGACCATGTCGAGGCCGAGCCGATCTTCACCGAGGCGCTGTACTGGGTCGGCGCATCAGCAGCGGGCACACCCGACACCATCACCCTGGCCGAAGCCGCCGCCACCCGGCTGGTGCTGCCGCCCCGGGCGCTGCACCTGCGCCGGCGCATCGAGCAAGCCGCCATGGAGGCCGGGGTGCCATTGACCGCAGCTTACGAACAACAATCGGCGCCCGGCATCGCCAGCCTGGTGCGTGCCGGCCTGGCGGCGACCATCAGCAACTGGCCGCCGCTGAGCGAACTGCTCGAACCCACGGCGGCGCGGCGCATCGTCGAACCGCGCATCAGCCGCACCATCGCCTTGGCGCACTCCCAGCACAAACCCTTGTCATTCGCCGCCGGTTGCCTGCGCGACCTGGTGCGCGGCGTGCTGATCGACCTGGTCAACAGCGGCCGCTGGCGCGGCGAACTGATCGGCAAAGAGCCCGAACCGCTGGAGGCCGTCCTGGGCGTTCAGCTGGCAGTCTGAGCGCGCGCCTGCCCGTCCCTTGCAGCCGACTCGCGCAGGCGTTGTCGGGTGCGCTGCGGGTTCAAGGTGGCCAGGCCGACCAGCCCGGCCACCACCAGCACCGCGCCGCATACCAGGAACCCCTGGGCATAGCCCGCCGGGTGTTCGGCACCCGCGCCCTGCACCAGCAAGCCGGTCACCACCGGCGCTGCCAGCCCGGCCAGCGAGGCGATGCCGTTGCCCATGGCGAGGATGCCGCCGCGCTGGGCCGCTGGGGTGAACTCGGCGAGCATCGCCGGGCCCACGGAATACATGACCAAGGCCAGGCCACCACTCAAGGTCAGCGCGGCAACCCGCACAGCGGTGCTCAGCCCGGGCAGGATCAGCGACGCCGACAACAGCCCGCCCAGCACCAGGCACACTGAAACGAACACACCACGTGCCACCCGTGAAGGCAGGCCGCGACGCATCAGGCGCTGGGAGAACCACGCCAGCAGCAAGCTCAGCGGTGTGGTCACGACCACGAACATGACGAAGATGCGCCCGGTCTGCAGCGGGTCGATACCCAGGCCCACTTGCAGGTAACTGGGCACCCAGGTCAGGGTCAACGCCAGCGACCAATTGGCAGCGAAATGGCACAGGTAGTTGCCCAGCACACTGGCGTCGCCCAGCAGCCGGCGATAAGGGATTGCCGGCTCATCGGCCTTGAGCTGGCTGCTGCGCAGGCGCTCCAGGGTGCCCTCCTGGCCCAGCCGCCACCACAGCAGGCACCAGACCAGGCCGATCAGCGCAAGGATGATGAAATTGCTGCGCCAGCCGTAATGCAGGCTGACCCAGGGGATCATCGCACCGGCCACCAGCAGCCCCATGGCACTGCCAGCATGCAGCAGGGCCACCGGCAGGTTGCGCCGATCGTTGGGGAACCACTTGTACAGCGCATGGGTGGCCACAGGCGATGCCGGCCCCTCGCCGATGCCCAACAACACCCGGCAAGCCACAATGGCCCACAGTGAGGTGGCAAACAGCATCGGCAGCTGGATCAGCGCCCAGAACAGGCCCATGCCCAACAGCAAGGTGCGGGTGGGGCGCCGGTTGGCCATGAAGCCACCGACCACGGCGGAGATCGCGAAAAACCAGTGCAAGGCACCGCCGATCAGGCCGAACTGGGTGGCCGTCAGGCCCAACTCGGCGCTCATCGGCACCGCCACCAGGCCGATCACCACCTTGTCGAGAAAGTTGACCAGCATCAGCAGGGCCAGCAGCGCCGCCACCAGCCAGGCAGTACGGGGGTTGGGCAGGGAAGAATCCGCAGTCATGGCGAGTACTCTTGTTATTGTTGTAGGTGTTGCCAAAAGGCCGCCGCAGGGGCGGCCCGATGGTCATGCAGGCATCAGCACGCCTTTGGCGATGGTGTTGCGCTGGATCTCGCTGGTGCCGGTGAGGATACGCATCATCCGCGTGGCGCGGAAAACCCACTCCACCGGGTGGCCCTGCATCAGCCCGGCGCCGCCATGCACCTGCACCGCCTTGTCAGCGATGCGGAAGGCCGCCTCGGAGACGAACAGCTTGCACATCGGCGCCTGGGTACGAATATCGCCGCCGGCGTCGCTCACCTGGGCTGTGGCGTAGACCATGCTGCGCGCAGCGTGCAGCTCGGTGGCCATGTCGGCGATCATGTGGTTCACCGCCTGGAACATGGCGATTGGCTGGCCGAACTGCTTGCGGCTGCGCGCATGCTCGATCGACAGGTTCAGGGCCAGGCCGGCCATCCCCAGCAGGGTCGGGCAATGCAGCAGGCGGTTGAGGGTGATGCGCCCCATGGCCAGCTTGAACCCCTGCCCTTCTTCACCAATCAGGTTGGCCGCTGGCACGCGTACATTGTCGAGCACGATATCGCCATGGGCACCCCCGCCGGACATCACCGAATAATCGCTCTCGATACGTACGCCCGGGGCCTTGAGGTCGACTAAGAACGCCGAAATACCCTGGGCGCCCTGCCCTGGCCCGGTCACTGCCAGCAGCACCGCCAAGTCGGCGTAGGTGGCCCCGGAGATATAGCGCTTGCTGCCGCTGAGCACATAGTGGTCACCGTCACGGCGCGCCTGGGTGCGAATGGCGGTCGCATCCGAACCGGCCTCGGCTTCGGTCAGCGCAAAGCACACGGCTTTTTCAGCGCGGCACACGGGCTTCAGGAAGGTCTCGACCTGGTAGGGGCTGGCCACCTTGAACAGGTGGCCGACCCGCGGCGGCCCAGACAGCTCGCCCAGCACATGCGGGGCCAGCATGGAGCCTGTCAGCACCGTCGCTTCTTTCACCGCGCACAGGTCGGCCACGTTCAGGCCGGCCCCACCCATGCTCTCGGGCAACATGATGGTGTACAGGCCTTGTTCGCTTGAACGCTTCCATACCTGCCGCAGCACCGCCTGCGGGTGCGGGCGCGCCCAGTCCAGGTTCGCCTGCTGCTCCAGCGGGCGAACCTGGTCACGGACGAAACCCTCGATCGCTTCGATGATCTGCGCAGCCTTTGCACTTGGTTGATACATGGTGATGCTCCCTGGTCAGATACGACGTTCGCTGTGTTGCCAGTAGGTGTCCCGGACCAGGCGGCGCACCACCTTGCCGTTGGGGTTTTTCGGCAGTTCGCTGACAAAGTCGACGCCACGCGGCTTCTTGAAACCGGCCAGCGCACGCCCGCAACGCTCGATCAGCTCGGCGGCCTCCAGCTGCGCCCCGGGCTTGAGCACCACGACCGCGCGTACCGCTTCGCCCCATTGCGTATCAGGCACGCCGACCACTGCTACCTCGAACACTTCGGGGAAGCTATAGATGACTTGCTCCACTTCGCTGGGGTACACGTTAAACCCGCCGGAAATGATCATTTCCTTCTTGCGATCGACGATGAACACGTAACCCTGCGCATCCACCTTTGCCAGGTCGCCGGTGAGGTAGTAGCCGTCACGCATGACTTCGGCGGTGAGCGCCGGGGCGCGCCAATAGCCCTGCATCACGTCCGGGCCCTTGACCACGATTTCCCCGACTTCGCCGGGGGCCACATCCTCGAACGCCTCGTTGACCACCCGCAGGTCGGTCTCGAAGTAGCACCGCCCGCAGGAGGCCAGGCGATGATAGTCGCCGTCTTCCACCAGGTGGTCCTGCTCGGTCAGCACAGTGACCAGCGAGCAGGTTTCGCCGGCGCCGTAACCTTGCACCAGAATCGGCCCGAACAGTTCGATGGCTTTCTTCACCAGGGCTGGCGCCATGGGTGCGGCACCGTACATGACCAGCTTCAGGCTGGACAGGTCGAAGCGCTCGACGCCGGGGTAATTGACCAGCCGGTTGATCATCGCCGGCACCAGGAACAACCGCGTCACCCGTTCACGCTGGATGGTCTCCAGCAAGAGGCGGTCGTCGTAACGATCGAGCAGCAAGTTGCAGGCGCCCACCGCCAGCAGCGGCATGATCTGCATGCCGCTGGCATGGGTGATGGGCCCCACGTGAGCCATGACGTCCCCGGGCCCGGAGCGCCGTGTGGGGCTGGCGATGCTCTTGCGCACCAGCGCCTTGCGGTTGCCGAACGACAGCATGGCGGCCTTGAGCACGCCCGAGCTGCCGGAGGTGTAGTGCAGCACGGCCAGCGCCTCGTCGGCCGGGTCCAAACCCAGCGCTGCTTCGCTGCCGCGCTCAAGCAACGCGGCATACCCCAGGTCACCGCCCTCGCCCTCCAGCACGATCACCTGGCGCAGCAACGGCAACTCCGCGCGCCGCGTTGCCAGCGCCTGGGCAAAGCTGGCGTCGGTGATCAGTGCAACGCTGCAGGAGTCTTCCAGCACCCGCACCACTTCATCCAGTGACAGCCGCGCATTGATCGGCACCTTGACCATCGCCGCCTTGTACAGCGCCACTTCCGCTTCCACCAGCTCCACGCGGTTGGCGGCGAGGATCGCCACATGCTCGCCCACGGCCACGCCCAGCGAGCCCAGCCCTGATGCCAGGCGGTTGCTGCGGCGCTCCAGCTGGGCGTAGGTGACACGTGTCTGGCTGTCCGCCACGGCGATGTGGTCCGGCCAGTAGCGGGCACTTCGGGTAATGATCGTTCCAAGGTTCACGTTGTTGTTCTCGTCGACAGGAAGACATCGACGATGCTAAACAGCCATGCGCGGGCAGATGTAATACAAGATTCAGATGCCGGCCATAACGTTATTAGCTGGCGCAATGCTGACTACAAAGCTTTGAATCGCTGGCAGCTATGAGTCGAGAGCAGCCGGTCACCTCTGACTGCTACCGACCCAAAGGCGCCACTGAGGGCAGCAGTGATCTTAGTGGGGCCTGCCCCGGTCGTACACCCGCGAAGAGGCCGGCCCAAAAAAATGGAGATGTCTGGCACGGGCTATGCCTGTGTTCGAGGGGCGAGCCCGCTCCCACAGAGACCCCGTCTGACTGGTAAATGACAGGGCCAGCCAACCAGCATTTCAGTATGACCATGTCCAGACCCAGGCTGACCGGGTTCTGATCACTGCGCCAAATTTCAGCCCCAGCCAACTACCAACCCCCAGGCCGACCAAAGCGCAGGGCCGCGGCGGTATCTTCGCAGCCCCATTCATCTAGGCCGATAGATCGTGCTTCAGGACGAAACGATCCTCACCGCACCTTTATTTTGCCCACGAAGAAACCCCCGAAGCATTGACATGCATCAGGGAAAGGCTCAACATTATTTTATATGAATACCACGTCTTCTAATAGAATACAACAGGAAAATTGAAGAATGGCTGTCAGAACCCTTTCCTCCGTTACCAAGACCCTCGCGGTGCTGGACTACGTCGCCTCCTCTCCACGTCCCGTACGTCTTACTGAGGTCGCCAAGGCGCTGGAGGAGGCACGCGCCGCCACCCATCAACGCCTGATCACCCTGGCCGACAGCGGCTGGGTCGAGCAAACCGAAGAAGGCAGCTATCGACTGACCCTGCGCATCGTGCGCTACGCCAGCATGGCCATGGAACAAGGCAATCTGGGCGAGCGCGTCGCTGATGTGCTGCAGGACATGGTCACCGAAAGCCTGGAAACCGCCTCACTGGCCATCCTCGAGGGCCACGAAGCCGTGATCCTGCGCCGCGTCGAATCCAAAGGCATCCTGCGTGCCGACCTGCGGGTCGGCGCACGCCTGAACCTCGAGCGCACTGCCATGGGGCGAATTCTGGTCGCCCATGCCCGCCCCGAAGTCATTGCCCAATTGCAGGCCGATGGCGTTGCGCTGCCCGACCAGGCGCTGCTCGAAACCTATCGCCAGCAAGGCTATGCGGTATCTGGCATGACCGGGCCACGTGCAGTCTCGGCCGTTGCGGTGCCGATCTTCGACGGCCATGACCACTGCATCGCCGCCCTGGCAATTTCCGGCCCCGAAGCCGGCTTCGATCTTGATAAATGCGCCGCTATCGCCTCCGCCGCCGCGGATGTCGTGAACGCGCGCCTGCGTGGAGTCCAAGCATGACTGCCGTACCCAACTACCAAACCGAGTCGCCTGCCCATCGCCTGGCCAGGTTGATGCGCTCGCCCGCCGAGCTGATGAAGCCCGAACGCCTGGCGGTAATCCAGCCGTCGCGCATCAGCGCCTCCCACGCATTAATGGCACAAGCCATTGAGCAGCGCTGGAAGATCACCTGCACCCGCTTCGACATCGATGCCAAGGGTAAGGGCGTAGCCAACTACCTGATCGAGATCGACGGCTGGAAATTTTCCTTCCCGGTATTTGCCTTTGAGCCTTCGGCCCATGGCCGCACCGGGCGCATCATCGGCCGTACCTGGGACATGCTCGGCGCGCTGGTCGAAGGCGAGATCAGCGAAGCCGACCTGCGCAAGACCGGCGAGGAACTGCCCAAGCTCTATGAAGGCCGCGCCACCCCCAATACCCTGATCTGGTGCCGTTCCAACCGCAGCGCACGCTTCTTCGACCAAGCCGTGCAGGCCTTGGCGGCCGGGCGCCAGCCGGACGTCGGTGTGCTGGCCGAAACCTGCTACCTGATGCGCAACACCGGCCTCGATGGTAACGGCACCTTTGGTACCAAAAGCTTCCTGGCCTACGAAGCGGACCACCCGCTGCGCTGGTCCCTGGCGTCGCAGATGCTCTGCGCCTACATGATGCGCGTGTACGCCCAGGACCTGGTGCAACACTTGGCCCGCCTGGCATCGCCGACTGCCTGCACGATGGCACCGGAGCTGCGCCGCTTCCTGGGCGTGGGTAACGGCTCGGCACTGGGGCTGATGCTGTTCGTCAACAACCATCCGCGCCTGATCGAACGCTGGCTGTGGATTCGCGAAGAAGCACTGGCCAACGCCAAGGGGCTGGAACCTGCTGCCGCGCTGGCCCAGTGCCCTACCCTGCTGCACCTGCTCGACCGAGCGATCTGTTTCCGCGAGGAAGATCGTGGCGTGTACGAATCATTCATCAGCAGTGCAGCGGTGGCTCAGGAACTGCGCATCGTCCGAGCCGAGACTGCTCGTTTGCAGCAGCGCCTGCACGCCAACCTGGCCAGCACCGAGCTGCCGTTCGCCGAGCTGTGCCGGTCGCTGGAGGGCCGCGTGCACGACGAGGTCCTGGAAACCCTGCACAGCCTGCTGATCGAGCTGGTCCCGGACGTCGCCGACCGCCTGTGCCGTAATCTGATCCTCGATGAAGAACTGGTCGGTACGCCGCAGATGCCAGTTGGCCGCTTGCGTGACTTGCTGCGCAGCGAATATCCCTGGGCCTTCGACATCGACCTCGACGACAGCCAACGCCGCTACGTCTGGTACAAGTCGGCCACCGCCGAAGAACCCCGCCGCGGCCCGAAAGATGCACTGGGTGACGTGGTCAAGCTCGGCCTGGACATGCCCAAGCTGATCATCGACCTGGACACCGACCTGGCGGCCCAGCCGGCGGACCTCAGCACCGCACGCTTCCTGCTGGCGCACCCGCAGCACCGGGCCATCGTGACTCGCGTCCAGGCGCTTGCCGGCACCCCCTACCATTCGCCACATGCCGACATCATGAGCGAGGCGTTCATCCCTGCTCACATCACGCGTCTGCTGAATGTCGGCGTACATGGCATCGACAAGACCCGCGACTACCTCAACCGCAACCTGCGCGGCGTGCTGTTCCATGGCGCTCCGCTACCTGAAGACCTGGCCAGCGGCAACGCCAGCCAACACTGGTTCTACCCCTCGGAGCCTGCCCTATGAGCTTGTCCCCTACCCCCAGCACCCTGCAGGTGAGCCTTCGCGAATGCCGCCTGGTGTTCGAGCGCCTGATGCAGGTCATCCGCATGGAACCCGGCATGGTGCCGGCGTTGCGCGATTGCGCCCTGTACTCCGCCGCCCTGGGCCTGGGTGGCTTTGGCGAACTGCAGCGCCACCTGAAACTGCTCGAGTCGTCCGCTGCACGAGCCCTCGCGCTGACCCATGACGGCGCGGTGAAGCGCCTCGATTGCGCCGGTCAGCATGCCTGGCGGGTCGCCGACACGGCGCTCGATGTCCTGGCGGACGACTTCAAGCGCGATGGCCAGGCGCAACTGCTGGTCGTCGATGTCCTGGAGCCGCGGGAGCTGCAGGTGATCGTGGCACTGGCCGAACGCTACGGCCTGAGCATCCACCTGCAACCCCATGCCGAAGGCCTGTCATTGACCGCCAGCAACCGGGTATCGCCGGCTCCTGTCTGGCTCGATCGGCTGCGCCTGGAAGGCCTGAGCGTCGACGCAACGTTGTGGTGGCAACTGTTCCACCACGCCAACGAAGCGCTGGCCCCGGACTCCTTCGAATCGCGCCGGCATGCCGGCTCGATCATGGTCGACGCCGACGGCCGCCTGGTCGGCCGGCCCGACGAAGACGAGACCGATCTGTCGCTGCTGATGGCCGGCATCGAATCCGGCACCACCGCCCCCACCCCATAATCAAAAAAGAGGAACAACCTCATGCTTATCGATGCCTTGCAGTGCGGCCATTTTGATCGTCAAGTGTTCGAAGAGCTCCAGGCCGGCGGCTATACCTGCGTCACCCCCACGCTGGGCTTCTGGGAAGGTGCCATCGAGTCACTCGACGCCATCGGTCACTGGCGCCACATGGCGCGCGAGTGCGCCGACCTGATGTTGATCGCTCGCAGCGCCGAGGACATCCGCGAGGCCGAGCGCAGCGGCCGCATCGCCGTGGTGCTGGGCTACCAGAACAGCAACCTGTTCGACAACCGCATCGCCTTCGTCGAACTGTTCGCCGACCTCGGCGTGCGCGTGGTGCAACTGACCTACAACAACCAGAACGAGCTGGGCAGCAGTTGCTACGAAGAAGTCGACAGTGGCCTGGCCCGCTTCGGTCGCGAGGTGATCCGCGAGATGAACCGCGTCGGTATGGTCGTCGACCTGTCCCACGTGGGCGATCGCACCACCCTTGAAGCCATCGAGTGCTCACAGAAGCCTGTGGCCATCACCCACGCCAACGCCGCGTCGCTGTTCGCCCACAAGCGCAACAAGAGTGACCAGGTGCTGCATGCATTGCGTGCCAACGGCGGCGTGATTGGCTGTGTCGCCTACCGCAACATTACGCCTGAAAGCGCCTGTGCCACGGTCGATGGCTGGTGCGAGATGGTCGCCCGCACCGTGGACCTGATCGGTATCGACCATGTCGGCATCGGCACCGACTACAGCCACAACATGCAGCCGCGTGACTACGACTGGATGCGCAAGGGCCGCTGGACCCGCACCGTGCAATACGGTGCCGGCTCCGCCGCAAGCCCGGGCCCTGCCCGCAAGCCCGAGTGGCTGCTCAAGGCCGGCCAGCTGAACGTGGTCGCCGATGGCCTGCAGCGCGCAGGATTCAATGCCCAAGAGGCCGACAAGATCCTCGGTGGCAACTGGCTTCGCCTTTATCAGGAAGTGTTTGGCTGACAGGGCCGCTTTCCAATCTGCCACGACGCTTCCTAAATAAGGAAAACAACCATGAGTGATCGTGATTCGAGTAAAACCCCGTTCGGGCTATCGCGCCGTAGTTTCATCGGTGCGACGCTGGCCGGTACCGCGCTGGCGAGCATGCCGGCGTTCATGCGCCAGGCGGACGCCGCCGATGACGTCCTGTACGTCAACACCTGGGGCGGCAACTGGGAAAAGGCCGCGAAGGAATTCCTCTTCGACCCGTTCACCCAGGAGACCGGCATCCAGATCCGCACCGTCTCGCCGATTTCCTTCGCCAAGCTGGCCACCCAGGCCCGCACCGGCGTCTACGAGTTCGACGTGACCACCCTGGGCCTGGCGGAAATCGCCAGGGCCAATGCCGCGAACCTCATCGAGCCGGCGGCCGGCAACATCGACGAAAGCACCCTGTGGCCCGGCGCCCTGTACGCCAACGGCGTGGCCACCCACGCCTTCGCCAACGTGATCGCCTACCACCAGAACAGCTTCCCCAACGGCCAGCCGAACAGCTGGAAGGACTTCTGGGACCTGGAGCGTTTTCCCGGTAGCCGCAGCCTGCAGCGCTACCCCGTGCGGGTACTGGCCTTTGCCTTGCTCGCCGATGGCGTACCGCCCGACCAGCTGTTCCCCTACGACCTGGACCGTGCCTTCGCCGCGCTGGAGCGGATCAAGCCGGCCATTCGCGTCTGGTGGACCCAGGGCCCGCAGTCGCAACAGCTGCTGCGTGACGCCGAGGTCGACATGATCGGTATCTGGAACGACTACGCCACCAACGTTCAGCAGACCTCGCCGGACCCAGTGCAAGTGGTCTGGGACCAGGCACTCATCGACAAGAGCTGCTGGGTGGTGGCCAAGGGCACGCCACGTGCGCGCAATGCCTGGCGCCTGATCGAGTCGATCGCCAACAACGCCGAGGGCATGGCGCGGTTCTGCGCGGTCGACGCCTCCGGCCCGCTGAACCCGAAAGCCTTCGCGCACATAGACGCCAAGACGGCGGCCATCACACCGACCAGCCCCGAGCGCATGGAAAAGGCCGTGGTCCTGGACGGCGTCAAGCTGTTGCCGCAACTCGACGAAATCGCGACGCGCTTCGATCGCTGGATCAGCAGCTGAGTGAACGACCCGGGCAGCGCGGCCAGCCTCGGCCACGCCGCGTGCCTACCCATTTGCTGTACGGGATAACAACATGAACGACGCTACGAGCTTGCAGCGAGACACCACGCTCGCCAAACCTGCAGCACCCAACGGCAACCTCTGGTACCGCCTGGGGACTGCACTGGCCAAGGGCCCTGCGCCTCTTTATCTACCCGCCGCACTGTTCCTGCTGGCGTTCTTCATCGTGCCGCTGGGCTACGTGCTGGTAATGAGCGTGACCGAACCCAAGGCTGGCCTGGGCAACTTCACCTACCTGTTGAGCTCCAGGCATTTCTTCGGGGTGTTGCTGGAAACTTTCAAGACCGCCGCCATCGTCACCCTGTGCAGCGTGCTGCTCGGCTACCCGCTGGCCTACCTCGCCGCAGGCCCGGCCCGGCGCCTGGGCGGTGTGCTGCTGGCGATCATCGCCCTGAGTTTCTGGACCAGCTTCCTGGTGCGCACCTACGCCTGGATGGTCATCTTCGGCCGTCAGGGCCCGCTGAGCCAGCTGCTGGCGACACTTGGCTGGACGCCCCCACCGAAGATGCTGTTCACCTCGTTCAGCGCCACCGTGGCCATGACCCACGCCATGGTGCCGTTCATGGTGATGGCCATGTACGCCGTGATGAAGCGCATTGATGCGCGCTACGTGCGTGCCGCGCAGAGCCTTGGGGCTCATCCGCTGCGCGCATTCACCACGGTCTACCTGCCACTGAGCCTGCCCGGCGTGGTCAACGGCTGCACCCTGGTGTTCATCACCTGCCTGGGTTTCTACGTCATGCCGGTGCTGCTCGGCAGCCCCAACCAACAGATGATCTCGGGCGTGATCGGTGACCAGATCGAGCAGGTCCTCGACTTCGGCGCGGCCTCGGCCATGTCGGTCATCCTGCTGGTCATCACCGTCGCGCTGTTCTGGCTCTACCACCGATTCATCGGCCTCGATCGCCTGTGGAGGAAATGAAAATGAGAACCCTGACCTTCCTCGCCACGCTGATTGCCCTGTTCATCGCCGTGCCGCTGTTGATCGTGGTGCCGATGTCGTTCAGCGCCAACGCCTCGCTGCAGTTTCCGCCCAGTGCCTACTGGCTCGGCAACTACCGGCACTTTTTCAGTGACATCAACTGGATGCAGCCGCTGTTCAACAGCCTGGCGATTGGCGCGGCCACCGTCGTGCTGACGCTGTTGCTGGCGATCCCGGCCTCGTTCGCGCTGGTTCGCCACCACTTCGTCGGGCGCGGGGCATTCAACCTGTTGCTGATGCTGCCGATGATCGTGCCGCAGATCGTCATGGCGCTGGGGTACTACATGTACTTCGGCAGCCTGGGGCTTACCCAGAGCTTCACCGGCATCATCATCGCCCACACCTGCCTGGGCATCCCGGTAGCCACGCTGATCATCACCGCCGCGCTGAAAAGCTTCGACAACAATCTCGAGCGCGCAGCCTCGAGCCTGGGCGCGACACCCCTGGCCACGTTCAGGCTGGTGACCTTTCCGGTACTGCGCCCGGCCGTCCTGGTGGCGGCACTGTTCTCGTTCATCCAGTCGTTCGACGAGACGGTGATCGCCGTGTTCATCTCGGGCCGCGACACCGCGACCTTGCCGCGACAGATGTTCAACAGCTTCCGCATGGAGGCGGACCCGGTGATTTCCGCCGCCTCGTCGTTCCTGTTCGTCATGGTCCTGGCCTGCATGCTCGTGCCACTGGCCGCCCGCCTGACCAAGCGCGCCACCCGCGGCAGCCTGCCTGCCCAGGTTGCCCACTGACCGCCTTCGGAGACATTGCCATGCCAGCCCATCCCCTTACCCTGCACAACGTCGTGAAGCGCTACGACAACCTTCAACCGGCCGTTGACAATGTGTCGCTGCAGATCGAGCCCGGTGAGTTCGTGTCGTTCCTCGGTCCATCCGGGTCCGGCAAGACCACCACGCTGATGATGATCGCCGGCTTCCAGCAACCTACCAGCGGCGATATCCGCATCGGTGGCCGCGCCATCGACCAGGTACCGCCCCATGCCCGCAACATCGGCGTGGTGTTCCAGAACTACGCGCTGTTTCCGCACATGAGCGTCGCCGACAACGTCGGCTTCGCCCTGCGCATGCGCGGCGTGGCCAAGGCCGAAAAGGCCCGCAAGGTCGGCGTGGCGCTGGAGATGGTCGGCCTCGGCCAACTGGCCGGGCGGCGTCCCGCCGAACTCTCCGGCGGCCAGCAACAGCGGGTGGCGCTGGCTCGCGCACTGGTGTTCGAGCCCGACCTGATCCTGCTGGACGAACCCCTGGGCGCACTGGACAAGAACATGCGCGAGCACATGCAGGTGGAGCTCAAGCGCATTCACCAGGAGCTGGGCGTGACGATGATCTACGTGACCCACGACCAGACCGAGGCGATGACCATGTCCGATCGCATCGCCGTGTTCAACCATGGCCGCATCGAACAGATCGCCGCGCCACAGGAGATGTACCTGAGGCCCGCCACGCGCTTCGTCGCCTCGTTCGTCGGCGACAACAACCTGCTCGCCGCGACCAGCCTGGGCAATGGCCAGTACCGAGTCGACGGCTTGGGCGACCTGCACGCCGGGGACCTGGCCCTGCCGGCTGGCAGCAACGTCGACCTGCTCCTGCGCCCGGAGATGATCCGAGTGGCCGAGCCCGGCGCAGCCCACGGCACGCTCCAGGTCGAGGCTGCCGTCAACTATGGCGACAGCGTCCTGGCCATCGGCAAACTCGGCAGCAATCCCCTGCGGGTGCGCATTCCGGGCCCGCAGGCAAGGGGCCTGGAGGCTGGCCAGTGCCTGCCGCTGCATTGGCAGGCCAACGACATCCACGTGATCCCGGCATTGCACGCCTGACGACTTTTTCGGCGGCCAGCACAGAGTTGCGCCACCCACCCAGAATGGAGAACAGCATGAGCCTCACCGACCTGCAGCAACGCGACATCGACAGCCTGTTGCACCCGTACACCAACCACCACCTGCACCAGAGCCAAGGCCCCCACGTGATCACCGGTGGCGAGGGCATCTACGTCACCGACGACCAGGGCAACCGCTACATCGAGGGCCTGGCCGGGCTGTTCTGCGCCTCGCTGGGTTTCAGTGAGCCGCGTCTGGCACAAGCGGCCTTTGAACAGTTGCAACGCATGCCCTTCTACCATGCGTTCGCGCATAAATCGACGCAGCCCGGTATCGAGCTGGCCGAGCGTTTGCTGGCGATGGCCCCGCCCTCGATGGCCAAGGTGTTCTTCGCCAACTCGGGGTCAGAAGCCAACGACACAGCAGTCAAGCTGGTCTGGTACTACCACAACGCCATTGGCCAGCCGCAAAAGAAGAAGATCATCGCCCGCCAGCGTGGCTATCACGGGGTCACTGTCGCCTCGGCCAGCCTGACCGGCCTGCCCAACAATCACCGCGACTTCAACCTGCCGATCGCCAACATCCTGCACACCGACTGCCCGCACTACTACCGCTATGGCCTGCCCGGCGAAAGCGAAGCGGCGTTCGTCGACCGCTGCGTGGCCAACCTGGAAGCACTGATCCTGCGCGAGGGCGCCGACACCATCGCGGCATTCTTCGCCGAACCGGTGATGGTCTCGGGTGGCGTGATCCTGCCGCCGCAGGGTTACTTCGCCAAGGTCCAGGCCCTGCTGCGCAAATACGACATCCTGTTGGTGGTCGACGAGGTGATCTGCGGATTCGCCCGCACCGGCAACATGTTCGGCTGGCAGACCTACGACCTGCAGCCAGACATGATCAGCCTGGCCAAGCAGCTGTCGGCGGCGTACATGCCGATCTCGGCCCTGCTGGTCAGCGACAGGATCGACCACGCCCTCAAGGCCCAAAGCGAGAAGATCGGCAGCTTCTCCCACGGCTTCACCTACGGCGGCCATCCGGTGGCGGCTGCCGTCGCCCTGGAGGCGCAGAAGATTTATGAAGAACGCGACATCGTTAGCCACGTACGGCGTGTGGCGCCTCGCTTCCAGGCCGGCATCCAGCGCCTCGGCGAACACCCGCTGATTGGCGACGCACGCGGCGTGGGCCTGGTGGCGGGGCTTGAGTTCGTACGCAACAAACAGACCCGCGAGACCTTTGCCCCCGAGCAGTCGGCCGCCGCCTACGCCGGTCGCCGCGCCCAGGCCCACGGCGTGATCACCCGAGGCCTGGGCGACACCCTGAGCCTGTGCCCGGCGCTGATCATCGACGAAGCGCAGATCGACGACCTGATCGAACGCATCGAGCGCGCGCTCGACGACACGCTGGTCTGGGCCCGTGAGCAAGGCCTGGTGGACGCCTGATGAACAGCCAAGCCTACACGTCCCTGGCACTGTTCATCGACGGCCAATGGCGCAACCAGCAACGCGTCACCGAGGCGGTACTCGACCCGGCCACGGGTGCTGAACTCGGCCGCCTGCCACATGCCACCGGTCAAGATCTTGAGGATGCTCTTGCCAGTTCCGAGCGAGCCTTCCGGCACTGGCGCAACAGCTCACCAATGCTGCGCTCGGAAATCCTGCGCAGCTTCGCTGCACTGATTCGCCAGCAGGCACTGGCCATTGCCCTGGACATCACCCGCGACCAGGGCAAACCCCTGACCGAGGCCCTCGGAGAAGTACGCTTTGCCGCCGAGCATGCCGAATGGCATGCCGAGGAATGCCGGCGCCTCTACGGGCGCATCATTCCAGCACGGGACAGCCGTGTGCGGCAAAGCGTGCTGCTCGAACCGGTGGGCGTGTGCGCGGCATTCACGCCTTGGAACTTCCCGTTCAGCCAGGCCTTGCGCAAAGTCTGCGCAGCGCTCGGGGCAGGTTGCACGGTCATCCTCAAAGGGCCGGAGGATACCCCTTCGGCAGTCATGGCCATCGGCCGCCTGCTGCAGCAGGCCGGCTTGCCCGACGGTTGCCTGAACCTGGTATGGGGCGAGCCTGCACGCATCTCCCAGGCCCTGATCAGCGACCCGCGGGTGAGCAAGGTGTCGTTCACCGGCTCGGTGCCGGTGGGCAAACAGATTGCCGCCCTCGCCGGGCAGCACATGAAGCGCTGCACCATGGAATTGGGCGGCCACGCCCCGGTGCTGGTGTTTGCCGATGCCGATGTCGAGGCCGCGGCCGATGCCTTGGCCATGAACAAGCTGCGCAACGCCGGCCAGGTGTGCGTCTCACCCAGCCGCTTCTACGTGCAGCGCGAAGTCCACGCGCGCTTCTTGCAATGCTTTGTTTCAAAAATCAGCGCGGCCCGCATCGGCAACGGCCTGCAGGAAAACGTCGAGATGGGCCCGCTGTGCCATGGCCGCCGGGTGCTGGCGATGCAAGCGCTGGTCGCCGATGCCCGCGAGCAGGGCGCGCAGATCGCCTGTGGCGGTGAGCGGATCGGCGAAACCGGCAACTTCTATGCACCCACCGTGATCCACGATGCGCCCGCACACATCCGCCTGTTGCACGAAGAACCCTTCGGCCCGCTGGCCGTGGTCGCGCCCTTCGACGGCTTCGGCCAGGCAATCGAAATGGCCAACGCCCTGCCCTTTGGCTTGGCGTCGTACGTATTCACCGCCTCATCGGCGCAGGCTCACCACGCGTCCCAGGCGTTGGCAGCCGGCATGGTGAGCATCAACCATTTCGGCCTGGCACTGCCCGAAACACCGTTCGGCGGCATCAAGGACAGCGGCTACGGCAGCGAAGGTGGCAGCGAGACCTTTGCCGGCTACCTGAACACCAAGTTCGTCACCCATTACGAAGACACACCGCGTTGAGTCTTCAACAGCCATTTGAAGGAGTAATCCATGCTGCACGTCATCGACACCGGCATCGCCCGGTCCAAGGCCCCCCTCAATGGCACCGTGCGTGCCGGGCGCATCGTGTATTCGGCGCACATCTCCAAAGATCCGCAGACCGGCGCGATCGTCGACGGCGACATCGAGCGCCAGACCCACCAGGCGCTGAGCAACCTGCGCCAGGCCATGCAAGCGGCAGGTGGCAGCCTGGCCAACGTCGCGCACATGCAGATATTCCTCACCGAACGCAGCGACTCTCCCGGCATGAACAAGGTCTATGCCGAATTCTTCAGCGAGCCCTACCCGTGCCGCGCCACCGTCGTGGTGAAAGAGCTGCTGTCCCCTGGCGTGCGTATCGAACTGGTCGCCCAGGCAGTCCTGCAAGACTGATACGCCGGGTTACCCAACCCTTTCTGAATCTTCACTCGGCCCGCTGCCCGCAGCGGCCGTCGAGTGGATTCGTTCCCCCACTAATCGCTTCCACGTTCTGACTGCCGACCTGTGTCGGTGCTGATTTTAGCGCCCACAACAAAAACAACAGCTGCAGCACACGCTGCGGCAATACCGCTGGAATTCCAGGAGCAACACATGCCAACCACCCAAAGGCTGCTGGCCACCCTGATCGGCCTGAGCAGCGTTCAGTGCGCCTTCGCCAGCGAAGAACAGGCCGGGTTCCTGCAGGGCAGCCACGCCAGCGTGCAGGCCCGCACCCTGTACTTCAACCAGGACTATCACAACCGCGACGCCCCGGTCAGCTACACCGAGGACACCAGCCAGGGCTTCACGCTCAAGTTCACCTCAGGCTTCACTGAAGGTCCTGTCGGCCTGGGGGTCGATGCCTACGCTCTGCTCGGGGTCCGCCTCGATGGCGGCGACGGCCGCGCCCGTTGGCCCACCCTCCCCGCCAGCGGCAGCACCTCGGAAGCCGGTGCTGCACTCAAGCTCAAGGTCGGCCAGACCACCTTGAAATACGGCGACCAGTTCGTCACCCTGCCGGTGCTGGCGACCATGATGGGCCGCCTGCTGCCAGAAACCACCCAGGGCACGTTGATCCACAGTGAAGACATTCCCGGTTTAAGCCTGGACGTCGGACGCTTCACTGCCATGGGTTCGCAGTTCAACGCCCGTCACGATGGCCGTGACCTGACCCGTGCCAATCTGGTCGGTGGGCGCTACCGTTTCGGCAGCGATGTCGATGCCGCGCTGTACTACTCCCACGTCACCGACAACTTCGAAAAGCGCTATGCCGACCTGAACTGGAACGTGCTGCTGAATGAATCGGACAGCCTCAAATTCGCCTTCAACCTGTACCGCACGACCGGTTTGGGCGCCGAACTCAGCGGTCCTGTCGACAACATCATCTGGAGCCTCTCCGGCGCCTGGAAACACGGCCCGCATACCCTTACTACGGCCTACCAGAAAAGTAGCGGTGAAACTGGCTATGCCTACGGGGTCGATGGCGGCAGCGCGGTGTGGCTGGCCAACTCGGTGCAATATTCCGATTTCATGGAAAAAGATGAAGCCTCGTGGCAAGCACGCTACGACTACAACTTCGCCGCCCTGGGGATGCCGGGCCTGAATGCCATGTTGCTGTATATCCGCGGCCATCACATCGACACCGGCACGCTGGATGATGGCAAGGAGTGGGAACGCAACATCAACCTGCGCTATGTGGTGCAGTCGGGGCCAGCCAAAGACCTTGGCCTGCAGATTCGCCACGCCTCCCACCGTTCCAGCGCGCTAGGTAACAGCCTGGACGAAATGCGCTTGATCCTCGACTATCCGCTCAGTCTGTTCTAGAACCGTCTGACAGGGGATAGCACCTGCCAGATCTGGGGAAAGAGCTAACGTCAGCTGGCGGCCCCTAGCGGTCTGTAGCAAATAGCGGCCAAAAGTGGACGCCTTGATAATGCTTGATGCAAGCAGAGATGGACAGCGCATCCCACCGCAGGGGGGATCAACGGCAAGAGGCCTATCATGAAGATGAATACTTTAATTCCAGAGCTGATTGTCTCTGACCTAAATCGAAGCTTGGACTTTTACTGCCAGGTCCTGGGCTTTCAAATCGAATACGAGCGCCCCGAGCACAAATTTGCCTTTTTGTCCTTTCAAGGGAGCCAATTGATGTTGGAGCAAGATGACCAGGAAGCGTCTCCATGGCGTGTGGGTCCCCTATCGCCTCCCTACGGCCGAGGGATGAATCTTTCGATTCAATGCTCTGATTCCAGAGCTTTGGCCAAGTCCCTCGAGGACGCGGGTATTGAATTGCGCAGACCCGTTGAAGAATGTTGGTACCGGGACAACGAGCGCCTGCATGGCGAGCTTAATTTCTTGGTGCTTGATCCAGATGGCTATCTGTTACGGTTCAGACAAAGTCTAGGGTTGAGAGAAGTCGGGCACAATCGATAGCCTGATCTTGGACTGCTCCCTTGTGCGATTTTAGTCCTTGCTCGTGGCCCGTTCCGGCCTTTGGAGCGGCAGCTTCGGGTCGGGTAGTCAGTCGTCAGCTGCTAATACCGGGGCCGCAGCGCGGCCCATCGCCGGCAAGCGCGGCTCCCACACGTTCAGCACTCGCCTGAAGGCTGGTGATATTGCTGTGGGAGCTGGCTTGCCGGCGATGAGGCCAGCACAGATGTTTTGATCTGAAGAAGCTAGCGAGCTCCCTCATCAGCCGTGTGCCTTGAATGTCAGCTATGGGTCGATAGCGGTCAGCGGCTACTGCTTTCGAGCCATTGCAGACGCTCGCGGGGCGAAGGCTACGGGCAAAAATGCGTGTCTTGCCGCATTCCCATTACCGATGGGCACTCGCAGTCAACTTGCTGTATGGGGTAGTGGCGTCAAGCCGCTATCTTTGATCGCTGCGTCGGCTTCTGGCGATGCCAGATAGTTGAGGAGCGCCTGGGCTGCGGCATGATGCTGGCTCTTGCTGACGACAGCGCCCGAATACATGGTCATTTTCTGCGCTTCAGTCGGGATCAGACCAACGATGTCGATACCCTTTACTGGCTTAAGCTCACTTAGCTGTTGGAAGCCGATCTGGGCTTGCCCGCGAGCGATCACCGCGCCGACAGGCTCGGCAGGTATCATGTGAGCCTTGGCCACGAACTGGTCACCGAGTTGCATGCGAGGGAACAGGGTCGTGGAGAGATAGACGCCGCTTGCGCTGTCGGAGTAGGCGACAGAGCGGCTGTTTTGCAGCACTGTGCGCAAGGCCTGCATAGTGCCTATGTCCGGCTTCGGTTCGCCTTTGCGAACGGCCATGGCGATGAAAGATTTTCCGAGATCTACTCGGCTGGTTTTGTCGGCTTGACCGCTGGCGACCAGGTTGTCGAGCGCCGAACCTACCATCAGAACCACATCCGCCTGCTCACCGCGGGCGAGCCTTTTTGGGACGGCCTGCGGGGTCTCCCCCATCGAAGGCGCGGCGAGAACTTCTAACTTCACGCCATATTTCTTCTCATAAGCTGGCGCCACTTCCCGGATCGCGCCCATGATACCGCCGGAGCTCAAAACGGTCAGCGTTTGCTCGCCAACGTGTACAACGCCAGCAGCGCAGCAGGCGAATGAAGTGGTCAAGAGGGCAGCACAGGACAGCATTCGAAGCATCGGAGCGTTCTCCACGTAAAAGCGCGAAACTTTACCGGGGCGAGAAGCAAGCACGTAATTAATTAACAATTAAGAATGTTTAACATTTCTGTCCGCAGATGGCAGCGGCGGGCTACCTGATGGCAAAAAGACGGAAGATCTAATCGATAAGTGCGATGATCTGGAGCCATCCGAGAACGGCGGCTCTGGGCAAAAGGTCCGCTGAGTGTGATCCGAAGGATAAGGAGCCCGTAGGCTCCTTATTGGCTGAGGTGGCTGGTGAAGCTAGATGCTCAGAAACTGTCTTCTGGGCTCTTCTTGAATTCCCATTTGGTCATCTTTTTCGCAGCGAGGAAACTCTTGCAGTTTGCGATGAACTCGTTACGATTCGACTCTTTCGATAAGCTCGCCAGATTCTTTTCGTACATCTCCGGAGCACAGTTGTCTGCTGTCGGCTCGGGCACCTTTTCCTCCGAGCAAGCTGCCAAAATCATGGCCAATCCCATGGCTGCTAGCCGAGCAAATTTGATATCCATATTTTGATCCTTCGGTCATTGCGCTAAGCGTGGTGACGGACTCCCTCGAGCCCGGCGGTAGCCTAAAGTGTACGGGCGCGAAACGCCAGCTTTGACCCTCCCTCGCCATACACCAACGGCCGCCGACTCCGCTGCGCCTGGTACATACCGTCCAGCTTTCACAATCAGATTGGCTGACCGTTTTGGGTCGGTAGCTGCCTTGCGTGCAATACGACCCTATACGGAGAACTGCACGATCAATTCCCAGGCCTGAGCCCTCAGACGGCTATCTGCCTTTGAGCAAGGGTAGCGTCGCATGCCGTGCTGACGGTGTTCGCCCAGAGCATGCTGGGATCCGTTGAATCCGCCTAACCTGCCACCCTGCCAAAGGCGTAATCCTTGAACACCAAGTACCCGATCCCATGGGAGCACTGTACATGCTTATCGACTTCAGGCCCGCTCAAGCCTCGGATGCGCAAGATATTGCGCGCTTCTTTCAACTGACATCGGAGGGCATGGCCGATTACATATGGAGCAAACTTGCCGCACCTGGAGAGGCATTGCTGAGTGTCGGTGCGTCTCGCTATGCCAGGGAGCAGGGCGACTTTTCCTACAAGAACTGCCTGATGGCCACCTGCGAGGGTCACGTCATCGGCATGATGCATAGCTATGCCTTGCGCGAGACCCCTGACAGGCCTGTCGAGACAGACCCGGTCCTTGCGCCGTATTCCGACATGGAAATACCCGACACCTTATACATATCCAGCCTGGCCCTGGATGAAGCCTGGCGCAGCCAAGGGCTGGGCGTCCAGTTTCTTCGCCACGCCCAGCAACGCGCTGAGGACTCTGGCCTGGATGGGCTATGCCTGATTGATTATGCAGAAAACCACGGTGCACGACGCTTCTACGAACGTCACGGTTTTCAAATTGTTAAAACCTGCCAGATCGTTCCGCATCCGATGC
>Ga0213824_1000732_pt1 | contig 22591 bp, 20 predicted proteins | sample MC6MC0906MG_FD_179892 | JGI IMG/M metagenome (GOLD analysis project Ga0213824, IMG submission 179892) | Enriched soil aggregate microbial communities from Iowa State University, Ames, United States - MC6-MC0906-MG | ecosystem: Environmental > Terrestrial > Soil > Unclassified | place: USA: Iowa...
GATTGTTCTACATATCCGCCAAGCTGTGTGACTTTTGACTGCAGGTTTGAAAGCAGTGTTTCAAACTCATTTGTTTCCACGTTCATGGATATGTTCCGTATAAGCTTTCTTCCGGCCGGAAGCATCTGGCTCCCTCCAGCTTCACTTGCCAGTGATGTCACCGACTTTTCTCCCGCTCCATTTTCATATTGGCTGTCTGCGCTAACCGATTCATTCATCTCTGCAGGCATGGCAACCCCATAATCCGGTGCAGCGTACTGGGCCGTTGTTGCGGACTTGCCTGAGCATGCGCTTAAGCAGAGAACGAACAGAAGAGACGGAATGAATCCCCATTTTCTTAATCTCATAGAACCCCTCCTTTTATCAGCATATTTCTAAAAATCATGTGATATCCTTAGAATAGCATGACACCTGGACCATTTCAACAAAGGCAGGGGAACTTAAGAAAAACTTATAAATTTCCATGTTCTTTTACGGCTTCTGAAGGTGAAGAGTGAAAATGTTTTTTATAGGCCCTGAAAAACGTTGAGTAGTTTTTAAAGCCGCTGGCAAAACATGCTTCGGTAACTGGCATTCCTGTTTTTAAAAGATCTCTTGCCAATGCCAGACGTTTTTCCGTGATATAATCAAACAGAGTGTAGCCGGTTTCCCCTTTGAATAAGTGCATCAGGTGATAACGGCTGATATAACAGGACTCTGCAATCGTCTCTACGCTTATCTCCTCCGTCAAGTGATTGTTTATATAGTCCATAATACCTAAAATGCGCCGGTCACCGGTGGAAGGGGGCAGGTATTGGACCCGATTGGCCAGAGATGCCCTGTTTAACTGGATCATGAATTCCAGAAAAACCACCTGGCAGTATAAATCCCTGGCATATCCGTCATGGGTACAGGCATATTCCAGGTTCGCCAATGTTCGGTATATGCCGCTCTTTTCCATGGAATGAATCCGCAGGACGTGGGAGTGAAGCTCTTTTGATTTCTGAAAGCAGGTGCTCAAATCATAGCTGTCGGATCGGTAAGCCAGTAAGAAACCGGGGGAAAGATAGACGATGATCCTTTCATAAGGCACCGACGGGTCGATGTCAGGCTTATGAATATCGTTATGGCGGACCAGTATGATGTCATAAGGCTTCAGTTTATAAGCACAACCTTCGATCCGGTAAGTTACGGATCCCCGGATGAATATGATGATTTTATCAAAATCATGATAATGGTATTCAAAATCCTGTTTTTTTGTATCAGTCAGATGAAACAGGCGGAAATCACTGTTTAAATATCCCCGCTTTTCATAGTTATCCATGTCAATCGTATCCTTCCTATGTACTGCCTTTTATAATACAACATAATTTGCAATAAAAAAAGCATTATATTGATGGAAATGATAAATAGTGCTGTATATAATGAATATATAAAATAAATGTGCATGAACAGAAGGAAGACAAGAATGAAAATAGTCGTGTTGGCGGGCGGTTACAGCCCGGAAAGAGAAGTCTCATTATCTTCAGGGGCGATGATCACAAACGCATTCATAAAAAATGGGCATGAGGTTTACTTACTGGATTCTTATCTTGGAGTTGCCGACGGAGAAACGGTCTGCTTTAAAAGCCTTAAAGATGGTACAGACCTTTCCTGGGAAATCGGAAAAAAGGTTCCGGAGCTTGACCGCTTAAGCGAAGGGCGAAAGGGAGAAGGATTTATAGGAAACCGGGTAATTGAAATCTGCAGTAAGGCAGATGTTGTATTTTTGGCATTGCACGGCGGAGCGGGGGAAAATGGGCAGATACAGGCTGTGTTTGATGCCTATGGCATTTCTTATACTGGAACCGGTTATGAGGGGTGCCTAAAAGCCATGGATAAGCCTATGGCAAAACTCCTGATGAAAGCTTCAGGCATACCAACACCGGATTGGCGTCTTTATACGAAAGGGGAGCCTTTGGAGCCATTTACTTTTCCCTGTGTGGTAAAGCCATGCGGCTGTGGATCCAGCGTAGGTATTACCATGGTGGATAAAGAGGAACAATGGGAACAGGCCCTTGATTCTGCCTTTGCTTATGAAAACCGGATACTGGCGGAAGTGAAAATTATTGGCAGGGAATTTTCTGTTGGAATCCTGGGAGAAAGGGCACTTCCTCCAATTGAGATCATACCAAAGGCAGGGTTTTATGACTATGAAAATAAGTATCAGGCAGGCATGACAGAGGAAATCTGTCCGGCAAGGCTCACAGAAAAAGAAGAGGAAGCCATGGGCGTTATGGCTTTAAAGGTCCATCACGCTTTGGGACTAGGCCATTACTCCAGGGTGGATTTCCTTATGGAGGAAGATGGCAGTCTTTACTGTCTGGAGGCTAATACGCTGCCGGGAATGACACCATATAGTCTTCTTCCACAAGAGGCTAAGGCTGCCGGAATTTCATATTATGAATTATGTGAGGATATTGCGAGACACGGGAAAGGAGTTTTATCATGAATATCACGCTGGAGAAATACCATGGACTGGGCAATGACTATCTGATTTTTGATCCCAATAAAAATGAACTGGAGCTGACAGAGGAAAGTGTCCGGCTGATCTGCAACCGGAATTTTGGAGTAGGTTCTGACGGACTTTTAGTAGGTCCGATTCTGGGGCAGGATAAGCTGGAACTTAAGATTCTAAATCCCGATGGAAGTGAAGCGGAATTAAGCGGCAACGGGGTCCGGATCTTTGGAAAATACTTAAAGGATGCCGGATACGTGCAGAAAAACCGCTTTATTGTCAATACACTAAGCGGGCAGCAGACCATCCAGTACTTGAATGAGACCGGGACCAGAATAAAGGTTTCCATGGGGAAATTAAGCTTTTACAGCGATGAGATTCCTGTTACCGGGCCAAGGAGAGAGGTACTCAATGAAACCATGATGTTTGGAAGCATTCCTTACCGGGTCACCTGTGTGACCATTGGCAATCCTCACTGCGTCATCTGGCTGAACGACATATCAAAGGAATTGGCCTGCCGAATCGGAAAGCATTCGGAAACAGCCGATTATTTTCCTGAAAAGATCAATACAGAGCTTTTAAAGGTTGTGGACAGGACCAATATTGAAATTGAAATTTATGAGCGGGGAGCGGGATATACCCTTGCATCAGGAACCAGCGGCTGCGCGGCCGCCGGTGCGGCATACCGCATGGGGCTTACAGATCCCAAGATGTACGTGCACATGCCGGGAGGCGTGCTTGAAGTGGAGATTGAACCGGATGGCGGCGTGCTGATGACAGGGGAAGTCGGTTACGTAGGAAGATTCACCCTTTCTCATGAGATGACAGAGGAGCTGCGAGCTCTCCGGTAATAAATATAAAGATTGGCAAAACGGCACGGCAATCACCGTAAATACAGAGCATGAGGGAACTGCTCTAACGGAGGATTGAAGTGCCGTTCCTGTTTTCACGATGTGTGACTGAATTGGTTGACGGAAATAGACTTTTCATACTATAATATTACAATAATTTATATGGTCGCAGATAATGTGATACAGGAGAGGCGGGGGCTTATGAATCTTATGTCGGCTGAAAATGAAGAAGCCGGTATTTACATAGTTAACCAGGATTACAGAATCATTTATCTCAATAATGCGGCTAAATCATATTATCCGGATTTAAGAGAAGGAATGTATTGTTTTCAGGGGATCGGAAAAGGACTGGACCCCTGTAAAGACTGTCCTGGTACAAGGGGAAAGTCAGGGCATGTGATATTATATAATTCTGCCTCAGAGCTTTGGATGGATGTATCCTCAGCCACAATTGACTGGCCCGGCCACGACGGATGCAAGCTTATTATGTTCCGGCCGGTGGATGAGAAGAATAAGAATCTTTTTTATCATCTGACGGACAACACCGTTTATGATGAACTTTTTGAAGTGAACATTGCAGCAAATTTTTATAGGATCCTGTTTCACCAGAAAGATAAATTCAGGATTCCAAAGATAGAAGGACAGTTGGATTCCATGTGTCTTGAGGTGGCGGATTTCATGATCCACCCGGAAGACAGAGAGAAGTTTTTGGAATTCTGGGATGGGCCTACCTTACTTGAGCGTCTTCATGCAAGCGGAAGGATCATCAGGGGAGAATTCCGCAGGCTGATGGTGGACGGGAATTATTGCTGGATCAGAGTGATTGCCGTTTTGTTCCGGTGCGGGGATTGTGCGGACCCTATTATTATGTGTTATATCCAGGATATCGACAGCAGAAGGAAACAGGAAGAGGAAGAAAAGAAAAAGCTTAAGGAAAAGCGGGAAGAAACAGATTCCATGACAGGGCTTTTCCGTTACGGTCCTTTTTTTGAGAAAGCGGAGCAGCTTTTGAAAAACCAACCCGGCACAAGATATTTTATGGTGGCCATTGACATTGAGCATTTTAAGCTTTTCAATGAATGGTATGGAGAAGAGGAAGGGGACCGCTTCCTGATAAAGATTGGAAAATATTTGAAGTCCTTGGAACTGCTGCATGGTTCCATAGCAGGGTATATGGGTGGTGATGATTTTGTTGTCATCCTTCCGGAAGACATATCCATATTGAAAAGCCTAGAAGGCGAGATCAATTACTATGCCAGACAATATGGCGGAAATGCAGGATTTCTTCCGGCATTTGGGGTCTACCGGATCGAGGACCGCCGCCTTTCGGTCAGTATGATGTATGACAGAGCAGCGATCGCACTTAACTCCGTAAAGGGCAATTATGCCAAGAGAATAGGCTGGTATGATCCTGGCATGAAACAGAAGATGGAAAATGATCAGATCCTTCTCTCAGAAATACAAAGCGCCCTGGAAAAGAAAGAGTTTATTTTTTACGTTCAGCCCCAGTGCAATATGCTTACAGGCAAGATCATCGGTCTGGAATCCCTGGTTAGATGGAAGCATCCCTTACGCGGACTGATTTCTCCAGGAGAGTTCATACCGCTTTTAGAACAGAATGGGTTTATTACTTATTTGGATATTTATATCTGGGAGATGGTATGCAGGCAGTTAAACAGATGGGGCAAGGCCGGGAAAAAACTGATCCCCATTTCTGTTAATATGTCCCGCATGGATATCTATGCCATTGATGTTGTGGAGAAATTCAAGGAACTGGTGGACCGATATGAGATCGATCCAAGATTCTTAGAAATCGAGATTACGGAAAGCGCCTATGCAGAGGATGATGATAAGATGCAAAGGGTACTGGAGGATCTGCGCAGGGCAGGCTTTCCGGTGTTTATGGATGACTTTGGAAGCGGGTACTCCTCTCTTAACATGCTTAAGGATGTCAATGTAGATGTCATCAAGATCGACACCAAATTCCTGGATATGAATGAGAACAGCCAGAGCCGGGGAATGGGGATTTTGGAGACCATTGTGAGGATGGCAAGGGTCATGCAGATGAAGATCATTGCAGAAGGGGTCGAGACAAAGGATCAGGTAGATTTTTTAAGAAATATCGGCTGTATTTACGGGCAGGGATATTATTATTATAAACCGCTTCCGGTAGAAGAGGCGGAGCAGCTCCTGATACGGGAGGATTGCGTAGATTACGGTGGGATTCAGGCCCGCCAGCTGGGGCAGCTGAAACTGGAGGATTTATTTAATGAGAACATCACCAGTGAGGCGATGTTAAATAACATGCTTGGGGCAATCGCCCTGTATGAAGTGTATGAGGACCGGTGCGAGGTTCTCAGAGTAAATCAGGAATATTACCGCATAACAGGGGATAATCCGTCGGATATGGAGGAACGAAGGTGGTTTCTCTTAAACCGAATCTATAAAGATGACAGAGACTGGGTTTTGAATATATTTGAGAACGCATACAGCAACCCGATCCGGGGAGGGGAAGGTATTTTCCGGCAGTACCGTCTAAGCGGGGAACTGATGTGGGTACATATTCGCGTATTCTTTTTAAGGGAGCAGGACGAGCACCGTTTGTACTATGGAGCGGTAAGGGATGCTACGGAGCAGATGGAGCAGCGCCAGCAGCTTGAAGACTCTCAGAAAATGCTGGGAGATGTGCTGAGGCTTTCCGGAAGAGATCTTTCATTTGAGAAGCTGCCCGACCGCCATGCCGCCGTTTCCATGATGGAGGCTTATGTGATGCGGCGCCGCTTCCAGCCTTCTGCCCTGGTTTTATTTGAGATCCAGGGGCCGGAAGGGAAAAGCAAAAAAGGCTTTAAGACAGAGAAACCGTTTTTTGCTCCTTATGTGGAATGCTTAAAGCGTTTTTTCAGGGAAGATGATATCATCTGTTTAAACGGTGTACATGAAGCAATGGTACTGTGCAAAAATATCCGGAGCAGCGATATGGAACAAAAGCTAAAGCGGATTACAAAAGTTTTAACCCAGGAACTTATGGGAAATGAGAAGGAGCCTCTATTTTGGATTAACGCCGCTTTTGCCATGATCGAGGCGCAGGACAAAGATTTTGAAGATTGCTGTGATAAGGCAAGATCGGCTCTGGTACAATCCGGTAAGCGTTCAGATAGAGAAAGTATGAGATTAGAATAGACCGCCTCCGGCACTTGTGATACAATGAGGAACATAAAATCATTTCAGGGAAAGGAATAAGATTATGATAGCAGACAAGATGAGACCCCTTGTAGAAAACAATTCCGCCATCCGTGCCATGTTTGAAGAAGGAAAGAAGATGGCTGCCGTATACGGCAGAGAGAATGTCTATGATTTCAGCCTGGGAAATCCCAATGTGCCGGCGCCCCCGGCAGTAAATCAGGCCATTCTTGACATTATCAGGGAAGAAGAAACCACTTTCGTCCATGGATACATGAGCAATGCAGGATTTGAGGATACGAGAGATGCAGTAGCCCAGTCCTTAAACAGGCGGTTTGGAACTCATTTTCGTCTGGAGAATATTCTTATGACCGTTGGTGCGGCCAGCGGCATGAATGTAATATTTAAAACCATATTGGATCCCGGCGATGAAGTGCTGGTGTTTGCACCGTATTTTATGGAATACGGTTCTTATGTCCGGAATTATGACGGCGTGCTTGTGGCAGTGCCCCCGGATACATCCAGTTTTCAGCCTGATTTAAAAGAATTTGAAAAGCGTATCACTCCCAAGACAAAGGCAGTGATCATCAATACCCCTAATAATCCAACGGGCGTGGTTTATTCTGCGGAGACTCTCCGGGAGATTGCAGGAATCCTTAAGAAAAAGGAAACAGAGCTTGGTACCCAGATTGTGCTGATCTCTGATGAACCTTACCGGGAGCTGGCTTATGATGGGGTGGAGGTTCCCTATGTCACGCCGTTTTATCATAATACCATCGTCTGCTATTCTTATAGCAAGTCTTTATCCCTGCCTGGGGAACGGATCGGATATCTGGTAATTCCCGATGAAATGGAAGATTCCTCAAAGGTCATAGCAGCAGCAGCTGTTGCCAACCGGGTGCTGGGCTGTGTCAATGCGCCTTCCCTTATGCAGCGGGTGATCGTCCGCTGCGTGGAGAGCCAAGTAAATTTAAAAGCCTATGACAGGAACAGGGAGCTTCTCTACAACCGTTTAAAGGAATATGGGTTTGACTGCATTAAGCCGGAAGGAGCTTTTTACTTATTTGTAAAATCTCCTGTTGATGATAAGGCATTTTGTCAGTCCTGCAAAGAGCATCGGGTGCTTTTGGTGCCTGGATCTTCCTTTGCGTGTCCGGGCTATGTAAGGATCGCATATTGTGTTTCCTATGAGCAGATTGAACGTTCTCTTCCTGCATTTAAGAAGATAGCAGAAGAGTATGGCCTTACAGAAAAAAGGGAGGAAGCATAATGAAGCCATGGGAAGCCAACATCCGAAGGGTTGCTCCTTATGTACCTGGAGAGCAGCCAAAGGGAGAGAAGTTAATTAAGTTAAATACCAATGAAAACCCCTATCCGCCGTCTCCTGGTGTAAAGCAGGCTTTGGCCCAGATGGACTGCGACTGGTTTCGCAAATATCCGGATCCGGCTGCAACAGTTCTTATTAAGGCCCTTTCAAAAACTTATGGGGTAGAAGAGGACCGGATTTTCGTAGGGGTAGGATCTGATGATGTGATTGCCGTGGCTTTTATGACCTTTTTCAATTCCAGTAAACCAATTTTGTTTCCTGATGTGAGTTATTCCTTTTACAAGGTTTGGGCGGATTTATTCCGGATTCCGTATGAAACACCTGCTCTTGACGATAACTTTTGTATCCGGAAGGAAGATTATTACAGGGAAAATGGGGGAATCATATTCCCGAACCCCAATGCCCCCACCGGTCTTCTTATGCCTCTTTCCGAAGTAGAGGATATCATAGCCCATAACCAGGAGTCAGTGGTGATTCTTGATGAAGCCTATATTGATTTCGGCGGAGAAAGCGGAATAAAACTGACTGAAAAATATGATAATCTCCTGGTTGTGCAGACTTTCAGCAAATCCCGTTCCATGGCTGGAATGAGAATCGGATGTGCTTACGGGCATCCGGATCTGATCCGTGCGTTAAATGATGTGAAATATTCTTATAATTCCTATACCATGAATATTCCTTCCCTGGTTTTGGGAGCAAAAGCACTTGAAGATGATAAATATTTTAAGGAAACCCTGGATAAGATCATATACACAAGGGAACAGGCGAAAATAAGGCTTGGGGAGCTGGGATTTTCGTTCCCGGATTCTATGGCAAACTTCATCTTTGCCTCTCATAAAGAACGCAGGGCAGAAGAGATATACAAAGCTCTCCGGGATAATAATATTTATGTCCGGTATTTTAAACAGCCAAGGCTTGACAATCACTTGCGTATTTCCATAGGAACGGATGAAGAGATGGAGGCGTTATACATCTTTTTAAAAGAATTTCTTTAGATTTTTTTCGTTTGCCAGAAGGACATTTAAAGAGTATCATATAAATGGGTGATTAAAATGGAAAAAGTTAGAAAGTATTGCAGACTGATTCTCAATATTGTTATACCAATTTTGTTTATATACTTAATTTGTGTGTGGGGACCGAGGATTTTAAATTTCTTCCTTCCCTTTGTCATTGGCTGGATTATTGCTGTCATTGCAAATCCTCTGGTGCGATTCCTGGAGAAACGCCTAAAGATCGTCAGGAAACATAGTTCTGTGCTCATTGTGGTTGCAGTGCTGGCCCTTATTATCACTGTGCTTTATTTCCTGATCTCTAAGCTGGTTTCTGAGGCGGCCGGATTTGCAAGAGATATTCCCAAGTATTATGAATCTGCTTGGATTGAGACCCAGAAACTGCTTTTGCAGGTGGAAAGGCTTTTGCAGTTTTTGCCTCAGAACATTCAGGATTCCGTAAATCAGTTTTTTACCCATATGGGAGAATATTTAAATGTGATGGTTCAAAAGATCGCTTCTCCTACGGTGACGGTGGCGGGAAATGTAGTAAAGAGCATTCCTGGCGCCCTGGTTTATACCATTGTTACGATTTTTTCCTCCTATCTGTTTATTGTGGATCGGGATAGGATTATGGAAATACTTCGCCGGTATATACCGGAAGGAGGAACCAAATATTACCAGTATCTTAAAGAAGATGCAAAGCGTTTGGTCAGCGGTTATTTTCTTGCCCAGTTTAAAATCATGTTTGTTATTGCCGTGGTACTGGCGGCAGGATTTCTGGTATTGGGAATAAATTATGCGCTGCTTCTTGCAGTTATCATAGCGATTCTTGACTTTCTGCCGATTTTAGGAACCGGTACCATTCTGATTCCATGGGCATTGATCCGCCTTGTTGCCGGTGAGTATGCCTTTGGTGTCGGTCTGCTGATCATCTATGTTCTGACCCTGGTACTAAGGCAGGTCATTCAGCCAAAGATCGTAGGGGATACCATGGGGCTTGACCCCCTCATGACACTGCTGTTTTTATATTTGGGATTTAAGATCAGCGGGATTGCCGGTATGATTTTGGCGGTGCCCATTGGCATGCTGTTTTTAAATCTATATGAATTCGGAGCCTTTGACTCTTTTATTAACAGCGTGAAAACTTTGATCCATGATATAAAAGCATTCCGAAGGGGATCGGATTAAATCTCCCTGGCGGTATTTCGTATACCTGGAAAGCATGGACAGGAAAGAGGAAATGATGAATAAGAATACAAAACTAAGAATAGCCTTATGTCTAGCAGCCGGCCTTATGACTTTAAAAGCTACGGCTGTGCCAAAGGATGGATTTTCTGCTGAGGCGTGGAAGTTGGAAAACGGACAATATGTGGATGCCTCAGGCATTCCCATAGCAGGCGCGCTGGAAAAAGGAATTACCGTATCAAAGTACCAGAACCGTCAGAATGGATTAACCGGCGGGATCGACTGGAAGAAAGTGGCTCAGGATGGTATTTCTTTTGCCATGGTGCGGATCGGTTATCTTAATGACATGGATCCTTATTATTCTATCAATATGGCAGGCGCAGCGTCAGGCGGGCTTAAGACCGGCGTGTTTTTCTACACGCAGGCTCTTGATACGCAGACTGCGGTAGAGGAAGCTAAGTATGTGCTCCGGATGGTGAAGGATTACCAGATTTCTTATCCGATTGCATATGATGTGGAATCCCAGTACCTTCTTGACAATCATTTGTCAAAGCAGCAGATTACAGATAACATCAATGCATTCTGCAAAACCATTTCAGATGCAGGATACCGGCCGGTGGTTTATGCCAATAACAAATGGCTGACCAATCACATTGATATGAACCAGATCCCATATGATGTCTGGTATGCCAGATACGGCTCCATAAACAACTACAAGAACCGTACCATTTGGCAGTGCACGGACCAGGGAAGAGTGGATGGAATTGATGGAGATGTGACCCTTGAGTTTTCCTTTGCGGATTACAATACCCTGATTCCTTCTGAAGGCTGGAAGAGCATTGACGGAAACCGGTATTATACAAAAAATTATACAAAGCAGACTGGTTGGATCCAGGTGGGAAGCACCTGGTATTTCCTTGATTCCAATGGCATCATGATTCATGATACGACCATGGATATAGACGGAGTTACCTATACCTTTGGCTCTGACGGAGCCATGGTTCAGTGACCGGATTAATGGAGTTTTGACGTGAAGACAGAAAATAATTTAGATACGGATCAAATAAAAGGACTGGTATGGAGACTGGCGATTCCCTCCATGCTGGCCCAGTTTGTAAGCGTTTTTTACAGCATTGTAGACCGAATGTACATTGGAAACATCGCCGGAATTGGCGAGATCGCATTGGCAGGAGTAGGAATCTGCGGTCCAATTGTGACCATGATCTCTTCTGTTGCTTTTTTAGTTGGAGTTGGCGGCTCTCCTTTAATGAGTATTCGCATGGGGGAGAAAAACCATCGGGCAGCCAGCCAGATTCTTGCGAATTGTTTTTTACTTTTAACGATTTTATCGGTGGTGATCACCGTTCTTTCCTTTATGGCAAAGGGGAAGCTTTTGATGTGGTTTGGGGCAAGCGAGGCCACTTTCACCTATGCCAATGATTACATTACCATAATCTTACTTGGCACTATTTTTGCTCTATTGTCTACGGGCATGAACCAGTTCATTATTTGTCAGGGCTTTGCAAAGGTCGGGATGAAGTCGGTTCTTTTGGGAGCCATATGCAATATTATTCTGGACCCGGTGTTTATGTTTGTGTTTGGTCTGGGGGTACGGGGAGCAGCGATCGCTACGGTTTTGTCTCAGATGGCTTCCTGCACCTATGTACTCCGGTTTCTGTTTGGAAACAAGCCCCCGATCCGGATCACCTTTGGAAATTACGACTGGCAGGTTATGAAACGGGTTTTGGTTCTGGGTCTTAGCCCTTTTCTTATTATCGCATTTGATAATATTTTGATCATATCCTTAAATATGATGATCCAGCGTTTTGGCGGAGAGGGCCAGGGTGACATGCTTCTTACTTGCATGACCATTGTACAGAGCTTTATGTTAATGGTTACCATGCCCCTAGGGGGAATTACCGGCGGAACCCAGACCATCTTAGGCTATAATTACGGAGCAGGAAGGCCTGACAGGATTAAAAAGGCAAGCCTTCATATTTCTGGTCTGGCACTTGGTTTTACTACCATAATTTTTATCCTTGCTCATACGGTTCCTAAGTATTTTGTACTAATCTTTACGAAGAATGAGGCTTACGTGGAACTGACGGTATGGGCAATTAAGATCTATACCATGGGCATTATACCGTTGGCCCTTCAGTATGCGGTTGTAGACGGATTTGTGGGGATGGGAGTCGCTAAAGTCGCAATTACCCTTTCCATGTTCCGGAAGGTGATATTTTTAGGCGGTGCCGCCTTGATACCGATCTGGTTTGGAATCGATAAGATATTTTATACGGAGCCTGTTTCAGATTTCATCAGCGTAGCCGTGTCGGTGACCGTGACATTTTTGGTATTTGACCGGGTCATTGGTAAGAGCAGGGCGGAAAACAAAGGTTCTTAAGAATGGAGGTCGTATTGATGAAGATTGCAGTAACTTATGACAACGGAGAAATATTCCAGCATTTTGGAAAGACAGAACAGTTTAAGATTTACCAGATAGAAGAGAAAAACATAGCATCCACAGAAGTGGTTAATACGCAAGGAAGCGGACATGGCGCTTTGGCAGAATTCTTAAAAGGATTGGGCGCTGATGCTGTAATTTGCGGAGGAATCGGAGAGGGCGCCAGAACCTCTTTAAGCGAGGCTGGGATCCGGTTATATCCAGGAGTAACCGGTGCTGCTGATTCTGCGGTGGAAGCATTATTGGACGAAAGTTTAGTTTATAACCTGGAAACGTGCTGCAGCCATCATGGAAAAGACAGTCATTAAACTGCAAAGAAAGAACGCGGAGCAAACGGAATCAGAAGATCCCGCTTGCTCCGCGTTTTTTCATTCCTGCTTAAGAACCGGTCGACTGGTAACGGGACAGTCCGAAATTCCATAAAAGGCCGGCCGGTATCAAGAAGAGGCATGCGGCCAGAGGAAGCAGGCTGTACCATGAATCAGAGGTCTTTCCTGTTAAATATAAAAAGGGATAATACTGAAACAGAGCAAAGGGAACCAGGTAAGTACAGATGGTTAAAAGGGTTTTCCCATAGATGCCGATGGGATATTTTCCATATTCCCTGGCTCCGTCCGTGAATATGTTCATAAATTCCAGGCCCTCCAGGGTAAAAAAACATATGGAGGCAAAAATCAGAAAAATGGCTGCAAACACCGCCACCCCGCCGATGATCATGAGGACAACGGTCATAATGCGGACAGGGGTCCAGATGATGGAGCTGGAATAAATGCCATAGATAAGCATAACCACAGCCTGTAAAAGCCGGCCGATTCTGGTCAGCTCTATTTTGCTGCAAAGGACAAGAAACAGGCTGCCCCTCGGCCGGAGTAGAATGCGGTCAAATTCTCCGTTACCGATGATGGTTTCAAAGGTGTCCAGGCTTCGGAAGATGGTCTCAGCAATCGTAAAAGCCATCAATGTAATGGAAAAACAGAGCAGAACCTCTCCGTAGGAAAAGCCCTTTACTTCTTTAAAACGGTCCATCATAAAGCGGACTCCAAGAAATATGTTAAAGGATACTAAAAACTGTCCTATGGTGGTTAAAAGGAAAGAAACCTTATGCTGCATCATGCTTTTTAAGTGTATGAGAAGATATTTTTCGTATAACCGGGTTGAATTCATCGTATCCCTCCTTTCAACCGCCCTGGATCACAACCCGTTTTAAGGCATTGCGCTCCATGATCTGCCCGATAACAAGGAACACCGCCAGCCAGAATACCTGTCCCAGCAGGCTCGTGTACATATCATGACCTTTTAAATCACCGCCGAAAATCCGGAAAGGGACATTCTGGGCCGATGCAAAAGGCAAAAAGTTTACAAATTCCCTGATCCCATCCGGCAGGAATGGAAGAGGTATGATCGCACCACTTAAGAATTCGGAGAGGGAGGTGACGATCAGTTTGATTCCCTGAGAGGAAATGGTGTAAAAAACGGAGATATATACCACCATGCCAAAGGCTACTACAAAAAGAAGTCCCAGGGTCATAGACAAAAGGGTAAAAAACCAGGTATGGAAGCTTCCTGGAAGTGTGAGCCCGTAAGGAGCCGGCAGCAGCCAGGCAAACACCAGAATGGGCATGCACCGCAGGACTGCTTTGGAAAGGCGGACAGCAAGACCCCTGACAAACCACATATGGTAAAGACGGACGGGACGGCATAATTCGTAGGCTACGTTTCCGGTAGTAATGGAATGAAACAGCTCAGACTCCCAGAACCAGGTCATGTAAAGGGCCAGAAAAGCCTGCTGGAGCCATATGTAGGTGGAAAGAGCCTGGAATTCCATGGGGAAGCTTTGCGGAGCAGACTCATAAAAGGCCCGGAATAAAAGAATCTCCATAGTTCCCCATACGAACTGGGTAACCATGCCGGAAAGAGCCGCCGCCCGGTATTGAAGGCCGTGGATAAAGCGGATGCGGAAAAAGGACCAGTATTTTTTCATGCTTTCTTCCTCCTATATCCGGTAATCCCGGTAAAGGGCGGCAATGATCTCATCTAGTGTGGCCTCTTCTTTGGGACGGTGGGACTTTAAATCGGAGAGGGTGCCATCTAATAGCAGACGACCTCTTCCAATTAAGAGGACCCTGTCTGCCAGGGCATCAATGTCCTGCATATCATGGGTCGTAAGGAGGACCGTTGTCTTGTGCTCCTTATTCTGCTTTCGGATGAAGTCCCGAACCGCAAGTTTGGATACTGCATCCAGACCAATGGTGGGTTCATCCAGAAATAGGATTTTAGGCCTGTGGAGAAGAGAGGCTGCAATTTCACAGCGCATCCGCTGGCCTAATGACAGTTGCCTGGCCGGAGTGCGTAAAAGTTCGCCTAAGGATAAAAGCCCGGTCAGCTCGTCAAGGGTTTCCTGGTATTGGTGTGTGGGAATTTCGTAGATGTCGCGGAGCAGTTCAAAGGAATCAAGGATGGGGACATCCCACCAAAGCTGGCTGCGCTGGCCGAAGACAACGCCAATGTCCTTTACATGTTCCTTACGTTCCTTCCATGGGATCCGGCCATTGATCATACAGGTGCCGTTATCCGGTGTCAGTATTCCGCTTAGAATTTTGATGGTGGAGCTTTTCCCTGCTCCATTCGGTCCGATATAGCCTACCATTTCTCCGTCACCTATGGTAAAGGAAATATCGTTAAGAGCGTGGATGAGTTCCACCTCCCGGTGAAAAAGGGCCTTCACTGCTTCTGAAAAGCCGGCACTTCTTCTTGTGACCTTAAAGGTCTTGTTCATGTGTTCCACTTGAATCATATTAGTTCCTCCTGGTAGTAATATTTGAGAATCCGTTCTTTCCGGCAGCGGGCAGTTCTTTATTAAAAAAGAAACTTGTCATGACCAGCCAGAGGATCCTAATATCTTGCCAAGCGGTGAGCGTCATTGGTTGCCCCAATGGTTACGCTGCTCTCCGGAATCAGTAAATATCTTTTTCCGGGGACTCTACCGTGGTATCAATATTCTCTTTTCCTGAATGTCAGATGTGAAATTAGATTGGAAAAGGACCTTAAGTCTATCACTGCCGATTAAGGCTGTCAAGTAAGCCGGAAAAAACTCTTGACAAATTTTGAAAAAGTGATAATATAAACATATGAACACTTATTCATATAATAATATAAGGGTTAAGGAGGTACCAAATGGAGCAGGACAGCAAAAAGAACATTCAGGATTATGAAATCGACCAATGCGATTTTATCTGCGTTCACGAAAACGTTGTGAGCCAGGTGCTAAAGGTCATGCCCCAGGATCAGGAGCTTCTTGATCTGGCAGATTTCTTCAAAGTATTTGGTGATGCTACCAGAATAAAAATACTCTATGTACTCAGCCAGTCAGAGATGTGTGTATGTGATATCGCAAATCTTTTAAAGATGGGCCAGTCAGCTATTTCCCATCAGCTTCGGGTGTTGAAGCAGATGCGTCTGGTGAAGTTCCGCAGAGAAGGAAAGACTGTATTTTATTCTCTGGCCGACGGCCACATCGAGTCAATTCTGGCTCAGGGGATGGAGCATATCAATGAGTAATGAAGTCTGATAAAAAATTATAAAAGGAGAGAATGGTTATGAAAAAGATTATTAAACTGGAAGGCTTATGCTGCGCCAACTGTGCGGCTAAGATTGAAGAAGAGGTAAAAAAGTTAGCTGGTGTGGAAAGTGCAGCCTTAAGCTTTATGACTCAACGGATGACCATGGAAATCGAAGAAAGTAAGTCGGATGAAATCATAGAGGCAGCCAGAAAGATATCAAACAAAATTGAGCCGGAAGCAGAATTTAAGGTGATTCGGTAAGAACAAAGGAGCAGCTATGACAAAGAAACAGAAACGGATGACAATAAGGCTAGCGGCCAGCGCCCTGTTTTTTGCAGCAGGGATGATTGTAGAAGGAAAGGCTGCCTGGTACTGGATCTTCTTTTTGATCTCCTATCTGGCAGCAGGATATGATATACCTTTAAGAGCAGTACGGAATATTATAAACGGACAATTTTTCGATGAAAACTTTCTTATGACAGTGGCGACCTTCGGCGCCATTGGCATCGGAGCTTTAGAAGAAGCGGTAGGGGTTATGCTGTTTTACCAGGTAGGTGAGCTGTTTAACGATTACGCAGTAGATAAGTCCAGAAAGTCCATCACCGATCTTATGGATATAAATCCAGAATATGCGAATCTTATTAAAGATGGGAAGGAAGAGAAGGTAGACCCTTATGAAGTTTCCATTGGAGACAGGATCGTTATAAAGCCGGGAGAAAAGGTACCGCTTGACGGTATCGTCGTAAAAGGAACCGGAGGTCTGGATACCAAGGCCCTGACCGGAGAATCCATGCCGGTGGAAGTGAAGGAAAACGATACGATATTAAGCGGTTCCATCAATTTAAACGGTGTGCTGGAAGTTGAAGTAACGAAGCTGTTTGATGACTCTACGGTGGCAAAGATAATGGAGCTGGTGGAAAATGCCAGTTTTAGAAAAGCAAAAGCTGAGAACTTTATTACCAGATTCGCAAAAATCTATACACCAGTTGTGGTGAGTCTGGCTCTTATTCTGGCAGTGATTCCGCCTCTGCTGTTTGGCGGTGAATGGGGAACCTGGATTTACCGTGCCTGCAGCTTTTTGGTTGTATCCTGTCCGTGTGCCCTGGTGATATCCGTGCCTTTAAGCTTTTTTGGAGGACTGGGTGCTGCCTCCAGGCATGGAATTCTTATGAAGGGAAGCAACTACCTGGAAGCCATGGCTTCTTTGGATACGGTTGTCTTTGACAAAACAGGAACCCTGACAACAGGGAAATTCCAGGTCACAGATGTGGATCCGGTGGAAGGATCAAAAGAAGAGCTATTAAGACTGGCTGCTTATGGAGAGTTTCATTCCAACCACCCCATTGCTTTATCGGTTAAGGAAGCTTATGGAAAATCTGTTGACGAGACATTGATCGGCTGTGTGGAAGAGATTGCAGGTTATGGCATCAAGGCAGAGATTAAAGATGGGGAAAGACAACAAGAACTTTACATCGGCAATGCAAGGCTTATGAAGCAGAAGGGAATTGAGATCACTGATCAGGGATCAGTGACAGGGACCTCCCTTTATGTGGCAGATGGAAGCCGCTATCTTGGTTCCATCACCATTTCCGACACCATTCGGGAAGATGTGCCCATGGCCTTAAAAGGACTAAAGGCAGCCGGAGTCAGGAAATTGGTAATGCTGACCGGTGATAAACCGGAAGTTGGTCAGGCGGTTGGCGAAAAGCTTGGGCTTGATGAAGTTCACGGCGGACTGCTTCCCGGTGACAAGGTGGGAAAGGTAGAGGAGCTTTTGTCAAGAAAACAGGAAGGACATAACCTGGCCTTTGTGGGTGACGGCATCAATGATGCTCCGGTCCTTGCCCGTGCCGATGTTGGAATCGCCATGGGAGGAATCGGCTCCGATGCGGCAGTGGAAGCTGCGGATGTGGTGATTATGACAGATGAACCTTCAAAGCTTATAGACGCCATTGCAATTTCAAGAAAAACCGCAAGAATAGTAAAGCAGAATATTATTTTCGCCATTGGAGTGAAAGTACTCATTCTGATATTATCGGCGGCCGGAATAGCAACGATGTGGGCAGCCGTATTTGGAGACGTAGGTGTCTCAGTGCTTGCCATTTTAAATGCCATCCGGGCGTTAGCATATCAAAGTAATGAATAAAAAATATTGACAAATTTTTTTCTAGCTGTTATATTTTACACATATGACGGGGTGGTGCAAAGATGGTCCATTGATGTGAGACTGTATTTGCCTACCCTTTTTCCTATACAGGAAAACGTGTTTCTTATGGTTTTTTAGAAGGGAGAAAGCATTATGAACAAGTACAGCAAAGAAGATATATTCCGGATCGTAGAGGAAGAGGATGTGGAATTTATCCGGCTTCAGTTCACTGATATTTTCGGTATGCTGAAGAACGTTGCAATTACCAGAAGCATGCTTGGGAAGGCTTTGGATAACCGCTGCATGTTCGATGGCTCTTCCATTGAAGGCTTTGTAAGAATGGAAGAATCTGATATGTATCTTTATCCGGATCTTGATACCTTTGAAATCCTGCCATGGCGTCCCCAGCAGGGAAAGGTTGCCCGCCTGATGTGTGATGTGTATTGCCCGGACAGAACGCCTTTTGAAGGAGATCCCAGATTCGTTCTGAAAAAGGTATTAAAAAAAGCCAGGGACATGGGATTTGAATTCCACGCTGGGCCTGAATGTGAATTCTTTCTTTTCCATATGGATGAGGAAGGACGACCAACAACGGAAACCCATGAAACGGCAAGCTACTTTGACGTGGCTCCCATTGACTTAGCTGAAAATGTCCGCCGGGATATGGTGCTGACTTTAGAGGAAATGGGATTTATGATCGAAGCTTCCCACCATGAAATTGCACCGGGACAGCATGAGATTGATTTTCAATATGCGGAAGGGATGGTGACGGCGGATAACATCATGACCTTTAAGATGGCGGTAAAGACCATTGCCAAGCGCCATGGACTTCACGCTACTTTTATGCCAAAGCCAAAGGCAGGGGTCAATGGTTCCGGAATGCATATCAATATGTCGCTGTCTGATTTAATGGGCAGAAACATGTTTGAGAATGAGGAAGATGAGCTGGGCTTAAGCAAGGCTGCCTACCAGTTTATAGCCGGACTCCTTTATCATATAAAGGGAATGACCATACTTACCAATCCTCTGGTCAACTCCTACAAGCGTCTGGTTCCCGGATACGATGCTCCGGTTTATATTGCATGGTCAGCCAAGGCAAACAGAAGTCCCCTGATCCGGATTCCTTCTACCAGAGGGGCAGGTACCAGGATTGAGCTCCGCTGCCCGGATACTGCCGTTAATCCGTACCTGGCTCTGGCTGCCTGTCTGGCTGCCGGCCTTGACGGAATTGAAAAAGAGATGACTCCGCCGGAGAGCGTTGACAGGAATATTTTTACCATGCATCCGGAGGAAATTTTGGAAAAAGGCATTGAACATCTGCCGGAGACACTGGGAGAGGCCATTGAGGCTTTCCGCAAAGACGATTTTATGAAAGAAGTGTTGGGCGAACATATCTACACCAAATACCTGGAGGCCAAGGAAAGCGAATGGCATATGTTCCGGGTGCAGGTGACGGATTGGGAAGTGGAAGAATACCTGTATAAGTACTGATGGTTCCTGTTTTCTGATACGGTTATCTGGAGGTGAGAGTGTTTGACCAATGTGATAGTGGCATTTTCCAGAGAAGAGGATGCAAAAAATATTAAAAATATTCTTGTGAGAAATGGCTTTATGGTAGCGGCGGTCTGCACCTCCGGCGCCCAGGCAGTAAACAGTGCTGATGAGCTGGGCAGCGGAATCGTAGTATGCGGCTGCAGGTTTGCAGATATGGTATTTAACGATATTTACGAATGCCTTCCGGGAGGCATGGAGATGCTTCTTCTCATGTCGCCGAGCCAGTGGAGCGGCAGGGTACCTGAGGGCGTGGTCTGTCTGGGTCAGCCCTTAAAAGTTCAGGACCTGGTAAGCTCTTTAGAAATGATGGTGGAGTCCCTTTCCAGAAGGCGGAAAAAATTAAAAAGCCAGCCAAAAGAGCGAAGCATGGAAGAAAAAGAATTAATCAGACAGGCAAAGGAACTTTTGATGGAACGAAACCATATGTCCGAAACGGAAGCGCACCGGTATATCCAGAAATGCAGCATGGACAGCGGAACCAATATGGTGGAAACCGCTCAGATGATCGTGAGCCTGATTAACCGATAGCTATGGGAGAGAATGATGAAATTTACTAAGATGCAGGGAATAGGCAATGATTATGTTTATATCAATTGTTTTGAAGAATCCGTGGAAGATCCGGCGGAGCTTGCAAGAAAAGTCAGCGACCGCCATTTTGGTATCGGATCGGATGGACTGATTCTCATTTGTCCGTCAGAAACAGCGGACTGCCGCATGCGGATGTTTAATGCCGACGGTTCGGAGAGTCAGATGTGCGGCAATGGGATCCGCTGTGTAGGAAAATATGCTTACGATCATTATCTGGTGGAAAAAACGGAATTTGATGTGGAAACCGAAGCAGGGATTAAACACTTAAAGATTAAGCCGGAACACGGCAGGGCTGTTGAAGTTACGGTAGATTTGGGAGTGCCGGAGATCACCAGCCAGGTACCAGAGTTAATTTGTGTGGAAGGAAAAGACTATGAGTTCATTGGCATTTCCATGGGAAATCCTCATGCCGTTTACTACATGTCTGACATTGACAGTCTGGATCTTCAGGCTATGGGACCTTCCTTCGAAAACCATAAACGTTTCCCGGAGCGTACAAATACCGAATTTATTGAGGTGGTGAACCGTGACTACATCCGCATGCGGGTATGGGAGCGAGGCAGCGGGGAAACTTATGCATGCGGAACGGGAGCGGCTGCCAGCGCAGTTGCTTCAGCCTTAAGCGGCCGTACTTCCCATACGGTGGAGGTAGAATTAAAGGGTGGCAATTTAACCATCCACTGGGACCGGGACGGAAGCGGCCATGTGTTCATGACCGGTCCGGCGGTAGAAGTGTTTGAGGGAGAATTTGACATAACAAATCTTTAGGCTAACAGGAGGAACCAATGGTAAAAATTAATGAAAATTACTTGAAGTTACCGGGAAGCTATCTTTTTTCCACCATTGCAAAAAAGGTAAATGCTTTTACCGAGGAAAATCCGGGTAAGAAGATCATCCGGCTGGGGATCGGAGATGTGACGCAACCCATTGCGCCTGCTATTATTAAAGCTCTTCATGAAGCAGTGGATGAGATGGGACATAAGGAAACTTTTCACGGTTATGCGCCGGATCTGGGGTATGGATTTTTAAGGGAAACCATTGCAGAGGAAGATTACATGGCCAGAGGCTGTGAGATATCCCCTGATGAGATCTTTGTCTCGGACGGAGCTAAGAGCGATTGTGGAAATATCCAGGAAATCTTTGATGAAAGCTGTAAAATCGCAGTCTGTGACCCGGTATATCCGGTTTATGTGGATTCGAATGCCATGGCGGGAAGAACCGGGGAATATGAGGAAGAGGCCGGCAAGTGGAGCAATGTGATTTATATGCCCTGTACGGCTGAAAATCATTTTGTACCTGAGCTGCCTAAAGAGATACCGGATCTCATTTACTTATGTGTTCCGGGCAATCCTACCGGTACGACCCTGACAAGAGACCAGTTAAAGGTCTGGGTGGATTATGCCAATGAATGCGGTGCGGTGATCCTTTATGATGCAGCCTATGAAGCCTATATCGCTCAAGATGATGTACCACATTCCATCTATGAGATTGAAGGCGCAAAAACCTGTGCCATTGAATTCCGTTCCTTTTCCAAAAATGCCGGCTTTACCGGAATCCGCCTGGGATTTACCGTCATTCCCAAAGCTTTAAAACGGGGAGGGATTTCCCTTCATTCCCTGTGGGCCAGACGCCATGGAACTAAATTCAATGGAGCCCCTTACATCGTTCAGAAAGCAGGGGCAGCGGTCTATTCGACCGAAGGAAAAGCCCAGCTAAAGGAACAGGTGGCTTATTACATGAGAAATGCGAAAGTCATTTATACGGGATTAACGGAAGCCGGATGTGAAGTTTATGGTGGTGTCAATGCCCCGTACATCTGGTTAAAAGTACCGGCGGGAATGACCTCCTGGGAATTTTTTGACCGGCTTCTAGAGGAAGCCGGTGTGGTGGGAACTCCTGGAAGCGGGTTCGGACCAAGCGGCGAAGGATATTTCCGTCTGACCGCATTTGGAACCTATGAGAATACCATAGAAGCCATTGAGCGGATGAAAGAAATGCCATCCCTTAAAAATAAACATTGACAAGTTTTTAATGATTGATTATGATGATTTTAAGAACAAAAGCGTTCAGTACCCTGGTGGTACTGGCGCTTTTCTTCTTTTTAGGAGGAAATAATGGACGACATCGATAAAAAAATAGTGAAAAAACTGCAGAACAATGCCCGGGCATCCCTAAAGAATATAGCGGAAACCGCCTATCTGTCTTCTCCAGCAGTTTCCGCCAGAATTGAAAAGCTGGAACGGGAAAAAATCATCACCGGATATCATGCGG